>LSQX01223191.1_pt1 | contig 11212 bp, 9 predicted proteins | sample 654561 | NCBI WGS metagenome assembly LSQX01 (sample SAMN04489861, study PRJNA283612) | anaerobic digester metagenome | isolation source: 4 biogas reactors fed with cattle manure at either 37C or 55C with and... | place: Denmark: Kongens Lyngby | collected 2014 | reverse complement strand
CTTCCGGCTCGGTCAGATTGATGCCGATGCCGATCACGATTGAGGTCGTAATCCCCGATTCGAGTCCCGTCACCGCTTCCGTCAAAATACCGCAGATTTTTCTTTGATCCAAAAAGAGGTCATTGACCCACTTGATCCCGGGAAAGACCCCCAGCTCTCGTTCCATGACCAAAGCAACCGCGGTCGCGGCCATGGTAGTCACCAATACAGGGGTTTCCTCCTTGTTCCACTCCATGGCCAGTGAAAAATAAAGACCCGCGCCCGCGGGTGAATGAAAGGGTCTTCCCCTTCTCCCCCGACCGGCTGTCTGGGAATCCGCCGCAATAATATTTCTTTTACCGCCGCCAACCAGACTCTTAGCCAGGCTGTTGGTCGACGCCAGTTCTTTGTAAACACGCACGTCCGCTCCCTGCCACACCTGATCAAGCCGGCTCTCGATTGCGGCCGCTGAAAGTTGATCCCCCTCGGCCAACAACCTGTATCCCCGCCCGGAGATGCCTTCAATCGCATGACCCTGATCGCGAAGCGAATCAACCGCCTTCCAGATGGCCGCTCTGCTGACCCCCAGCCGGGTTGACAGGGACTCGCCCGAGACCGGGCCGCCCTTTTGTCTCAACCATTTCAAAACATCTGAAGCTGTGCTCATGCCTGTCCCCTTCCTGATTCTGCCCATTATCTCCATTTGAACAAGAGTTGTCAACCTGTCATATCTATGGTTTACAATCCTTGCGGGGAAATAGTGTATCCTGAACTCCCAAGGACGGAATGGATCTCATATGACTTTTCATCAGCTCAATATTTTTCGTCATATCGTTGAAACGGGAAGCATCACCGGTGCTGCCTCTCAACTCGGCCTGCCGCAACCTGCCGTCACCAGGGCAGTCCGATCGCTCGAAAAAGAGCTGGAACTCAAGCTCCTGGATCGATCCGGCTCAGGGATCAAGGTCAACGAAAAAGGGCTGATTCTCTACCACTACGCCAAACAACTGCATCAATTGACTGCCAAGTTGGAGACTGCTCTGCAAGAAAAAAAGATGGAGGAAGCAAGTACGGTCTCAATCATTGTTGAGGCCGCTTCCCACCTCTTCCCGACCATCTGCACCTCCTTTGCGGGCAACCATCAGGACGTGAAATTCCGCGCTCTCCATCAGGACTTGCCCGGTCAGGCTAATCCGGCGGATTATCCTTTGCGCCTCTATTCCTCCCGTCAAAAACCGGAAAGTAAACAGTCGGTCGTTCTGGTCGAAGAGGAAATCAAACTGGCTGTTCAACCGGACGGTCCCCTGGGCGCCCGCGATCGGATCGCGCTTGCCGAGGTAAGTGATATGGGCTTCGTCAGTCTCTTCAAGACCCGGGGCTTGCGGAAAATCACTGATTATTTTTGCCAGCTGGCGGGCTTTGAGCCCAAGGTTATTTTTGAGACGGACAACACCTCAACCGTCATGCGTTATGTCAGTTCAGGCCACGGAATTGCCTTTATCCCCGCCCTGACCTGGCCCAAAGAAAAAGAAGGCGGCGTCAACGTCCACCTTCTTTCAATAACTGATCCGCCTTGCCGGCGTCTGATCATCCTGGACACGGCCAAGCCGGAGAGCCTGAGTCTCTATGAAGGTCAGTTCAGAGACTTTTTGATTGATTACTTCAAACAGCTAGCCCGGTAGCACTGGACAGCTGGCAGGTGGGCGACGTACGCCGGACAGACGTTCGAAGGCGTAGGCGATGGCGATCAGGACGGGTTCGCTATAGGGGCGGCCCGTGATCTCCAGGCCGACAGGTACCCCCAGGGGAGCCTGCTGGTCGAGCGCGTAGCCCGCAGGAACGGCAATGGACGGAAAGCCGGTCGCGGAACAAAGTACGCCATTACGTCCCTTTTGCGATCCCCCGATTTCACACACCAGCTGCTGTTGATGCGGATAAACCAAGGCATCCAGATCATGGTCGGCCATGAGCTTGATGATACGGGTTTTCAGCGCCAGCTGCCTGAGCCGTTTCTGACAGTATTCGGGGGTATCCGTATCAAGTGACAGCGCCTTGAGCAGATTCTCCCTGATCCCCGGATGGAACTTGCCGCTTTCAAAGATCTCCCTGACTGAATGCACAGGCGCTTCAGGTCCCAGTTTGGACAAGTAGCCGTCCAGATGACTTCGAAAATCATCCAGATGAACACTGACCTCTGAGATCATCCAGTCGGAGTCCAACTGATCTTGCAGGGGAATCAACCGGGCTCCCCCCTTCTCGAACACCTTCAGGGCCTCTTCCATCACCCGGTTAACCGGTTGATGGATGGCCTCTTTGCCGAAGAAGCTTTCCAGGACACCCAGACGTTTGCCCCGCAGACCTTCCTCGTCCAGGAAGGAAAGATAGCCGGACGGCTGTTTGCCGACACTCCAGGCCGTCTCCTCATCCTCGGGATCATAGCCTGCGATCACCTCCAGGGTTCTCACGCAGTCCTCCACGGTCCGGCAGATGGGGCCCGCTGTATCCTGGGTCAGGCTGTAAGGAACTATCCCCGCCCGGCTGACCAGGCCGACCGTCGGCCGGATGCCGGCCAGGGCACAGGCGGATGCCGGACTCCTGATTGAATTGATGGTGTCCGTACCGATACCGATGACACCGAAATTACACGCGACCGCCGCTCCTGTACCACCTGAGGATCCCCCCGGTGTCCGGCTCAAATCGTAGGGATTAACTGTCTGACCCAGGATGGAGCTGATGGTCTCTCCCCAGATAGCGAATTCATGAAGATTGGTCTTGGCGATCACCAGGGCGCCGGCTTCACGCAGTTTTTTCGTGATGAAGGCATCATGTTCCGGCAGGAAGCCTTCCAAAGACTTGGAACCCGCCGTTGTCGGCATATCCGCTGTGTTGACGTTATCTTTCAACAAGACGGGAATGCCGTGGAGAGGCCCGCTCAAGCCCCCTTTTTGTTGAAAGAGCGCGTCCAGCCGGTCAGCTTCCTCCAGCGCCCGTGGGTTGACCTGGATGATGGAGTTCAAGGCTGGTCCCGTCTGATCATAGGCTTCAATCCTGGCAAGATAACCGGCAGTCAGCTCCCTGCAACTGAGCTGACCTGACAGCATGGCCTGGTGAATTTGCCCGATCGTCATTTCCATCAGTTCAATTTGACTCATGAAAGGGGCTCCTTAACTAAAAAAGCTGAGCAGCAAACCGGCTGCGACAGCTGAACCTATCACGCCGGCGACGTTAGGTCCCATGGCGTGCATCAAAAGGAAATTGGACGGGTTGTACTTTTGGCCCTCTTTTTGAACCACCCGGGCTGCCATCGGGACAGCAGATACGCCCGCGGCGCCGATCAAAGGATTGATCTTGCCTTTGGTGAGGACATACATCAGTTTGCCCAGGAGCACGCCTCCGGCAGTTCCGAAGGAAAAGGCCGCCAGCCCAAGAGCGATGATCTTCAATGTGCCTGGAGTCAGGAACATCTCCGCTGTCGCTGTCGCGCCCACTGTTACACCGAGCAGGATTGACACAATATACATGAGCGAATCCTTGATGGTGTTGACCAGGAGCGGCACCTTGCCCGATTCCTTCAGGAGGTTGCCGAACATCAGCATGCCGATCAGGGCACCCGCGGAGGGCAGGAGTATGATGGTAAAAATGGTGACGACGACCGGGAAGAGGATCTTCTCCTGCTGGGAAACCTCACGAAGCTGTTCCATTTTAACGGTCCGCTCTTTTTCGGTCGTCAATGCCTTCATGATGGGCGGCTGGATAATGGGCACCAAGGCCATGTAGGAGTACGCCGCGATGGCGATAGGCCCCAGCAATTCCGGCGCCAGCCTGCTGGTCAGAAAAAGTGCCGTTGGGCCGTCAGCTCCCCCTACAATGCCGATTGAGGCCGCCTGTTTGGCGTTGAAGTCAAGGGCCAGAGCCCCCAGGAAAGTCGCGAATATGCCCAGTTGCGCCGCGGCTCCCAACAGGAGGCTTCGCGGATTGGCGATCAAGGGACCGAAATCGGTTCCCGCTCCGATACAAAGAAAGATCAGGGGCGGATAGATGCCCAGCGCTGTTCCCTGGTAGAGATAATAGAGCAGACCGCCGGGCTGGGTGCCAAGAGGCCCGTTCAATAAACCAGTCAGGGGAAGGTTGACCAGCAGCATGCCGAAGGCGATGGGGATCAAAAGATAAGGTTCATATCCCTTGCGTACCGCCAGATAAATAAAAAGGCAGGCGATGGCAATCATGACCAGCTTGCCCGGGATCATGACGCCAAATAATTCCGTGTCGAGCCGAAACAACTCCGTCACGCCGGTTTGACCTAAAAAATCAACCAGGATTTTTAACATGAACCCGGTCTCCTATCTGAAAGAAATGAGCAGGTCACCTGACGCGACAACATCGCCCTTATTGGCATGGACCTGATCCACAACCGCGTCAAGCGGAGCGACGATCTCATTTTCCATTTTCATGGCCTCGATCACCACCAGGATATCGCCGGCCTTCACCTGCTCACCCGGTTTCACGGGGATGTCAAGCACCGTACCTTGCAGGGGGGCCTTGACTGCCTGACCCGATGCCGGCGGGGAAGCCGGGGCGGCAGCGACAGGGGCCGGAGCCGGTGCAGTCCTGGGAACAGGATTGCCCGCGGGCGCCTGGCCGTCTGACTTGACCTCCTCGACCTCTACCATGTAGGTTTGGCCGTCAACAACGATACGATATGTTTTGATGGACATGGGTGGATTTCCTTTCTAAAGCGGACGCCTCATCTGGTCGTTTAAGCCGGCTGATTCCCAGCCTGACATCCTGGACTCCGGGCGTTTAATTTTTCTTATGATCAGGCGGCTGCCATCCACCGAACAGGCGGCCACCGCCGCGGCAATGACTGCCAGCTTTTTAGCATCGAGATCCTGGCCCGGATGATCGGGCGATGGATCAGGGTCATCCGCGGTTTTCTGCGATTTTTCCCCGGTAGTTTTTTTCCTGGAGAAAAAAGCTGTGAGGTCGATCAGGTAGGAGATCACGACCAGGACAACAAAGACGACCAGCATGCTGAAGAGCGATACCAGAAGGCCGTTTCCTAATGTGAGATTGTCGAAATCCATTGCGTTTCTCCTTAGAGCGGGATGTTGCCGTGTTTTTTAGGGATCGGCTGGCTCCGCTTGCCTTCAAGGACAGAAAAAGAGGAAATCAAGCGCTGGCGTGTCTCCTCCGGCATAATGACGTCATCGATATAACCTCTGGCCGCCGCGATGTAGGGATTCATCATTTCCTGAGTGTACTCATCGATCTTTTCGTTTCGTTTTTCCTGCGGATTGTCAGCATCCCGAATTTCACGTGAGAAAATAATGTTAGCGGCTCCCTCGGCCCCCATCACCGCGATCTCGGCGTCGGGCCAGGCTAAAACCAGATCACCTCCCAGATGCTTGGAGCACATGCCTATGTAGGCGCCGCCATAGGCTTTTCTCACAATCAAGGTGACCTTGGGCACGGTCGCTTCACTGTACGCGAACAGCATCTTGGCTCCATGCCGGATGATGCCGCCATATTCCTGCTGGGTGCCGGGCAAAAAGCCGGGCACGTCGACCAGGGTCAGAAGGGGGATGTTGAAGGCGTCACAGGTCCGGATGAAACGCGAAGCCTTGTCAGAGGCGTCAATGTCCAGACAGCCTGCCATGACCCGGGGCTGGTTGGCGATCACTCCCACACTCTGCCCGTCAAGGCGCATGAAACCGGTGATGATGTTCTGTGCAAATAAAGGCTGTACTTCAAAGAAATCAGCGCCATCGGCAATCGACCCAATCAGATCCCTCATGTCATAAGGCATCCGTGGGTCGGAAGGTACCAGGGCATTCAAGGACTCGATCATGGTGTTGGGGTCCGCCATACAGTCATATCGCGCCGGCTTCTCAGCATTGTTCTGAGGCAGATAGCTGAGCAGTTGCCTGATCTGCAGGAGACATTGCTCTTCGTCCGTCGCCCGGAAATGCGCCACTCCACTGACACTGTTATGGGTCATGGATCCGCCCAGGGTCTGGGCTGACACTTCTTCCCCGGTCACTGCCTTGATCACCTGTGGCCCTGTAATAAACATCTCACTGGTGTCATCGACCATGAAGACGAAATCTGTCAGGGCAGGCGAATAAACCGCACCCCCGGCGCAGGGTCCCATGATGACCGAAAGCTGCGGGATCACCCCCGATGCCTTGGTATTGTTGTAGAAAATCCTTCCGTAACCGGCCAGCGAATCGACACCCTCCTGAATCCGGGCGCCACCTGAATCGTTGATGGCGATCATGGGCGCGCCGATTTTCATGGCCAGTTCCTGGGTTTGCACGATCTTATCAGCGTGCATCTCGCCGAGTGAACCTCCAATGACAGTAAAATCCTGGGCGGCAAGGCAGACGGGACGACCATCAATGGTGCCGTATCCCGTCACAACACCGTCACCCGGCGCCTGTCTGTCTTCCATGCCAAACTGGCTGGACCGGTGCTTGACGAAGAGGCCAGTTTCGACAAAACTACCCGGATCGAGAAGTTTTTCGACGCGTTCTCTGGCCGTCATTTTTCCTTTGGCGTGCTGGCGTCCAACTGCCTGGTCGCCTCCCCCCTGCCGGAGCGCTTGTTTGATCTCCCGCAATTGGTTTTGTTTATCGGTAAGCAATGATGGATCCTCCTGGTTTTTACTGGCGGAATTTTTCCGGAATCTCGTAAAGTCCGCCCGACCATTCGACCAGCTCTTCCAAGGACTGCGCCGCAAGCAATTTACGGTCCGCCTTGGCCGGGTCGATACCCAAATCTTCCGGAAGGGCGATTTTACCCGCTTTTCGCAGCGAATCAATCACCGCCGGACCGGCTTTTTCGCCGATGTCGATACCCTGGGCGACCGCTCCCAACATCCGGGTCTTCTCCTCGTCGCTGCGAGCCAGATAAAGATAGGCGATTCCCTGCTCCGTCACTACGTGGGTGACATCCTCACCGTAGATCATGATCGGTGTCGTCGGCAGATCGGCTTCCCTGCCGATCTTGACCGCATCCAGTTCGGGCACGAAATTTGGGCCGAACCGGCCTTGGCTTGTCAACATCTGAACCACCAACTTCTTACCGCCTATGTAGGAAGTCCCTCTTTCAGGCATCATATCCAACCAGGCAGGGGTCGCGTGCCGCCTGCCCCGGGTGTCATGGCCCATATTGGGGGCGCCGCCGAAGCCGGTCAAGCGTCCGCTTGTCACCGTTGACGAGTTGGCCAGATAATCCATCTGAAGCGTGGCACCCAAAAATAAGTCAATGCCGTAAAGACCTGCCGTCTGGGCGATGGCTCGGTTGGATCTTAAGGTGCCGTCGGGGCCTGTCGGGAATATGTCGGATCGCGCCTCCGTGTAGCGCTCCATCCCCTTCTCGCCCCCGAAGGCGAACATGCTTTCCACCCACCCTGATTCCATGGCCGGGATCATGGTCGGGTGCGGGTTCAGGACCCAGTGGCGGCAGATCTTGCCCTTGAGCCCCAACTCTTCTCCATAGGTGGGCAAGAGCAGCTCGATCGCCGCGCCATTGTAACCGATGCCGTGGTTGAGTGAGAGAACGCCATGTTTGGCGTAGATGCCCTTGATGGTCATCATGGCCATCAGGATATGTGTATCCCTGATCTTGCGGGGATCCCGGGTAAAAAGCGCCTCCATCTGATAGGGCTGATCCGCCTGGACGACCAGGTCAACCCAGTCTCCCGGAATATCAACGCGGGGAAGCTCATGACGGGGCACAATCTCATTGACCTGGACGATCACCAGCGCCTTGTTGAAAGCGGATGCTTCGACGAAAATAGGCGTATCCTCTGTGCTGTAGCCGGTATATAGATTACCGTCCTCGTCCGCCTTCTCCGCGGCGACCAGACAGATATCCGGTATCAGGTCGACAAACAACCGCGCGTAAAGTTCCAGGTAGGTATGAATGGCACCGATCCGGACCTGATTGTTCGCCAACATGTCGGCGATCCTCACACTCTGGACGCCCGCGTAGGCGAAATTGATCTCACGGGCGATGCCTTTCTCAAAAAGATCCAGGTGCTCGTCCCGCGATACCGACGGAATAATCATGGTCACATCTTTAACCTTGTCGGGATCCACACCCGTCAGCGCCTTGGCCAGGAAAGTCGCCTGCTTCTGATTATCGCCTTCAAGGATCACCCGATCCTGTGGCTTGACGGCTGCTTCCAGCACCTGTGTGATCGACTCCGGCTTGATGATTTTTCCATCAATCCAGGGACCTGCGGCTTTGAGACGCGCTTCTTTCCCGTCCCGCCTGCTGTGCCAATTCATAGGGAACCTCCTTAATTGAAAAACGGTCATCATGCTCTTTGTCTAATATCCCATGAGACCTGCCAAAACGCCTGATTCTTCTTGTTCAAAGCTATCACGCGGTCAGATGAGCGTCAAATACAAAACTACGCTTATTATATAACATAACTGTTATATATTTCAGGGTAGAATCTCCGCCTGGCCTGGCTTCTTCATATGATAAGGTGAGATCATGTTAACACTGGAAGAAACAGAACAGGCGCTGGCCACCATGGTGGACGGTCTGCCTGAGGAAATATTCTTCGACCTGAATGGGGGCGTACTTCTCAAGGAGGAAAGCAAGCTTCATCCCGGACGCAGGGCGGACGATCTTTATATTTTGGGAGAATACTACTCGGATCGGATTTTCGGCCGTTACATCGTCATCTATTACGGCTCCATGCGTCGTGTTTTCGGGGGCGCGGCTGAAGCCGATTTTTTAAAGGAATTGGAACAGGTGTTGAAGCACGAATTAACTCACCATCTGGAGAACAGGGCTGGGGAACGCGATCTCGAATACGAGGACCAAAGACAGCTGCTCCATTATTACGCCCGTCACCGGGAACGGAATCAACCTTCTTTGTAGGAGGCCCCCAGCGCCCGATCGATAAAGGCCATTTTGCGGTTCCTGTACAGATCCCCCGCGACGGAGAACGACAGGGCATGCTTGGCTCCCTCAACGTACCAAAGCTCTTTGAGAGGCGATCCACAGGCCTGGTAGAGCTCTTCCGCCATGGAGGCGGGCACGAAGAGATCTTCTTTTCCATGAATAATCATGACAGGAACCTTGGCCCTGGCAACCTGGGTCAGAGGCGTCGGATCCTTGCGGCTGTATCCCATGAAGAGATAAAAGAAGGTCGTGGCGAAGCAGAGGGCTGGGTAACGGATGACCGGTTTCATACCGCGGACCATCCATTTCCCCTGGGCGACAAGCGAACTGTAGCCGCAGTCGGCGATCACCGCGACAAGTTTGCGCGGCAGTTCCTGATCACCTGAGGCCATCAGCGCGTTGGCGGCCCCCATGGAAAGACCATCCAGGACAAAAAAATCCGGATTATCCGACCGTTCCCTGATGATCTCCATCCAGGCAAAAAGATCCTTGCGGCGCTGACAGCCGATATCGATTCGCCGCCCCCCGCTCGGCGCGTGACCTCGAAGTGAAGGCAAAAAGACCGAGAACCCCTGGTCAAGGTACATCTGAACATCGGGCGCGCGGGAAAGTCTGACGTCGCGCCAGCCGTGAACGACGACGGCGCAAGCCCGTCGGCCCCATGGCCTGGCGACTCCCGGACGGGAGGGAAAGAAGAGTCCTTTAAGGATCAGGCCGTCGCGCTCCATCTCCCATTCTTCATGAGCTTGCAGAAGCAGCCTTTCTTTGGCGACGGCGACTGTTTTGTACCAGTCAAGCTGTTGCGGCGGGAGATTGGCGGGAGGGGTAAAGTCCTGGGCTTCCGCCCTTTTACTCGCGTAGCGAAAAAATGACCAGCCAAGATAAATCTCAAAGGCGACAAAAGCAAGAAGAAGCCCCGCGGCCAAATAGATCATGGTCATGATCCCAAAGGGCAATGCGTCAATCACTACGGTCAGTTGAGTCAATCCGGTCTCTCCTTCTAATGTTCAAGTTGTGGCCGCTCAATCCACTTACCCCGCCAATAGAGATAGGCAGCGTAGAAGATGATCAGTACATTGGAAGCCAGAAGCGATATCCAGACGCCGAGCGGCCCCAGGCTGGTAAACTTCCTGAAGGCCCAGATCAGGGGCAGGCGGAAGCCCCAGAGCCTCAGGATCGACATGTAAGCCGCATAGCGTGGATAGCCCGCGCCGCTGAATATACCGCTGTAGGCGTCAAAATAACCCATCATGGGAGTCATGAACACGTTGAAGATGGTATACTCGATGGCCAACTTCCAGACAAGCTCCGCCTGCGAACCCTGCTCGGTGATAAAGAGCGAGAGGATGGGAAATCGGACAAACCAAAGCAGCAGACTGCCCACGACCGCGAAGAGGGTAATGATCCGGAAGGCAGCCCGGTTGAATTGCCTCACGCGCTCAGGTTTCCCCGCGCCTATATTCTGGCCGACGATCGCTGTCAACGACCCCCCGATCCCCGCGGTTGGCTGCATGACGAAGCTGCCGATCCGGTTGACCGCCGCGTAAGCGGCGATGGTGGCGTCTCCGTAAGCCGCGATCTCCGCGTTGAGCATGGTGAATCCAAGCGCGGCGCTGGCCTGCCCGAATGCGGTCGGGAACCCCATCCGGATCAATTCCTTGAATTGAAGCCAGGTCAGCTTGACCTTCCGGATCCGCAGCCGGATCTCATTGGTGGGTGAATGGATGACGTATGCGCCCAGGATGACGCGTACAACTTGAGACAGAACCGTGGCCAGGGCGGCCCCCGCGATTCCCATCCCCAGCCCCCGGATGCCAATAACGGGAACGCGTTCGAAGATGAAGAAAGGATCCAGGATGGCGTTAAGGCCGGCCGCGCAGGCACTGATGATGGTGGTGACCTTGGTCTTGCCCTGGGCGCCCAGAATAGCAAAAAAAGTTAGATAAAGCATCTCGAAAACGAAGCCCGCCATCAGGATTCCCAGATAGATGGACGCGTGGTGGCCCAGCTCACCGGTACCACCCATCCAACCGACAATGGAAGGGGCAAGCAGGTAGCCGACGATCGAGAAGGTAACCCCCAGAATCAAACAAAAATAGAAGATATGGGACGCGTATGATTCAGCCCGCGGCTTATCCTCGCTGCCGATCAACTGCGAAATAATGGTCGTTCCCGCGATCGCCACACCTACCCCCAGCGCGACGAACAGATAATGGGGAGGCCAGACAAAACTGGTAGCCGCGAATTCGACCATCGAAAGCTGCGCCACCCATAAGCCGTCCGCCAGGTTGTAGATTGAATTGATCAGGTT
>LSQX01289009.1_pt1 | contig 11213 bp, 11 predicted proteins | sample 654561 | NCBI WGS metagenome assembly LSQX01 (sample SAMN04489861, study PRJNA283612) | anaerobic digester metagenome | isolation source: 4 biogas reactors fed with cattle manure at either 37C or 55C with and... | place: Denmark: Kongens Lyngby | collected 2014 | reverse complement strand
GAATTATTACTGCATGACATCAAATTCTTATGTGATAACCCCTTTTACTCTTCAACTAAGTGCATATTTCCTAAGTTTCCATCAGAGATGTTTCACGTGAAACATTTTCTTTATTTATTATTTGAAGACCCAAAATTCTTAAGTTATAACCCCTTGAACTCTTCATCTAAGTGTATTTTGCCTAAAATTCAATTATGGATGTTTCACGTGAAACATTTTATCTTTACTTCATAAAAATCATCAGATTATCACCTGATGGAACTTATCCTGGTTGCATCGATTGCATGGTTCATTATACAATTTCTTGGGAATAGGTTTGAATTCTGTGATTTCTGCAATGGTTGGGTACTTCATCATATAGAATAAACGAGCTATGAAATCTTCATTTTGAAAAAATAATTACCCCCACTATTTTAATGGTGGGGGCTTATTTAGGCAAATGCTTTTATCTTTTACTAATTAAATATCAAGGTTTGCAACCTTCCTTGCATATTTTTGAATAAATTCTTTTCTCGGTTGAACCTTTTCACCCATTAGAATTGTAAATATTTCATCAGCAATAACAGGGTTGTTCAAATCTATTTTTAACATTTTCCTTGTTTCAGGGTTCATCGTTGTATCCCACAACTGTTCAGCATTCATCTCTCCAAGTCCTTTATATCTTTGTATGTTTAAACTTGAGTCGCCTTTTTCCCATCCCTTTTCTTTCAATAAACTATTCAGTTCTCTTTCGTTATATACATAGATTTCTTCTTTCCCTTTCTTAACTTTGAATAGCGGGGGTTGTGCAATATATACATGTCCATTTTCAACCAATGGTTTCATATATCTGAACATAAAAGTGAGTAGTAATGTACGGATATGTTGTCCGTCAACATCTGCGTCTGCCATAATAATAATCTTATGATATCTTAATTTTTCGAGGTCAATTTCCTCTCCTATTCCAGCACCAAGTGCGGTAATGACTGGCATTAATTTTTCATTACCATACACTTTATCTTGCCTCGCTTTTTCGACATTCAGCATTTTTCCCCATAAGGGAAGAATTGCTTGAAATTTTCTATCCCGTCCTTGTTTTGCTGACCCACCTGCTGAATCACCTTCAACAATGAAAAGTTCGCATAGTCTTGGGTCATTTTCCTGACAATCTGCAAGCTTTCCTGGTAAAGAATACGATTCCAGTGCATTCTTTCTTCTTGTCATCTCCCTTGCCTTTCTGGCTGCCTCTCTGGCTCGGAATGAGGTAATTGATTTTTCAATAATTATCTTTGCAGTCTTCGGGTTCTCTTCAAGGAAGTATTGCAGCTTCTCACTTACTATAGATTCGGTTAGGGATCGAATATCTGCATTCCCAAGTTTTGTTTTTGTTTGTCCTTCAAATTGTGGATCCAGAAGCTTAACATTTATAATAGCTGTTATTCCTTCTCTTACATCTTCTCCGGATAGGTTCTTTTCATTATCCTTTAGTATATTTGTTTTTCTGGCATAATCATTGATAACCTTTGTGATTGCTGCCTTAAAACCAGTAACATGGGTCCCACCTTCTGTTGTTGGTATATTGTTTGCAAAACTAAAAACGTTTTCAACATAGCTATCCGTATATTGAATTGCAATTTCTACTTCTGCATCTTCTTTATCACCAGAAAAATAAATCACATTATCATGGATTACGCTCTTGTTTTGATTGATATATTGTACAAAGGAAACAATTCCACCTTCATAATGCAAAATAGATTTTTTTGGTTCATCTTCTCTTTCATCCACAAGATGCACTGTCAAGCCTCTATTTAAAAAAGCCAGTTCGCGAAAACGTTTCAAAAGAATATCATAGTCGAATTCAATTTCATCAAATATTTGCGGATCAGCCTTAAAAGTTGTAATCGTTCCTGTAGAGTCGCTCTCTCCAACTATTTCAAGCTTAGTAACGGGCTTTCCTCTCTCATACTTTTGTTTGTATTGTTTTCCGTCTCGCAATACAGTGACTTCCATCCATTCAGAAAGGGCATTTACAACAGAGGCACCGACTCCATGAAGACCACCGGATACCCTGTATCCTTCACCACCGAATTTCCCGCCAGCATGTAATACAGTATGAACAACTTCTACGGTTGGAATACCAAGTTTAGGATGAATCCCAACAGGTATTCCCCTACCGTTATCGATATTGGTTATACTATTATCTTTATTGATAATAACCTTAATGGTGTCACAATAGCCAGCTAATGCTTCATCGATACTATTATCCATAATTTCGTAAACTAGATGGTGGAGACCTCTAGATGCAGTTGTTCCAATATACATACTTGGTCTTTTTCGAACAGCTTCTAAACCCTCAAGTACTTGTATCTGCTCTGCGCCGTATATTTTTTCCTGTTTTGCCGGTATTTTCATTTCTTTATTTTTCCTCCATTCGTTTCTCTTTCATACTATTCGTCAATAATTCATATCTCTTATATAATGTGGTTGTTGAGATGGGTGAAAGAAAAATCTTACTCTTATGCTTTTCCTGTGTAATGATGAATGATTTTGGCATTTCATTTTCAATGACATCAATAATAAAACCTTCTTCATCCGATATCTTTAAAAAATTTCTCGTATCCTGAGAAATTGTTGATTTTTCCATATCAACAATGGCTATTATATCTTTTATGGAAACGATGTAATCTCCTCCTATATGTAAAAACATAAGATCACCCATTCTTCAAATTATTTTATCCACTCGTTAATTTTACGTCAATATTTTTTTATTATCTACTATTGCCCCGTCTTTTATCTGAATATATGATATCATTCTTTTTTCAGTTTCTGCAAATTTAGATTTTTCTGTTGTCGTAATAATTGTTTGTCGTTTATTTATGATTTTTAAAAGGTAGTTTTGTCTTTTTTCATCCAACTCTGACATTACATCATCTAACAGCAGTATTGGTGCCTTACCCAACTTGCTCTCAAGTTCCTCTAGGATAGCTATATTCAAAGCAAGGGCCACCGAACGCTGCTGCCCTTGTGAACAATACATTCTGGAATTCTTTCCATTTACAATTATCTCCAAATCATCCCTGTGCGGTCCTATTGTACAACTACCCTGATCGATATCTCTTTGTGTATTTTGCCTGATTGCTTCAAGAAGATTTTCATGAATATCCTCGTGGAAAGTTCTATATTTAAGTTTGATTTCTTCCCTTCCATCCGAAATCCCACTTAAAATTCTCATCATTCTTTTTTCGAGATTTTCAATTAGTTTCCTTCTCTCATTTATGATATATGAACCCGATTTTGATTGACTTTCATTCCATATTTCAAGCTGCATGTCGCTTTTTGAATTAAACTGAATCTGTTTTAGAAGTACATTTTTGTTTTTTATTATTCGATTATATTTTTGTAGTTCCAGAAGATAAATCTTATTCATTTGACACAGAACAATGTCAATGATTTTTCTTCTTTCTCCAGGTGATCCCTTAACATATAGCAAACTTTCAGGTGCGAAAAGAACCGATGGTACAACTCCCAGTAATTCTGATATTCTTTCTTTTTTTATTTCATTGATTCTAAGCTCTTTCCGTTTACCTTTTTCATATCTAATTTGAATTGTCTGTAAATAATTGTTATCTTCAAAATCCAGTGAAATTTCAAAAAATTCTTTACCGTATCGAATCAATTCATTCATGTTATTTGTTCTGTGTGACTTTCCTGTAGCAAACAAGTATAGGGCCTCTACTATATTGGTTTTTCCCTGAGCATTTTCTCCAAATATAATACTAACATTTTTAGAAAATTCAATTTCTTCTTCACGGTAATTTCTGAAGTTTTTCAGATAGAGCTTTCTTATCTCCACATCAATCACCATCCTGGCAGACAAGATAATCTTCATGATTGATTCTTATCCTGTCGCCATCTATTAGCTTCTTGCCTCTGCGCGTCTCTATTCTATCATTAACATATATACAACCTCTTTGTATGATTTCTTTTGCTTCTCCGCCAGAACCGCATACATTTGCTAACTTCAGGAATTGATCCAGTTTTATATATGGCGTATTGATCATAATCTTTTTCATTTCCTACCTTTTCCCTTCAAAAAATAAACGATGTCAGCTGGTTCTTTCTATGTAAAGGTACAACAGTAGATGATCATTTATTCTCAATTTAATCATTACAATGGCATACTTTGATTGGATTCATAAACACTTCTTTCTTTAGGTATGCAGTATAATTATCTGCTATAATTGCAGCGTGTAAGCATTAATCTTAAGTTATATAGTGGGGTTTCGTTTTTGGTGAGCTCCATATGAAATGTATTATTCTTCCTTCCAATATTTTTCGATAATGTGAGCTATCCTGATAGTATTCCCTTTATTACTCTTTGGCTTAGGTAGAGATCTACCTAAGCCATTTGCTAATGAAACTTACGAACTAATTTACATAAAAGCTTCAGAAGACCATTTGCAAGGCAAATCTGAAAGGGTTCTCTCAATTCATTCGTACAGGTAAGACCATGAAGATATATTTATCTCCCTGTAATGGCTTTATAACACTAGGGCCAATTGAAGAACTGAAAGAAATGATAACTTTTTCATCATCAATGACCTTCAGTGAATCGAGTAAGTATTTTGGATTAAACCCTATCTTCATATTGTTTCCATCCGTCTTTACTTCTATTTCTTCTTTTGATACACCGATATCTGCACTGGAAGTTATCAGCATCTTATCATCATCGATTACAAATTTTACGGGATATCTTTTATCTGCATTTGTGATCAGCGATGCCCTCTCAATACTTTCCGTAATACTCCTCAAATTTGCTTCTATGGTTGTTTCGAATTGCTCCGGTATAAAACTCTTATAGTTCAGATATTCTCCATCTAGCAGTTTAGAAACGATTCTGCATTTTTCTATTTCAAACAAGGCTTGATTTTTTGACAGTGTTATTTTAATCTCATCATCAGATGTATCTAAAATCTTATGAATTTCGCTAAGGTTCTTTCCAGGTATTACCGCCCTAAAATTTATGTCTTCTTTGACTACCGTTTTTGCTACGGCCAGACGGAACCCATCCAGAGATACCATATTAAAATCGCCATTTTCAGCCTCAAGCAATGACCCCGTAAGGATTTTGCGATTCTCATCCGCACTGATTGCATAGATCGTTTTGTGGATCATATCTTTAAGGCTCGATTGAGAAAGGGCTATCTTTTTGTCTTCTTCAATTTCAGGAAGCATAGGAAAACCTTCGGAAGAAAGACCTTTCACTTCAAAATACGAGTTATCACATTCTATAACAACAATAAAATTATCCTTTACCTGAAAAAGGATTTCTGAATCCGGAAGTTTTCTAACGATTTCACCAAACATTCTGGAATTTATAACAATCGAACCTTTTTCTTTTACATCCGCATTTACTGTACATTCAATTCCCATATCGAAACAGTTTCCAACAAGTTTAACATCATTATTCGCTTCAATATAAATACCTTCCAGCATTGGGAGAGTAGCTTTTGCCATTACTGCTTTTTGTACTGTAGTTGTCGCTTCAATTAAATCACTTTTAGAGCAGATAAATTTCATGTTCTAAACCTCCTTATTCATTCATATATTAATATAAAATAATCATAATAGTCATAAGTGCTGTGTAAACTGTTGAGAACCTGTTTTAATGCGGGTATTTCCCGAGTATTGCCTGTTATTTGTTTTGTGAATAACCCGTATTTTTAATTCACAGGATCAAGGTGTTCATCATATTTATCATTTTCCACAGATTGCGAACAATTTTTCCACAGGGAAACTGTTAATATATTTCTAAAAAAATAATTCTTTTCGCGTTAGGTAACCTGGTAAAAATTATATCTATCAATAAAATATTCTGTGATCAACTTAGATAGCATCTATTTTCCCGTAATATTTTTTTTCAATTCACTAATGGCTCTTCTCGTCTCCGCGTTATTTTGGATATCATCTTGAATTTTATCACAGGCATGTAAAACGGTTGTATGATCCTTTCCTCCAAAAGCAAGCCCTATCTTTGGCAGAGACAAATCGGTCAGTTCTCTACATAAAAACATTGCCATTTGTCTTGGATAGGTGATATTCCGGGATCTTTTGTTTCCTGTTAGCAGATCCGGATTGATATCAAAGTAACGGGCAACGGTTTTCATGATAGTATTCGGATTGATTTCCTTTGTGTTGGCACTCGATATTAGTTGTTTCAAACAACCCTGGGCTAATTCAACAGAAAGAGGTTTGTTGGTGAGAAAGGAATATGCAACAACCCGGTTTAAAGCTCCTTCAAGTTCCCGTATATTTGAAAGGATGTTGTCAGCAATATAGAAAATAACATCATCAGGAACTTCGAGTTTTTCCAGCTGAGCCTTTTTCTTTAAAATCGCAATTCTTGTTTCGATATCAGGTGCCTGAATATCTGCAATAAGACCCCATTCAAATCTGGAACGCAGTCTTTCCTCCAGCGTATTAAACTCTTTAGGAGCCTTATCGCTGGAGATAACAATTTGTTTTTGTGCTTCGTAAAGAGCATTGAAGGTGTGAAAAAACTCTTCCTGTGTTCTTTCCTTGCCAACAATAAATTGAATATCATCGATTAATAAAACGTCGATATTCCGATATTTATTTCGAAATTCTTCATTTTTTACATCTTTAATTGAATTAATTAATTCATTTGTAAACTTTTCAGAAGTTACATACAATACTCTGGAGTTTGGGTTTTGTTCCAGAACATAATGACCGATGGCCTGCATCAGGTGTGTCTTTCCCAAACCCACACCGCCATAGATAAAATAAGGGTTATACTTCTTTGCCGGAAACTCGGCAACTGCGACCGCACCCGCATGGGCAAACTGATTTCCATTACCGCGGACAAATGTATCAAAGGTGTATTTTGGGTTCAGCAGGGACGAATGTGTAGTTGATTTATTATCAGAAATTTCTTCAGAGGATACATTTTTTGAGTTTTTTATAACGATATCTATCTCAAAAACCTTATTTGTTACGATTTTAATAGCGTTTGTAATTAACGGAATATAGCGCGATTTCAATATATCTCTGTTGAATTCTGAAGGCGCTTCAAGTGTGAATACATCATTCTCAATATGTAGAGGTTTTACTGTTTTTATCCAGGTATCCAGGCTAATATTCGTCAGCTCTCCATCCAAAAGCTCCTCTACTTTTACCCAAATATCCTGTGTTGATAATGACATCTTGATTCCTCCAAGGTTCAATTTAACCGGTACCTTAAACTATATCAAACTTCCATTGATGTTTCAATAATATGATCCGGGGCGAAGACAAGTATTTTGCATGGATACAACATATGGTGTATTGTGTGGATAAGCAGGTCAAAATATAGTTGCAGGCGGAAAAAGACAAGATTAAATTGCGGAATGTATTGACGTTTTTAATTTTTTTAATATATAATAGGTCTGATGCTTATTCAGTAAAGCGAGTGATCAGTTTTAAATAGAATATTGCTTTGAATGGAGGTGCAGCGATGCTTAGGACATATCAGCCGAAAAAAAGGCAAAGAAAAGTTGAACATGGCTTCCGTAAAAGAATGAAAACCAGCAATGGCAGAAAGGTTTTACGAAGAAGAAGACTTAAAGGAAGAAAAAAATTAACTGCATAAGACCGCTGAAATGTGGTCTTTTTTTCTTATTGGAAGGCACTTGATTGAGCATCTGTCATGTATAGCCCGAAGGCATTATATGAACAGATGTTCCCCGGTTTTCATGTAGACGATATATGATTGATTGTTCCAATAAAAAATTCTGCTATAATGTAGTATAAGTCTGTGTGTTGAACACACTAATGAGGGATATTGTTTCAGAGGAATCTGTAGGTTATTGCGGGTTTATTACTCAAAAAATAGGGTTAAGCTTGAGTGAACAGACTGCATATGGATTTGTGAATATATTGCATAACGGAATATTTTATAGATTGCATCCGACAGCATTTGTAAATGAAGATGTAAATCAGTATCAAAATGAACTGCGGTGAGATAATTATTCTTGAACAATATATTGCTGGAACCGGCACTGGAAAATATAAAATGGGTAGAATAATAAAGATCAAAGAGAACCGGGAGTTTCAGAAGATATATCGCAAAGGGCGTTATGCAGTTTCTAAGTCTCTGGTAATCTATATGCAGCCAAATTCCATACAGATGAACCGAATTGGAATTACTGCCAGTAAAAAATATGGGAAAAGTGTAAAGCGTAATAGGATTCGCAGGCTTATTCGGGAAAGCTATTATGTATTACAGGACGATATTAAAAAAGGATATGATTTCGTTATTGTTGCGAGAAAAGCAGACGGAGTAGATCCTGGGTGTCAACAGATATTAAAGGAAATGCGTTACCTTATGAAGAAACTGAAGGTACTGTCAGAATTAAATGGTGCAGGTAGAGATGAATAATTCCAGCTTATGCTAGAATAAAAAAGGTTAAGGATATTAAGTGAAAAAAATATTATTATGGTTAATCGATGTGTATCAGAGAATTCTTTCACCCTTAAAGGGAAGAGCAACATGTAGATTCTACCCTACCTGCTCTGCATACGCACATGAAGCTATAGAAATATATGGTCCGCTGAAGGGTATATACCTTGCAATAAGAAGGATCTTAAAATGTAATCCTTTTCATAATGGAGGATATGACCCTGTGAAGCGGGAAGGAGAATGAAAATGTTTGATTTAATTGCGAAGGTACTGGGCCAACTACTCTATATCATTTACAATACAATTGCTTTTCGTAATTACGGCCTGTCACTGGTTTTGTTTACCATACTCATAAAGCTTGCCCTACTGCCATTAACCATTAAACAATTAAAGTCAACGGCGAAAATGCAGGAAATACAGCCCGAACTGCAAAAAATCCAACAGCGGTATAAAAATGATAAAGAGAAATTGAATCAGGAAATGATGAAACTATATCAGGAAAAAGGTGTAAACCCTGCAGGCGGATGTCTTCCGATGCTTTTTCAACTGCCGATTTTGTTTGCACTTTTTTATGTGATTCGTAAACCCCTTACATATATGTTTGGGTGGACAAAAGAGATGCTGGGAAATGTTATTACTAAAGTGATGGCAATCAATCCAAATTTCTTTTCAAGTGACAGTTTTCCTTTTCTTGATCAGTTTGAGGGGATAAAAGGGGATCCGGTGGCAGTAGCTGAACTTTTTCAAAAGAATCACTATTTTGAAATCAATGTAGTGGATGCAGTCAATACAATTCCGAAACTTGTCGAAGACGGAACCGAAATGATCAATCTTACTTTTATGAAAATTTTCAACCTTGGTGTTGTTCCTACTTATAATTTTCAAGTAATTAAAGAAAATCCCGGAGTGTATATTCCTGCTTTAATATTGGTTTTGATTACAGTTGGAACCACTTTTCTGTCCACAAAGCTGAGCATGGCGAAGTCAATGCAAAATCAAGATGCAAATCAGAAGATGGCATCAACGAACAAAACAATGATGTATTTTGGCCCTCTTATGACATTGTTTATTAGTTTTCAGGCTCCGCTTGGTTTGTCCTTTTATTGGCTGCTCAGTAATTTGGTTCAGATAGCACAGCAGTTTTTTACCGATAAATATATGCATAATAAGAAGGAGGGAGAATAGTGGCACAATTTGTTGAAAAAGAAGGAAGGACTATCGAAGCTGCAATTGAGGAAGCCCTTGAAGATCTTAACATTGAAATGAAAAATGCGGAAATTGAAGTACTTGACGAAGGCAGCAAGCGACTTTTCGGTTTGCTCGGAGGAAGAAATGCTGTTGTTCGTGTATACAAAAAAGAAAATTTTGAAGAAATCGTGAAAAATTTCATGAATCCCATTTTGGATGCCATGGGGTTGGAAGAAGAAATGGAAATTGTGATGGATGGGGATATCCTAACTGTAAAACTGGCAGCTGAAAATATTGGTATTGTCATTGGCAGGAGAGGAGAAACGTTGGATGCCCTTCAGTATCTATTAGGTCTTGTGGTGAACAAATCCAGTGAACGTTTTATTCGCGTTACCCTCGATGTGGGTAATTATCGTGAAAAAAGGGAAGAAACCCTGATAAAGCTTGCAAAAAGGCTTGCCGATAAAGTTACAAAGAACAGAAAAAATATGACCCTTGAACCCATGAACCCATACGAGAGAAGAATTATTCATGCAACACTACAAAATTATAAATCGGTTGAAACTTATAGCATTGGAGAGGAACCAAACAGAAAGGTTGTTATAAAGTATAAAAGGGAATCAAAACAAGATTAGAAAAGCAAAATGGACGATGGGGAACCCATTGTCCATTTTTAACCAAATACCATACAAACCTATGCCTCATAATACGGTTTCCCACAGGAAAAAGCATGTACCACAGAGAGGCCCGATGATGGTTTTGTACGAAAAAATTCCTGCCTTTGCTTCATTGGCGGGTTTATTTTCCTGTTTCCCGATACATTCAAACAGCAGTAATTCTCAAAAGGTGATAGTATGACAGATGCTTTACAAACGGATACAATAGCCGCTGTTTCAACAGCGGTTGGGAATGCTGGTATATCAATTATCCGGCTTAGCGGATCAGATGCATTTACTGTAGCCTCAAGAATTTTCAGGGGCAAGGGTGAATTTTTGAAATATCCGTCTCACACGATTCATTATGGTAAGATTGTTGACCCTGAAAACAATGAGACAATAGACGAAATTCTCATATCAAAAATGGATGCACCGAAAACATATACAACCGAGGATACCGTTGAAATCAATTGCCATGGAGGTTATGTTACTGCATCCAGAATTTTGGATCTACTATACAGACAGGGCGTAAGGCCAGCTGAAGCGGGAGAATTCACAAAAAGAGCATTTGTTAATGGAAGAATGGACCTTGTTCAGGCTGAGGCGATTATGGATCTGATAGCATCCAGAACCGAAAAAAGCTCTAAAGTTGCTGTGTCCCAACTGGAAGGACTGCTTTCCGCTGAGGTCAATCAGATAAGAAGGTCCCTTGTGGATATGCTCGCTGAAATTGAGGTAAACCTGGATTATCCTGAATATGATTTCGAAGAAGTAACATTGGATAAATGTGGTATTGTTGTCGGTGAGGTAATTGATAAACTTGAAAAATTAATCGATAGCTTCCAGTATGGAAAAATACTACGCGAGGGCATGGAAGTTGCGATTATTGGAAAACCAAATGCCGGAAAGTCTTCGCTATTGAATCGTCTTTC
>LSQX01030020.1_pt2 | contig 11214 bp, 11 predicted proteins | sample 654561 | NCBI WGS metagenome assembly LSQX01 (sample SAMN04489861, study PRJNA283612) | anaerobic digester metagenome | isolation source: 4 biogas reactors fed with cattle manure at either 37C or 55C with and... | place: Denmark: Kongens Lyngby | collected 2014 | reverse complement strand
TTTAGGTTTGAGGGCATAAACCCCAATAGCAACAATCGTTTTTGGGGTGTACGGCAAAAACGGAACTTTTTCGTAAGAAAAAGGTTCTTCTCGAATTTACCGCCCGAATCCGCAGAATTAGGTAAATTCGCAAGCTCGAGAAATTGAGAAGTCAATTTCTCGAAAATAAAAAATACCTCCCACATCTCAAAGGACGAGGGAGGTTTTAGTCTAAAAACTCGTGGTACCACCTTTGTTGATTGAAAAAAGTATTTCAATCCACTCAAAGCCCATAACGGGGGCAACCGTCTTTGCTAATTATCGGTTAAGATTTCACAAAGATAGCTCCAAAGCGACCTTCCAAAGCGCATATATGCGATTCTTTCACCAACAAACCGCTCTCTATGATATAGCTAACCTTGTACTCCTCTTTTTCACAGCTAAAAATATTATATGTGATTATATGCACAAAATTTTCGTTTGTCAAGTCAAACTTCTTACATCTGATATTAGCTTAAAAACTTTTCAGCCTATCTGTAACACCCCTGAGAATATTGTTTTAATATCGAAGTTTGTTGGGTAAAAATATTCGTTGCAATCCAAAATATAGTAGGCTTGACCGTCTGTGGTTTCTATAATAATAAAATCTATCAAATTCGTGCCAATTACTTGAAATTTTGTGTTCACAGGCAGGGTTATAGGAGTAAATTGCATTTTTTCTTTGTTTAATGCGTAAACAGAAAGCTCAATTAATGTTGTTAAGGGCTGTTTATCATCGGGAACTACACACTCATATATGCTGCAAGTAGGCTTAATACTATAATAATTATAGCTGTATTTCATACGAACAAGGGTGAAAGAATGTATAACCGGTTTTGCAGTCAGGATAGTGATAAAGCCCGGTTCAATAGACTCTATGCCACCCTCTAACCATGCGCCGCCGTACCCCTCTCTATAAATAGTTGTTTGGGGGTTTGGCGTTGCGTGGTCTATCTCAAATAACACATCGGGGGAACCAAGTTTTTTATCAAAAATAATTGCGGCATAAGCGGATTTTAGATGCTGTGAAGCGTCTTGCGCAACCGCCCAATGCGCCTCGTCATCTATCCATAAAACGTATGCCATTGTGCCTATATCCCGCTCATCCGACGGGTATTGGTTATATATTTCAAATTTAACTTGTTTACCATCGGGCATTTTTGCCGTTTGTCCTGCATCAACGAATATTACTTCTAAACCACCCAATACATCTGGTTTTTTTGCGTAATTTGTGAGGTTACCAACCTTTTCCCAGCTTTGCCACTCATATTTTTGATTGGGTTTTGGTGTTTCTTGTGATGTATTCGTTTGCTTTGGAATATCGGAAATATCGGGAATATCGGTTGGCAATTTAGCACAAGAGGTTACAGCAAGAAAAAACAATAGAAAAGATAACAAAACCAAAACTTTATGTTTCATATTAATACCTCCTTGTTTTAAGAAATATCTGGTTCACAGCCGAAACTTCCGACTGTTTTGGAAACGCCCGGAATAGTGGTTTCAATGCGACCGCATTCGGAACATTTGTAAACATAGACATTCTCCTTTAATAAAGTTTGTTTCGTAATCAGTATAAATCCATTTTTAAACTATGTCAAGCTATTTTTTGGTATTATTTTAAAAGATAGGAAAAATAAGAAAGCTCTCCAAAAAGATACATAGGGAACATTCTTAAGTTTTATGTTGCACACCGAATTTTATATGTTATAATTAGTTAATAAATATTGAAGGTGAAAATATGTTAAAAAAACTTGTGTTGCTTTTGTTGGTTGTAGCTTTTTTAGCTGCTTTTGTTGGCTGTGGGAGTTCAGAAAATTCGAATCTTGACCCCGATGCGAAAAAAGCCGCAGATGATGTAATTGCGGCAGTAAAAGAAAAGGTTGAATACGAAGCAAAGCTAATAGCAATCAAAGCGAAAGAGGCTTTGGCTACAACTACGGCTAAAAAGCAGGAGTACGCTAAGCAAGCCAAGGAATATCAAGAAAAGATTGACGAGCTAAAAACCACGATTTCTACATTGCAAGCTAAGTTCGATAAATTTAAGGATATTCTTTCCCCTGCGCAATGGATGGAAATCTACAACTATTTCACCAGTCAATATAAAAAAGTTTTAGGCGGTTAATATGAAAAGGTTATTAGTTATTCTTTTGGTTGTTGCCTTGATTCCTACATTTTTTGGATGCAGCAAGGAGCTTTCTCCCAAAAAAGCGCTACAGTTGGTGAACGAAAACAGCTTTATGTCTTTTCCACTAAAAACGCTTGAGTCGGAACTCGAACCCACGAATTTTACACGCGAGGAGGGCGAGCCAGGCTACAAGCTATATAGGGACGAGCGTACCTTCGTGCAGGTTTCGGGCAATCCGCCGTCTGACAGCGTTATGATGGTAACAAGGTTTTCTACGACTTCACCCAGATACAATGTTTTGGGAATAGAGGTTGATTCTGCTTTCTCTGATGCGTACTATACGCTTATGGATTATGGCTTTGGTGAGCCTACGGTAATAGGCGGAACATTTATGCAATCCCGTGGCGGCGATATTATAATAGATGTTTATGGGAATGATGTGGGCGAGGTAACCAAAGTTGAGGTGTATTTTACCTTCTATCGTGATTATTTGGTGATACCAACGGCAGCACCCGAAAGCTAAGGCTTTCGGAATAACGCCTGCGGCGAATGCAGAACGCAGAACGCAGAACGCAGAACGCAGAATCAGAACGATTACACAATAATTTTTGTAGGGGAGGATTTTGCTATCCTCCTGTTTTTTACTGTATTAGAAGAACCAACAGAAAAAGATAACCATCTCTCCGCAGGGGTGCAACCGAGATTAAGTATGATTTAACAGTTCTTAGTAACCAAGTTAACTTTTTCACCTACATAAATTTGCGATTATTAACGTATGGAACGTTTACTTTTTTGAAAAAAGTAACAAAAACAAGATTATTTATAATATAGCCCAAGCAACAAAACTCGCTTTGCATTTATCTATGGGATTCCTATGGGTTATACCCTTAGGTGGGGTGCAGGGGCAAAGCCTCTTGCCTTTTAGCAAAAGTAGTGGGGGCGTTGGGGGCAAAGCCCCAAGAACGAAGAGGACGAGAGATACAAGAGGAACGTTTACTTTTTTGAAAAAAGTAACAAAAACAAGATTATTTATAAAATAGCCCAAGCAACAAAACTCGCTTTGCATTTATCTATGGGATTCCTAAGGGTTGTCCTATCGTCCTATCATTTCCAAAAACTCCGATTCGTCTATCACACGAATACCAAGCGATTGCGCCTTTGTTAGCTTGCTTCCCGCATCCGTTCCGCAAACCAATAGGTCAGTTTTTTTGGAAACGCTTGAAGTTGCAGCACCGCCCAGCTCGGCAATTTTCTCCTCCGCTTCGGGTCTTGTCATGCTTTCCAGTTTGCCTGTAACTACCACCGTCATTCCGCTGAACACTCCGCCGGACTCTTTAGCTTTTTCCTCACGTGGCGAAACGCCCAATGCAAACAATTTGTCTATGTCTTTGGCTATGCGCTCGTCTGCAAAGAACTCTATAATGCTGTTTGCAATAATCTCTCCTATGTCGTTAACCGAAAGCAGTTGTTCTGCGCTTGCGTTTTTCACATTCTCAAAGCTAAAAAACTTTGCCGCTAAATCCTTTGCCGTTTTTATGCCTACATTCGGGATTCCCAAACCGTATAGAAAACTTGCCAAGGAGCAATCCTTGCTGTTCTCTATTGAAGAAATCAGGCTCGATGCTTTTTTAACTCCGAACAATGGCAAGCCTATAAGCTGCTCCTCTTTTAACTCGTAAAGCTGTGGAATGCTTGTGATGTTTAGCTGTTCTATTAGCATTGCCGCAGTTTTGTCTGCAAACATTTCTATATTCATTGCGTTTCTGGAAGCAAAATGGGTTAGCCTTGAAACGATTTGCACCTTGCATGAAAGCGAATTTGTGCAGAAAATATGCACTCCACGCTGTTCGATATGCGAGAAGCATTCGGGGCATTTTGTGGGCATTACTTCGGTTGACTTTGCGTTCTCATCAACATTCCCCAAAATTTCCGGAATTACATCGTTGCTTCTGCGAATAAAAACCCTGCTTCCAACGCTTACACGCTTTCGTAAAATATCATCGTAGTTGTTTAGTGTTGCTCGGCTAATAGTTGCGCCAGCAAGGTTTACGGGAGCAAGAATTGCCAAGGGTGTTAGCTTGCCCGTTCTGCCAACCTGCCAATTTATTTTTTCGATTGTTGTAATGGCTTCCTCTGCCGGGAATTTGTATGCTACCGCCCATTTGGGGAATCTGTCGGTATATCCCAAAGCCGCCCTTGTTTTATAAGAGCATACCTTTACAACCATGCCGTCAATCAGAATATCCATTTCGCTTCTATTGATTTTTTCGATTTCGCTTGTAAGCTCTGAAACGCTTGTATAATACTTTGTGTACGAATCCGTAGGCAAGGAATTTTCTTTTAAGAACTCAAGCATCTGTTTTTGATTTTCAAAATCTTTTCCCTCTACATATCCAACATTGTAGCAATACATATCAAGATTTCGTTTTGCCGTAACCTTGGGGTCTAAATTTCTCAAAGCACCTGCCGCCGCATTCCTTGCGTTTTTCAAGATTTCGCCGCCGCTTTGATTTAGCTTTTCTAAAACCGAAAGCCGCATATGCCCCTCGCCTTGAATTTCGATTTTGCCTTTGAACTTAATTGTTAGCGGAACGCTTTTTATCGTTGCAACCTGAGTAAGTATCTGCTCGCCCACTATTCCATTTCCACGAGTTGCGGCGGAAATCAGCTTGCCATCTTCGTAGGTTAAATTTATTGTAAGACCGTCTAATTTGTGTTCAAGTGAAAATTCTGTGTCGGGGAATTGCGCTAAAATTTTGTTGCACCAGTTTTCTAATTCGGTTAATGAATTCACCTTGTCTAAGCTATACAGCCTTTGAATATGAGTATGCTGTGAAAACTGCTTTATGGGTTCTGCGCCAACTCTGCGAGTTGGGGAGGAGGGCAACACTTCGCCAACTTCTTTTTCTAATTCTACAAGCTCATCATAAAGCAGGTCGTATTCCGCATCGGAAACCAATGGTTCATCTGTCATGTAGTATGCTGTTGCAAGCTCGGCTAACTGCTCTACTAATTCCTGCATTCTTTGTTTTTTATTAAAAAATAAATCCATTAGACCCTCCGTTATGAAGATATGTTTTGCGTAAATAATAATTCGATTTCGCCATCAACGAGATAGCAAATTATAACCTTTGTTCCCTCTCTTGCAAGTATGAGAGTTACTCCGCCACGCTTTTTTATATCGGAATCAAAGCCGTATGCTTTTGACTCGGCTATGATTTTTTCAAGTTCTTTTTCGTTAACCTGTGTTTCTTCGTTTTCCGCAATTACCTCTGCAATCGTGGTGTTTGAATTGTCGTAGGCGATAAATAAATCATCGGGGTGAAAGCTATACCCAAGCGAATTTATTTTATCTGTTATGGGCTTTAGCTCGCTATTGCTTCCTCGAGTAAACGCCCAAACTATCGCCAACACAAGTACGGCACAAGCGGAAATGATTAAAATTGTTTGTATTCTTTTGTTCTCCATCATCTAATCAATAGTATTCCTGCACAGAAAATTACCATAGTTAAAGCGGCGTAAATGTCTATGCTTGAATACTTCATAACTTTCATTCTTGTTCTGCCTATGCCGCCATGATAGCAGCGTGAGTCCATAGCGTATGCCAATTCATCAGCCCTTTTGAACGCAGAAATGAACAACGGAATAAGTATGGGAATCATAGATTTTGCTCGTTTAATTAGTCCACCAGTTTCAAAGTCTGCGCCTCTTGCTAATTGTGCTTTCATAATTCTGTCGGTTTCGTCAAGCAATGTGGGTATGAATCTTAGTGCTATCGTCATCATCATTGCAAGCTCGTGTACAGGAAATTTTACGAGTTTTAGCGGCTTCATTAAAGACTCTATTGCATCGGTCAACGCAATAGGGGTGGTGGTTAATGTCATAAGCGAGGTGCCTGCAATCAGCAAAACAAGTCTTGCGATTATGAACAGTGCCCGTAAAATTGCTTCGTCGGTAATGTAGATAATCCACCAATCAACTAAAGGCTTGCCCTCTTTAACCATGAAAATATTCAGCACGAACATGAGTAGCAATATCCAACGCAAGGGGCGCAACGAGTGCAGAATATAGCGAATAGGAATTTGCGCCGCCAACACTGCCAAGTACATGAATGCGGCAATGGGAGCGAAAAGCCAAAGCTCATCTACCACGAAAATAATTATCATGTATGCAATAGTTAGGAGAATTTTCGTGCGTGGGTCTAACCTATGCACTACCGAATCCCCGGGGAAGTACCTACCCAAGGTTATGTCTTTTAACATATTCCCCACCTCTTTTTCGAGTTATTTCCCGAGAAATACTGATTATTCAACAAAAGATTTCCCGTTTCAGAAATATTTCCCGGGAAATATTGATTATTTTTCAGCATAGTCCCAACCTCTCACACAGTATTTCGAACAGCTCGTCCATCAAAAAAGCATCTTTGGGAATGTCGATTCCTCTGCTTCTTAGCTCATTTGCCAACACCAAGCCTTGCGGTAAACCCAAGTTTATTTCAAGCAATTTTTCAGAATGTAAAAATATTTCCCTCGGTGTATCGTCCATTACTATTTTGCCCTTATTCATTACAATGATTCTACTTGATGCTTTCAACACATCGTCCATAGAATGTGAAATCATAATAACGGCACAACCCAAAGCATCTTTTAGCTTCATAATGGTTTGCATGATTTCTTTTCTGCCCGACGGGTCAAGTCCTGCCATGGGTTCGTCAAGCACCAAATATTTTGGACGCATAGCAATTATTCCTGCTAATGCCGCTCTGCGTTTTTCGCCGCCGGACAGCTCAAAAGGGGATTTCTCTGCAAACTTTTCGTATTCAAGCCCAACCAAATAAAACGCTTCACGCACTCGCTCGTCAACATCTGCTTCGCTTAGTCCCATATTTTTTACACCGAATGCAATGTCTTTCTCAACCGTTTCTTCGAACAGCTGATGCTCGGGATATTGAAAAACCATGCCTACCTTGGCTCTGCCTTCCTTGCGCTTGCGTTTATCGCTCATGTCTATTCCGTCAACGAAAACCTTGCCGCTGTTAGGTTGAATAATGCCGTTCATGTGAGTTGCCAATGTGCTTTTTCCCGAGCCCGTATGACCTATGATTCCCACGAACTCGTTCTCATGAATCGTAAGGTTTATGTTTTCAAGTGCGCCATGCTCGAACGCCGTACCTTCCATATATGTATGGCATACGTTTTTTAGTTCAATCGCCATTTGTTACCCCCAGAGCTTCCGCAATGAAGTTTGCAAAGTCTTTTGCATTCAAAGCATGAGTTGGGCGCATACCCTTGGCGATAAGCCTGTTTCGCAAATCAACAACAGCAGGAACATCCAATCTTAACCCACGCAATGCCGCAGCCTGCGAGAACACCTGTTTGGGAGTTCCCTGCAACGCAATCTCGCCGTCTGCCATTACAATTACTCTGTCGGCAATGGTCGCTTCCTCCATGTATTGAGTTATCATTACGATTGTGATTCCCTCGCTATTTAGCCTTTGAACGATTGACAATACCTCCGCTTTCCCTGCCGGGTCTAACATTGAGGTTGCTTCGTCTAATACCAGCACTTCGGGTTGCATAGCTAATAGTCCTGCTATGGCTATTCGTTGTTTTTGACCGCCCGAAAGCATATGTGGAGCGGATGTTGCGTAGCTTTCCATGCCAACGGCTTTCAGCGCCATGTTAACACGCAGGCGAATTTCCTTTGGCTCGATTCCAAGATTTTCGGGAGCGAACGCAACATCGTCTTCAACAATCGTTGTTACGATTTGGTTGTCGGGGTTTTGAAAGCAGATTCCCACAGTTTTTTTAATCTCCAATGACCTTTGCTCGTCCTTGGTATCCATTCCCTTAACAAGTACATTGCCGCTTGTGGGTTGTAAAAGTCCGTTAAGATGCTTTGCTAATGTGCTTTTGCCCGAACCGTTATGACCTACAATGCACAGGAATTCGCCCTGCTCGATAGAGAGGGACACATCCTTTAGTGCAGGCGCAATCGAAATATCTTTCGCTGCATTGTATTCGTAGCTTATCGAGTTTACCTCAATTATTCCCATGTATTTTCCTTATGTGTTATTGCCGTTGGCGCATAATAATTAACCGACTAAACGGCTGTATTAGTTTACCACAGTTTGAGGGGCTTAACAAATTATATTTATGGAGCTTCGCTCCCAATGAAATCGCCTTCGGCGGTGAAATCCGTTCTTCGAACGGGTGAAATATTTTTTCTTCGAAAAAATGTGAAATACGCCTGCGGCGAATTAAGAGCGGCGAACGGTTTCGTGGATTTTGTTGGGGCGTTGCCCAAGGGGGACGGTTGGGCACGCTTACTTTTCTTGAAAGAAGGTAGCAGAGCCACCGCAGTAACAAAAGAACAAGGTTAGTATGTTTTAATTGAATGAGTAATATTTTCAAGGGTAAAAGGGGACGGTTAGGCACGCTTGCTTTTTGAAAAAAGTAGCAAAAACAAGATAGTTTTTCAAAAGAGCCGTTTGATAACAGTGCACTAAACAACATTTAATTCTCACAAAAATTTTACTCTGTTGTAGGGGCGTACCTATGTGTGCGNNGGAGGATTCCATATCCTCCCGAAAAAATTATATTATCCCTGTAGGGGCGGGCATTGCCCGCCAGCCATCGTGGATTATGCATTCTGAATTTATCAGCTGTCTGTTTTTTTCATATCAAGAATATCCATTGGCGACAAACCCTGCATCGTTAACACATAAGGAGTAATGATTTCTTCAACTTCCGCCAAGGTGTATAAATCCTTTGTTGGTTCTTCATCTTCGGGTTTTTTGTCATTCAAAAGATAGTTCACAAATACGCCTGCTCTATACATGGTATCCTCTTTTGTTATTACCATGAAAGCTGAGTTTACAACCACATACGAAACATATTGCTCCGAATCGGGTAATCTGCCGAAAAACTCCCACCACACATTAGCATCACGCAAAAGATAAAAGCACTCGTCGCCCACTACGGGCACATTGTTTTCGTGCCAAGAATGAGAGCTACGCTTGTCGGCAATTTTTATTTGCGTGCCTGCAATCTCTTTGTCCCCATAACTTTTTTGTACTTCAAAGGTTATGACTGTGCAATAATTTACACTGTCGTTTGCGTCTTCATTTGACTTCAAATAGTGGTGTGTAACCTTTAATTCTTGAACATCAACAATCTTTCCAAACACAAAATAGCTTGCCATTAAGAACGATTCGGTTCCCGACAGACCGCTCTCAGGTGCGATAATCTCGGGTTCGGCTAAGCGTTCTACAAATTCATACTCTGCTTTGTCTATGATTGACAAACCATTTTCGTCTAAATAGTTAATTGTTGGCTCTGGTTCTGAAACCTTTGTTGCACATGAGTACATAGAAAGAACGGTTAAGATAACTAAAAACACGACTAAAAACTTTTTCATACAGCACCTCTTTGTAATAATATTCCTATGAAGTTGTTATTATGATAGATGATATATTAACCGTTGTCAAGCGATTTTTTGCATTATATTTGCTTTTACCCTTGGTAGTACGCTAAAAACTTTTTTATCGGTTATGGCAGATTTCCACGAAATCCATTTGCTTTGTGTTCCATTGGCAAACCAACCAATGAAAATGAAACTTTTACGGTAGTAGGGAACGTACCTATGCGCCCGCTATCGTTTTAGGTCTGTGCAACAAAGGTGTGTGAGGGACGATGGAACGAGGGAGCGATAGCAACGCTTACTTTTCTTGAAAGAAGGTAGCAGAGCCACCGCAGTAACAAAAGAACAAGATAAAAAGTGTTCTCTGCTCTAAGCTCTACCCACTAAAAAAGGGGCTTTCGCCCCTATTTTTTGCTTCGCAATTATTGTCTTGTAGTGTCAACTACGATTTCACCCGAAATAATCTTAGCTTTAAGCGCTTCGACTTCGGCCTTCAACTCATCAGAAACCTGCTGTGTCATTGTGTCTTCGCCATATCCAACGCCAACGAAACCGTTTTCCATGTTTGTAACAACTGTTTCGCCGCCCATGAATGTGCCATTATTGATAAATTCTTCAACTGCTGCGAAGATTGACTCGCCAACTTCCTTTTTCATAGAGCAAATAATAACATCGGGGTTGATGTACTTCTGGTCGGAGTCAACGCCGATTGCATAGATTTTTTGCTCTGCAGCCGCTTCAAACACACCCTCGCCAGTTTTGCCTGCGATTTGGAATATTATATCACAGCCTGCTGTAATCAAGGAGTTTGCACTTTCCTTGCCCTTTGCGGGGTCTTCAAATTCGCCTGCATAAACTACCTGAACATCGATATCGGGGTTTGCGTAAAGTGCACCCTGCTTGTAGCCTGCGATAAAGTCGTTAATCGTGTCTATATCCATTCCGCCAACTGCACCGATTTTCCCCGTTTTGCTCATTTTTGCCGCAATGTAGCCAATCAAGAAGGAGCCTTCGTTTTGAGCGTATAGAATGTTATGAACGTTCTCTATATCCGCTACAGCATTGTCAACGTAGATAAACTTCGTATCGGGCATTGTGGGAGCAACTGCAACCAAAGCATCATAAAACTGCCAGCCAACAGCAACAACGAAATCGTACTCTTCAGCCGCATTGATTAGGTAGGGTTGATACAAGGAAGCGTCCTCTTTGCATTCGAGAACCTGTGTTACAACTCCGTAGGTGTCCTTTAGCTTTTTTAAGCCTTCGTCTGCTGAATCATAGAAGGAACGGTCTCCTAAACCGCCTGCAACTACGATAGCAACGGAAACGGGTTCGCCCTCTGTCTCTTGCGGAGCGGGTGTACCTGTTGTATCAGGGTTTACTGTTGGTGTAGGAACGGGAGTTTCAGTTTTGTTACAGCCAACAAATGCGAATAGCATGGCAAAAATAATTGCCAAAGTGATAATCTTTTTCATTTTTAAGACCTCCTGTTTTTTTGAGCCTGTGGCTTGTCCTTATTATATTACAAAACCTAAAATTTTCAAGTGGAAAAGGAAATATAGTTTTTAGCAGAGAACTTTGAGCTTAGAGCTTAGAGTTTTGAGCTTAGTGGTTAGTAGCAAATAGTGATTCAGCGTGCTAAATAGCTT
>LSQX01303300.1_pt1 | contig 11215 bp, 8 predicted proteins | sample 654561 | NCBI WGS metagenome assembly LSQX01 (sample SAMN04489861, study PRJNA283612) | anaerobic digester metagenome | isolation source: 4 biogas reactors fed with cattle manure at either 37C or 55C with and... | place: Denmark: Kongens Lyngby | collected 2014 | reverse complement strand
CTATGCGAAGCTGTTTCAGGATCCGGTTTTCTGGCTCTCATTCCGTAATACACTGCTGCTGTTTCTGATTATCCCCATCTGTATGGTGATTGGGTTGTTCTTAGCTGTGATTCTAGACAAAGGGTTGAAAGGCTCAGGTTTTTTTCGCAACGTGTTTCTCCTGCCATTTGCCTTATCTTTTGTCGTGACCGGGACGTTATGGGCCTGGATGTACAACCCGGCGAACGGGATTCTCAATTCTCTCGTCCGGATTATGGGGTTTGACGTGCTGGTGGGGACATGGCATACAGCTCAAAGTACAGTAATGCCGGCCATTATTCTGGCCCTGGTATGGCAGTTTTCCGGATATGTAGCCCTAATCTTCCTGGCTGGTCTAAAGTCGGTCCCCCAAAACCACATTAATGCTGCCTATCTCGACGGAGCGTCCAGTGTGAAAGTGTTTTGGCGGATTATCCTGCCGCAGTTGAGGGCTTCGGTAGCCGCTTCTATCGTTGTAATTGCTATGTACGCCCTCCGCTCTTTTGATTTCATCTGGGTTTTAACTGCCGGTGGGCCGGGCTATGCTTCCCATACTCTGCCAGTCATGATGTACCGGGAAACTTTTTCATCAGCCCGGTATGCATACGGGGCGAGTATTGCCACAGTTTTGCTGACGCTGGTTGTGATTTTAGTCGTTCCCTATGTCTACAAGACTTATCGGAGGTGAGGTTATGGACCTGCAGCTGGAGACAACCAGGAAGATCAAAATTGTCCGGGGCATCTATTACATAACTTTAGGCGTATTTCTGCTGTTTTACCTGTTGCCGTTTTGGGGTGCCATTACTACTTCCCTTAAGTCGGCTGGCGAAGTTTTGACCACGAATCCATTGTCGCTGCCCCAACAGCCAACTCTGAAAGGGTATATCGATGCCTTTAACCATCTGAAGAAACCACTGCTCAACAGTTTGCTGGCTACTTCCGGGGGAGCATTCTTCTCGGTCTTATTTGGCTCGATCTGCGGGTATGTCTTTGCCCTGTACCGTTTTAAATATGATAACATCATCTTTATGCTGATGGTGTGCGCAACGTTCTTGCCGTACCAGGCAATATTGGTACCATTGTTTCAAACCATTAAGACTTTGGGGCTGTATGATTCCGTACTGGGGCTTATTCTTGCCCATACCGCGTATGGAATTCCCATGACTACTCTGATGTTCCGCAGTTTCTATGGCGATATTCCCCAATGCATCGTTCAGCAGGCGATGCTGGATGGCCACAGCCCTTGGAAGATCTACCGCAGGGTGGTCCTGCCTAGCACTAAAATTGCAACCGTGACTGTTGTGGTCTTTCAATTCACTTCCATTTGGAATGAACTGCTCTTTGGACTGATCTTAACGGGCAGCGAAGCCATGCCTGCTACAGTGTCGTTAAACCAGCTGATGGGCACACTGGCAGCAGAGTGGAACATCCAGATGGCAGGCTCCATGTGGCTCGCATTACCGGTACTGTTCTTATATATAGCCATGGGAAAATACCTGATTCGCGGCTACATGGCAGGTGCCGTAACTGCTTCATAAAACTGACTATTACCCGATTCGGAGGGGACAGTGTGATGCGATTACTTAAGGCTTTAATTACCCTTTTTCTTGCTCTGGTACTCCCCATCACAGGCTCTGCCAGCCCAAATACAGACTTCGTTTACAGTGGGCTGGCGGGGGATGCTAGGGCTCCTTGGCTGGTAAGCTGGCAGGCACCCATTCTGGAAGTCGAGGGGCTCAGGTTTAAAGATCTCAATAAAAATGGTGTTCTAGATCTTTATGAGGACTGGCGGTTGTCTCCAGCTCAGCGGGCGGAAGATTTGATTGCAAAGATGGATAGTCCCGAAAAGGCGGCCCAACTGCTCCATATTACCCTGTATTCCCCCAGGGCGGCCTGGTTTACAGAGCAGAATGTAGGTTTTGCCTTGGCCTATGATTATCTTTCCGCAGGCCCCACTGAGGCCGCTGTGAGAGTAAATCAGCTGCAGCAGTGGAGTGAGTCTTCTAAGTACGGGATACCCCTGATTATCAGTATGGATTCAGTTAATGGCGCCAGCTGGGTGCGGGGAGCGACGCTCTATCCTGATCAAATTGGATTGGCTGCCACCAGGGATCCGGAACTGGTAGGCAGGCTTAATGAAATGCAGCGGGTTGAAATGACGGCGATGGGCATTCGCATGAGCCTTTCACCCATAGCCGATTTGGCGACTGAACCCCGATGGGGGCGGCTGCAGGAGTGTTTTGGCGAAGATGCTGAGTTAGCCAAAGAGATGGTAGTGGCTGCTGTTTTAGCCCTTCAGGCAGGCAGTGAGTTAAACTGCGATTCGGTACTGGTATCTGTTAAGCATTTCCCCGGTTCAGGGCCCCAGGCAGGCGGTGTCGATGGCAGTCCCATTATTTTCACTGAGGATTCGATAAGCCTCCATTTAAGTGTGTTCGAAGGGGCTATTGCAGCCGGAGCTGGCTCGATCATGCCATATGGGTACAGTGAAGTTCCGTTCTTGGAAGGGGATGCAGCCCAGCGGCCAGCCCATGAATCAAGGGTGGTAATGACGGAACTGTTGAGGGAAAAGCTGGCATACGATGGGCTGATTCAGACCGATTGGGGTATGCGCCATCTGGATGCGGCTTTAGCCGGGGCAGATATTGTGGGCGGCGCAGGTGTAAGGGAAATCCCACGTTTGGCTGAAGGCCTTGCTCCGGAAGAACTTGATGCCAAAGTGCGGCGGGTTTTAGAAGTTAAGTTCCAGCTGGGGCTGTTTGAGAATCCCTATGCCGATCCTGAATACGCTGCTTCAGTGGTGGGCTGTGAAGCCCATAGAGAGCTTGCTTATGAGGCGGCTGCCAAGTCTCTGACGTTGCTGAAACATGAGATTGACCGCTGTTTGTCAGATTGCACTGCCATCCTTGTGGGGGGGCCTCTGGCAGACAATGCCGACCACCTTAACAGCGGCTGGAAAGTCTCAGGCGGGCCGGGAATGAGTATTCTTGATGCTTTGATTGATCGAGCTGGTGAGAGAATCCTGGCTGTGGGCATGGATTTGGAATTGATCCGTGAATGTGGTCCTCAAGCTGAAGCGGCTATCATCGTCATCGGTGAAGAGGCCTCAACTCATCAGCCTCCGTGGGGGCCTCAGACCTTGGAGATTCCTGATGCCCAGGTTCAGCTGTTAAGTGTGCTTAAGGAACAGGGAATACCCACGATCTGTGTGGTGGTTTTGAGCAGGCCTTATATATTGACGGAAGTTGTAGATCTTGCTGATTCAGTCTTGATTGTTTACCGGCCGGGTGTGACAGCAGGTGCGCGGGCAGTTGTCGATGCATTATTCGGGTATCTGCCCATTACCGGGGCTCTGCCGGTGCAGCTGCCCCGAAGCATGGAGCAAGTTCTGAAGCAGCGAGAAGATCTGCCTATGGATATTGAGGATCCTCTCTATGACTACGGTTACGGGCTTCGTGTGACTAGCTTTTGTGAGCTATGTGGTAACTAAACGGAAAGAGCTATGGAAAGGTAGGTACCGGCATGCCATCAGTTAGTGTTCGAAATCTAAGGGTTGAGTACAACAGAGGCAAAACAGTAGCTTTGGATGATTTTGACCTGGAGGTTAAGGACGGTGAATTCTGTGTGTTCCTGGGGCCCTCCGGGTGTGGAAAAACCACAGCCTTACTCTGTATCGCAGGCTTAATTGTGCCCACTGATGGTGAGGTAAAGATTGGTGATGAACTGGTGACCTCCGTGCCGGAAAAAGTGTTTATCCGCCCTCAAGAGCGGAATATCGCCATGGTGTTCCAGGAGTATGCCTTGTATCCTAACATGACTGTCAGGGGTAATATGGCATTTGCTCTGGAGAATAGAAAATTCCCCAAAGATCAGATCGAAAAGAAGGTCAATGAAATAGCCGCGATGCTGGGGATTGAGGCCCTCTTGGATCGCAAACCCAGTCAATTAAGCGGCGGCCAGAGGCAAAGGGTGGCTTTAGGCAGAGCTTTAGTGCGGGATCCCAGTATTTTCCTCCTGGATGAACCACTGGGTAATCTCGATGCCAAGCTGAGGGAACAAGTGCGGTTTGAGCTTAAGCGTATTCAAAGAAGGTTAGGAGTTACCACGATCTACGTGACCCACGACCAGACTGAAGCCATGACCCTTGCTGACAAGATTGTGCTGATGCAGGATGGGAAGGTGATCCAGGAAGGAACTCCCAGTGAGCTGTACCGCAGGCCCCAGAACACATTTGTGGCTGGTTTTGTAGGGACACCCCGGATCAATTTTCTGGAATGCACACTATCCATGGATGGCGGATTGCCGGTGTTCATCAACGAAGGGATCAAGTTTGGGGCAGACCAAGCTCTTTCAGCGCGGCTTCAGGACGGAAAGCGGTATATCCTAGCGATCAGGCCATCAGATTTCACCCTGACAGATCCAGGAGATCTGAATGGGATCCGGGGCCGTGTTGAGTTGATGGAACTTTTGGGGGATGACTTGTTGGTCCACTTTACGGTAGGGGAACAGATCTTGACAGCCAAGCTAGATGCGGGGGTCCACGATCAGATTGGGGACGAGGTTGTGGTCAGAATTGACCCGAGTAATCTCCACCTTTTCGATGGCGAGCTTCAGACTCGAGTAGGTTAATCTATTCTGCAGCTGGACTGACTGCCCACGATGAAGATATTGAGTACCAGGATCAAAACCAACACATTCCCGGTGAGTAAGGTTAATACAGGGTCGGCCTTATAGTTGATCCTGTACAACAAAAAAACTTATAAAGGAGGATTTCCAAGTCATGAGGAAGATGGGTTTGGTTTTGGCGATGGTTCTGGTTTTAGTGTTACTCGTGACACCGATCCAGGCAATGGAACAACCTGTAGTCGATGCGAGGATCAAAAGCATAATCTTTGTGGATGGGTTGAAATTTAGAGACCTCAATGGCAACGGTCAGCTTGATGCTTACGAAGACTGGCGTCTGCCCATTGATGACCGGATCGATGATTTGATTGCCCAGATGACCCTGGAAGAAAAATGTGGATTGCTGGTCCATCCCAACGCCAGCAACATCCAGCAGGATATTGACCGGATTGTTACTCAGTATATCAACCACTTTTTGCCTAATGACAACGGAACACCTGATGTACTGGCTAAACGGCATAACTTCTATCAAGCACTGGCTGAAAGCACCAGACTGGGAATACCGATTACTTTCAGTTCAGACAGAGCATACAATGCTTGGGGTGGCATGATCGACCTGCCTCATGCGGCCTTCGGGACTGCTTATGATTTTGAATTGGCTGCGGAACTCTTTGATCTGTATGCCAAAGAAATGGCTGCAACCGGATATCATCTCACCCTCCACCCGTCGGGTGTAGAGTTGTTCCGGACCACATGGGGTGAGGATCATGAATTTGCAGCTCAGATGACAGCCACTTACGTATCCGCTTATGTAGCCAATAATGTGCAGACCTGCTTGAAACACTTCCCAACCAATGAATTCGGAGCAAGGCGCAGCCCTGCAGACTTGCTGGCGAACTATATGGAGCCTTGGAAAGCCGGTTTTGCAAGCGGGGCGGATTGGATTATGCTGACCGACAGGCAAGGTATATCTGGAGCAACCGCCAGAGCTCACTTTGATGAACCAACCATCGTTTACCTGCGGGAAGTGTTGGGCTTTGATGGTGTGATCCTGACTGACTGGATGCACAACACTTCTGGAGTTACTACTGACGGAATCAGGCCCGCTGATCTGACTCCCGAGGAACGTCTTGCATACTATATGCGGATCGGAATTGACCAAATGGGTGGTGGGCGTTTCAGGCCGGAACAATTAATTGCACTGGTCAATGAAGGTATTGTATCAGAAGATCGGATTGACGAATCAGCTCGACGGGTACTTAGAACCAAGTTTGAGCTGGGCCTCTTTGAAAACCCATACGTTGATCCTCAGAAAGCCCTAGAAATTGCCGCCAGCAGTGCTTACATTGCTCAGCAGTATCAAATCACCAATGTTGACATTCTGGCGGAAGCCCGAAATCCAAGAGCGGCTGAGCTTGATCGGGTACTTCAAGCCCAATCCACTGTGCTGTTGATTAATGATAATGCTCTGCCCCTGGCAGTAGGCACAGCCATCTATGTCTTGGGCGCTTCTGAATCAGAAGTAGCCAGACTAACTGCAGCCCTGGAGCCCTATGCAGTGATGGTTGAGGATCTGGCAGCAGCCGATTTCGTGGTAGTGCGGATCAGTAATCTGCGGGATCAGGAGATGGAGATGATCTCCATTGCCTTGGAAGCTGGTGTTCCGACCATTGTGGCCATTGATTCCACTTCTGTTACTGATTATTCGTGGCTGATAGACCAGGATAAGGTTGTGGCTGTACTGCTCATGACCTACAACGGCCGCATCGACCATGGTACTGCCATCCAGGGCTTTGATCGACTGGTGAACCCGAAAGTTCTTGCCGAGATGCTTTTCGGGCGCAGGAGTCCTGGTGGAAGACTGGTTTATGAGCTGCCCCGGTCTCGGGCTCAACTTGATGAACAGTGGGGCGACGTACCCTTTGATTTAGGCGCTGCTAATGCCGACAGAATGCGGATTGCTGCCGCCATTAATGCCGGCGAGCCTGTACCGATTAACCTAGGTGATCCACTGTTTATGTATGGCTATGGCCTGCGATATGGCCTGCAGCCGGAGTTTGAGTATTCCATGCTGGCTGTACCAGCCCGGGTTAAGGCAGGGGAACCGTTCACCATCAGCTTCTTGATGGAAAACAACGGCTGGGACGGCTACACCACTGTTGAGGTGTGCAATGGCGAAGAGGTCATTGGTTCCAAGTTTGTTGCTCTCAATGGTGGTTTGAACCGTGTGGTCAGCCTCGAAGTTGTATTAGAAGAAGTAGGCAGCTATGAATTAACTGTAGCTGGGCTGCCTGCAGTGGTGGAAGTTGTTGAATAAGATTTGGCTGGCAGCGTTTACCGCCAGCTTTTAGCAGCGGCGCAGGGTTTGCTTCATCAAGCAAACCCTGCGCTGGTTGGCGGTGGTATTTTTGTGGCGGTTTTTGAAATGAAGTATATTCGCTTCGCATTAATGCTTTCCGTTTTGCTTTTCCTAATGGGCACGAATACTGGAAGGACAGCCTTGATCTATGTAGTTCCCGGTAATGATTCGGCTATTGACCATATTGATCCGGCTTCTGCTGTTTTTGAAAGCATCTCAGAAGCGGTGGTGGCTGCCGAAGAGGGAGATGTGATAATCTTACACCCTGGCCAATATGATGCTGGCAGAGAGCAATTTCCCATTGTAATCGACAAATCAATTACCATAACTGCGCTTGAAAACAATGGGGTAACCAGGATAAAAGGAACACCACTAGGTACTGTCATTAGCATAACAGGTTCGGATGTGATGATCAGAGGGATCACCGTTGAGCACCTCGGCCGAGGGATGATCGTCACTGGTGACGGCTTCAGCCTTATTGACTCCATTATAGAGCTGGGTTCTGATGAGTATCGGACCGGTTCGTGCGGGATTTGGTTGGCAGGGGCAAGAGAGGCGAAAATATTCGGGAATCAGTTCATAAAGTGTGGCCTGTGTATCGCGGGGGATCCCATCAATGAGAAAAGCGCCAACACAACAGTGCTGACCGGTCTGTTTGAGGTGGGCGAAGATTTAAGTTACTTCAATACGCATACAGTTGTTAGGAATACGGTTAATGGTGGGCCACTCTTTTTTGGTGTAGGCTTAGCCAATCTTTCGCTGACAGAGAACTTCGGCCAAATCATATTGGTTGACTGTAGGGATATTGAGATATCTGCTGTCTCCATGGCAGAAGCCAGCATTGCTCTGCAGGTTATCCATTCAAATAGTGTCTCGATCATTGACAGTGAGTTTAGGGAAAATGGAATTTTTGGAGTCTATCTTGCGTACAGTACAGACTGTTGTTTAGAAGGGTTGTCATGTGTTGATAACAATCACGGCTTCGATCTGCGGGCGGTCTATAACACGCAGATACGAGGCGGTAAAGTACTCAACTGCTGGCAGGGAGTATTTTTTTCGGATGCTGTCCATAACCAGATCGCAGGTTTGGAAGTTAAAGGGAACGGCAGGGGAATCTGTTTTTTTGGATCCGAGGAGAACGTGATTGAGGGTAATATCATCGCTGATAATAATATTGGCTGTTACCTGCAGAATGCACCGGCTAACCTCATACGGGAGAACCAAATTCTTAATAACCGTCAAAGCGGTATTAGGCTGTATGGGGAGAGCAGTGGAAATGGGGTAGAAGAGAATCTGCTAGCTCATAACGGTACGGGGGTTCTGGTCGTGGATACCTCGGGGATCGATCTGCGGGGGAATATTATTAAAGAGAATAATATTGCAGGTGTATATTTAGCAAATTCAGTGCGGATCAAGTTGTTCTGGAATGAGCTGATCAAAAACCCCATTGGGTTGATTTTACAGAATAGCCCTGATTGCATGGCTGTATACAATGTTTTTCGGGGTAATGAGATCCAGATCCAGGTGGACGATGAGAAACAGCTGAGCGGGTTTTGGACTAATAACTTTTTGGAAAGGGAGGTTTCACCGTGAGAAAGATTTCTAAAACCATGCTGTTGGTGATCATGATTGTTGGCCTGGTTGGGTTCTGCTCTCTTGCCGCGGCGGCCGAAAGGCCGGTGGCCGTTGCCTGGAAAGCAGAAACGCCGCCAACCATTGATGGCGATTTGAGCGAGTGGAATACTTCGTCGCCCCTTATTCTAAAGGACGAGGCGCAGCTGATCAGACATGGCCATGCTTGGAAGGGGCCAAACGATCTCAGTGCAGAGATATATGTGATGTGGGATGAAGAAAACCTGTATATTGCTGCCGATATTATTGAAGATACGGTGTTTGGCGCCATTGCCATGCTTCCCATTGATGGAAATGATAACATAGCACTATACTTTTCGACTGACCCAGCAGCAGATCCGGAGCGAACAGAATACGCAGCAACCGATTGGCGGGTTATCATGGTAATGGATAATCTTTACTGGGATACCGGTATAGACCGTTCGATGGTGAAAGATAAGAAAATGTTTTGGTCGCAGGGAATGGATGGCGGAGAAAGTGTTTTAAAAGGGTATCAGGCGGCTGCAAAAGAAACAGCATTGGGATTTACTTTTGAAGCCAAGATACCATGGAATAATTTTACCAACAGCAGTATTCCACTGTATACTCCCACTGTAGGCGATCGCATCAGCTTCAACGTTGTGGTTACTGACATTGACTACCCATGCCCAGGTACAGAGTATGTGCCGCAAATAGCTTGGACTGGAGATGGGTCTTTGATGCATGATCCGAGTGTATGGGGTATTTTGGAGTTTAGGTAAGGTGCAATAATTGTTGGTGATCAGGAATAGTGGTAAACTCTGCTAGGGGACTGTGCATAATGACTAAATACTATCTGGGAATTGATCTGGGCGGGACTAAAATTTTGACGGCACTTGCTGATGATCGTGGTGCAATATTAGGTAAAAGAAAGATAATGACCGAAGCCAATCAAGGTATAGCAAATGTACTGGCAAATATTGTTCACGCATCACAGGTAGTGCTGGATACCAGCAGCCTGTCATTTGCAGATATCCAGAGGATAGGTGTAGGCATTCCCGGCTGGGTGGATGTTGAGGCTGGTTTGGTCCATCATGCCCCCAACCTCAAGTGGGAGCAGGTTCCCATTACTCGACTGCTGGAAGCAGAAACAGGGACACCTGTTGTGATTGAAAATGATGCAAACGCGGCTGCTTTAGGTGAATGGCTTTGGGGCGCCGGGAAAGGGGCATGCAGCTTAATATATATAACAGTGAGTACCGGAATCGGTGGTGGGATTATAATCGACGGCAGACTTCATCGCGGCAAAGACTGCAGGGCCGGGGAAATCGGCCACATGATTATTGATCCCAAAGGGTCTAGGTGCAGTTGCGGAAACAACGGCTGCCTAGAAGCATTAAGCTCAGGGACTGCTATTGCTAACCGAGGCAAAGAAGTGGTTGAGGAACGTAGGCCAAGCATACTGATTGATTTCTGCCAGGGGGACAGCAGCAAGGTAACGGCTGCCCTGGTAAGCCGAGCGGCGCAGGAAGGGGATCATGTGGCTCAGGAAATTCTCACTACAGCTGGGTATTATTTAGGAATCGGACTTGCGAACTTGGTCAATTTGCTCAGTCCTGAGAAGATAATTCTTGGTGGAGGAGTTATGAAGGCCGGAGATCTAATACTTGAATCAACCAAGTGCACCTTGCAGGACATCACTAAAGCAAGTTCTCTAGGCTCCAGTGTAGAGATTTGTAAAGCGGCATTAGGTGATGAATCAGGTGTAGTTGGTGCCCTGATGGTTGCCAGAAATCGGCTGCCCGATGACAATTTCCACATACCTTAGGGGAGGCCGTTTAGATGCCGCTTCATTGAGAGGATCCATCAGCATAGGTTTTTCGGATGTCTATGTGAAGCCCTCAGGTTTTCCTGGGGGCTTTAGGTGCAGCAGGGGGTGTGACAGGGGACGGTGACCTGTCACCTTTCTGCTTTTTGCAGAAACGCTGGTTGAAGCGGTGACGAAAAGGTGACAGGTCACCGTCCCCTGTCACACCACCACNNCTTTTGGCCATTACTGTTGCTATTCAGCTGATCATCGGCAACAATTTGATCGGTTCGATCCGCGCCAGTGAGATTATCGCGGATGATGATCCGCGCGTTGTCGAAGCGTACCGCACACTTTACCGCCTCAGTGCTTTGGTTTTCGTAAGCGCTGTCATAGTGGGGGTTTTGGCACTGCCAGCGGCATTTTATAGACTGGCGATATAATGGATCAAGATGCATGAACTGTACCGCAGCGATACCAATCCATGGATTGTACTTTATTCGAATGTAGAGGGATGGGACAGCGAGCAGATGATCGTCTATCACAACAATGCATTCGAGACGGAACAGATTAGACACCGTTTACTTGCGTTTTTCATATGGGTTTATGTTGTTGAGCTGGTTGTGCTCGGGTTTGTGTTCTTGACTAAAGAGCTGCTCTTGCTGTAAAAGGTGATACTTCCTGAAACACGCTGAGGCTCCCGCTAGCGCACCGCCTTTTCCACTCTTTAGCCCATCGTCACACCAAGATCTGCAATAAATAAAGCACGTTTTACAAAGATTTAACACGCAAATAATGGTATACTTACGATAGCTTAA
>LSQX01068632.1_pt1 | contig 11216 bp, 12 predicted proteins | sample 654561 | NCBI WGS metagenome assembly LSQX01 (sample SAMN04489861, study PRJNA283612) | anaerobic digester metagenome | isolation source: 4 biogas reactors fed with cattle manure at either 37C or 55C with and... | place: Denmark: Kongens Lyngby | collected 2014 | reverse complement strand
ACCGATAATTTTCCCTCAAACGTCTGTGCAGAGATTATTCCGGTAAATAGTAAAAACAGGACTCCAAACAATCCGAATCTTAAATTTCCAGATATAGACCTTGGCCATCTGGCCGTTCTTACAAATAAAACATCTTCTTTTTTCATAATTTTTTGGTTTATAGTTAATTAATTTTAAAAATTAATGTTTCTCTATTATATACAGCTCACCTTCTGAAACGATTAAAGCTTTATTGCCAGGCTTTAAAAGACTCTGGCCATTTTAACAAGAAAAGAACCTTCGGTTAATGTCACTCTGTCTTTCGTAATCGGATTGATAAGTGTGCCTGCAAATGTTCCTTTCGCCTCTTTATCGGAGAGATGGGTTATCGTTAGTATGGAGTGGGCCTCGTCAGGGTCGGTGACATAACTGTCAGGCGGATTACTGTCGCCCTGATCTTTCACATAAGCAATGATTACTCCCAAAGTATAGTTGTCATATTTTTCAAGGCCTGAATACGTTCCGGTACTCACCGGATTTTCATCTTCCAGAACAATTGTAATGACTTCATCCGGGCTGCTTCCCCATAACCCAAAGCTGTAATTGTGAATGGACGGTCCGGCTGTTCCTTCAACAACATCTTCGCTGGTAAATTCTACCCATTGTCCGTCAATTTTGACTTTCAAAAAGTAATTTCCGTTTCCGTTTCCGTTTCCTTCTTCCTCTGTTTCATTTTTGCTGCACCCGGCCAAAGCTCCTATCAGCATCAGAAAAATTAAAATCTGAGAGGCCGGTTTGAAAACATCGTTTAATCTGAGTTTTAAAATGTCCATATACATAAAATTTGGAATTTGTGGTTTTTAATAAAAATAACTTGCTATCCGGGGTATTGGAGGATTCTCTGAGGGATTTGCAGTTTTCACTTTATCGGGAAATGCAGTTCTCATATCGGGATCGCCTTTGTTATACCCGGTTGTTTTTCCACTGCAGCTTTGCGCCTCTACTGAAATACCAAGTGCCGCCTGAATTATTAAAAATGAAATCACTTTCATTTAAACTGTTTCTGTAATTGTTTTACAATTAAAATATTCTTCTATTAGGAATTACGGGTCTTAATATCCGCTAAAGATATGTCTGCATTTACAGTATGCAAGCTTCAATGAGTGGGTGGTTGTAATTTGATGGCGAAAGCTACGGTTGGATGAGCTATTAAGATTTTGGGAAAGGAGAAAATCTGATTAATAGTTTTTCTGAAAGTGTTTTAAAATTTCATTCCGGCTGTTTCGTGATACCGGAACAATACTACCGTTGGTCATCAGTAATTCGCCTCCTTCACGTTTTAAATATTTTTTGGCATGCTGAAAATTTATCAGATATGATCTGTGTATTCTCAAAAAATGGATTGAAGGAAGATTTGTTTCGAAATGTTTAAGGGTTTTGCTTGCTACAATTTTACGGTTTCCGGTAAGGTAAAGCTCACAGTAATTATTGTCTGATTTACAATAAATAATTTCGTTCCAGGGAACGAGTTCAATTCCGTCGGCATCGGAAACGGGAATTTTTCCGGAAATGATTTTTTCGTTTTCCTGTTTTCGTTTTCCTGTTTTCGTTTTTTTTATAATTTGCTGTAAATCATCAGTCTGAACCGGTTTTAAAAAATATCCGCTAACATTGGTTTCCACTGCTTTAGCTGCATATTCCTGATGTGCAGTGGTAAACACAATGTGGGTTGGAACGTCGTGCATCAGATCTGCCAAATCGAGTCCTGACAAACCAGGCATATTGACATCAAGAAAGAGAAGGTCGGGATTTGTGATTCGTATCTGCTTTACGCCTTCCAGCGGATTGGTTGTAGAAAAAAGAATTTCAATTTCGTGGGAATGGTTTTCAATCAAGTCATAAGTCAGTGTGTCAATTGCATGTTTTTCATCATCAATAATGCCAACTTTCAACTTCATTTTTCTTCCGGTTAAACTTAAATTGTATAGTTAAAGATATGAATTAATTCTATCATTCAGTGTTATAAACCGGCAACTTAATCATGAGCTCTGTATCCGATGCTTGTCCGTTTTTCAGTAAATCTGTATTTACGTTTTTATTAACCTGCCGTTTTATATTTGTTTATCCGGGTTTGGTGATCAAGTTTGTCCGTCAACCGTCAATTTTGCGGTCTGCATCACCCCTGGATTGAGTTGGACCGGAACAGACCGAACTGTCCGGCGCAACACATCCATCCCCAAAGCAGGAATCTATACCGGGTAATGATCTTTACTTTTGCAGGGCTTCAACGATTGATGTTGAAAAATTATTAAGGTCCTGTGGATTTCTTGAAGTAATCAGGTTACCGGTAACAACTACCGTTGAATCAACATATGTTGCACCTGCCTGTTCAATTTCGTCTTTAATGGCACCTGTACCTGTAAGAACAAGATCTTTCAGCAGGTCAGCCGTAACAAGAACCTGGGGTCCATGACAGATTGCTGCAGTTACTTTCCCGGTATTCCAGAAAGACTTTACAAATTCAATAACTCTGTCATTTTCTCTCAATACTGCAGGTCCTCTTCCTCCCGGAAGGATCAGAGCATCAAAATCATCAGGACTGACTTCTGATACGGATTTTTCTATGTTTATTGTGAATTCACTGTTATATGCCTTTACCTTTCCGCGTTCGGGTCCGATAACAGTAATTTTATAGCCATTATTAATCAGATATCCCATGGGCATGTAAGCTTCACCATCATGGAATCCTTCTGCAACAAGTACCGCGACACTTCCCTGTACTGAATCAACTTTATCTTCAGCCGGTGAATGAGTCTGGCATGCAGTAAAAGAAACCAGCAGGGCAAAAATGAAGATCTGTGCTAATATTTTCTCTTTGTATTTCATGATAGTCCTTGTGTTTGGTTATAATCAGTTCAAATATATTTAAAAATCCTGTATTACGGGTTAATTTCTATTAGTTTAGATAGAACGTTCTAAAGGCAGTAAATGTTCGTTAGCCATTGAAATCCGCATAGTCCATGTCCCATGCCATATATAATATAAATTATTTGTGATATTTCATATATCCTTCAGGTATTTTCCTGAAGTTTCTGTCAGGAGCAGCTGCAAATCAGAGCGGCGTAAATAGTAAACAACCGGCTGATATTGCCGGTTGGTTGGTTGTTGCTCCGCCAGGGTTCGAACCTGGACTTTTCTGATCCAGAGTCAGACGTGTTGCCAATTACACCACGGAGCAGTATATGGGAATGCAAATATATAAAATTCAGATAAACCTTCATGACATAATTTAAAAATGATCAGGAAAAAGATGAGGGCGCTCCACACTGTAACGCCCTCAAAAAATTGCCGGAAAGCTCCGGCAATCGGATCATAGTATGAAATAGACAATAGTTATACGAACAGTTGTAGAAAAAGTTATTCCGTCTTCCTCGTCCTTGTTTCTTATTTCCTGCTGACCATCTTTGCCCAGGTGTCCCTGAGGGAAACAGTTCTGTTGAAAACAGGACGGGAAGGTGTGGAATCCGGATCGGCACAAAAATATCCGAGTCTCTGGAACTGAAACTTATCGTATGGCTGTGCTGAACCGAGGGATGGTTCCAGTTTGCAGTTTTTAAGGACCTTTAGAGAATCAGGATTGAGAAATTCCCTGAAATCCCTGTCTTTTTGTCCTGAAGGATCCTCATGATTGAAAAGGCGGTCATATATTCTTACTTCCGCATCAATGGCATGTTGTGCAGAAACCCAGTGGAGAGTACCTTTGACCTTCTTACCTGATAAATGCTCTCCGCTTTTTGTTGCAGGATCATAGCTGCAGTATACTTCTTCTATAATTCCGCTTTCAGGATTTTTTTTGAATGATTCACATCTGATGATATATGCGCCTTTCAGACGGACTTCTGATCCGGGAGCCAGACGGAAAAATTTACGGGGGGGATTTTCCATGAAATCGTCACGTTCAATATAGATCTCATTGCTGAAAGGAACCATCCTGGACCCCATGGATTCATCCTCCGGATTGTTGATTATTTCCATTTCCTCAACCTTGCCGGAAGGATAGTTGGTGATTATCACCCTGAGGGGATTCAGTACACCGAAAACCCTGGGGGTTTTCAGGTTGAGATCATTGCGTACTGCATGCTCAAGAAGGGAAACATCATTTATAGCTTCAACCTTTGTGTATCCGATAAGGTCAATGAATTTCCTCACGGACTCAGGGGTATAGCCTCTTCTGCGCAGTCCGCACAGGGTGGGCATACGGGGATCGTCCCAGCCATTCACCTTACCGTCGCGGACAAGCTCAAGGAGCCTCCTTTTGCTCATAACGGTATATGTCAGGTTAAGCCGGTTGAACTCAATCTGTCTCGGCCTGTAATCGGAAGTCATGAGCTGATCAATGAACCAGTCGTACAGGGGGCGGTGTATCTCAAACTCAAGGGTACAGAGGGAATGTGTGATTTCTTCAAAATAGTCGCACTGCCCGTGTGCGAAATCATACATCGGATATACATTCCACTTATTGCCTGTTCTGTGGTGCGGGCTTTTAATGATCCTGTAAATGATGGGATCACGCATGTGCATGTTGGGTGACGACATGTCTATCCGGGCCCGGAGGACGCGGCTTCCTTCCTCAAATTCTCCTTTATTCATCCTGTGAAACAGATCCAGGTTCTCCTGAACGGATCTTCCGGCGAAAGGGCTTTCCGTGCCGGGCTGAACGGGAGTACCCTTTTGCTCCGCAATAAGCTCCGATGACTGATCATCCACGTAAGCCAGACCTTTTTTTATCAGATCAATGGCAAAATCGAAAAGCTTTCCGAAATAGTCCGATGCATAATATTCACGGTTTTCCCAGTCAAAGCCAAGCCAGCGGATATCTTCCTTTATCGAATCGATATATTCAACTTCCTCTTTAACAGGATTGGTATCATCAAATCTAAGATTGCATTTGCCTCCGTATTTTTCGGCCATTCCGAAATCAAGACAGATGGCCTTGGCATGGCCGATGTGGAGGTAGCCGTTTGGTTCGGGAGGAAACCTTGTGTGTATCCTTCCGTTATTTTTTCCTTCCTTCAGATCATCAATTATGATTTGTTCAATAAAGCTGACCGGAGCTTTTGATTCTTCGGCTCCCTTTGTTTTCTCTCCATTCATCCTTAAAAAATTAAGAATACAAAAATAGGATGAATTTCAAGGAAAAAAAACATGTCTCCAAGAACTAAAAGATCCGGATGACAATCAAATGAACGATCGGGGGAACACGTAGAAACAATCAAAGAAGGATTTCGGGAATAAGCGGCCGGATAACCTGATGGCAATCGGGAAGGCAGGCTGCGGAGCGGATATCACGTAGAGATAATCTATTTCTGATCCAGGTAATCTTTAAGGGTGTTGACATATTCGTTGAACCTTTCCTTTCCTGATGCGGTGATCCGGCACCTGGTCTGAGGATAATTGCCTTTGAATTTCTTTGTCACTTCTATATATCCCGCCTCCTTCAGTTTGCTTATCTGTATGCTCAGGTTCCCGGCAGTGGCACCTGTCTGTGCCTGTATGAAAGTGAAATCAGCACTTTCAACACTGATAAGAATTGACATTACGGCAAGTCTCAGCTGTGAATGGATCAGGGGATCAAGGTCTTTAAACTTTTTCATGATTGACCTTCCTTTTTAACATATATCCGGGTAAAAGATAGCCTGTAAACATTGCGAGCGGAACAGTAAGGGCCGATACCTCATTCCCCGCAAAACGTGCAATCAGGGCAAATACCCAGAATGTTATCCCTCCGAATATCAACGGCCTGAATTTAATGATGAATCCTGAAAGAAAAGTGGGTATTGCTGCCAGTGTAAGAATAAAAGGAGCAACGAACTGCATCCTCCCGGAGGATATTATGAACAGAACTGCCGCGGCTATCAGGAAGGCCATCCAGGTCCAGACATAAATATTATCTGCATAAGTTTGGAAACTGACCCTTTTCCCTGCCCTGAAACCGTATATCATGGAGACAAACACTCCGGGTATTACAAGAAACCAGACATACCAGGGAGATGAAACCCCGGTGAATTTCCAGAGGATAAATTCTGCAAGACTGCATGCCACTATCAGCCAGCCCCAGAAAAGAAAATGAAAACTGCTGTTGCTGATATTCACTTTCGTCCTGTTGATCATCTCGGTAATGATTCTGAAGCTCTCTTCACCCGTCATTATTTTTTCTCCGTTTTCCATAATTATTCTTAATTTTAATCGTGACAGAAATTATTTGTAAATACATTACAAACATAAAGTAGTTTATAATATAAACCAAATTTCAGAACAGAAATTTTATCAGCTTTTTAATAAATATTATAGTCAGGATCATCAATATTTTTAAAAAGTATTATAATTGGGATTATCAATATTTTAACATGGGACTTATACAGATTGAAGGTATGGAATTTTATGCCTTTCACGGGCATTTCAGGGAAGAACAGATTGTTGGCAGCAGGTTTCTTGTGGATCTCACCATTGAGGCGGATCTTGAGAAACCCGCAGAGAGTGACAATCTCCGGGATGCGGTCAATTACCAGCAGGCTTACAAGTTAATCAGGATCCAGATGGATCAGAAATCACATTTGCTTGAAAATATCGCATCAAGGATACTGGATGCACTTTATTCGGAAATGACAGGCATCAGGAAAGCTACCGTGAAAGTATCGAAAATGAATCCTCCGGTAGGGGGCAGAGTCAATTGTGTCAGTATTGTAATGGAAAGATAGTATTTTAGCGGAGAGGGGTAAGGAATCATTGCATAATCATCCGGAGAAGGGTGGGATCTGCCGGAACCTGCCGGAATTTGCCGGAATTTGCCGGAACCAGTCGGAACCTGCAGGAAATCCGACAGAGCCTTTTGTCAGATCATTAAAATTAAATTATAGACAGATGAAAATGAATTTGAGGAAGTATCTGGTTTTTGTCCTGTTACTGGCGTTTGGATTTCTTCATGTCGCCGCACAGGTCATCACTTCAAAAGAGATAGATGCTCTGGTTGAGAATGTTATGAAAACATTTGACGTTCCCGGTATTGCCGTTGGAATTGTTAAGGATGGTAAAGTAATTCATTCAAAGGGATATGGTGTCCGATCACTGAAAACAGGACAGAAAGTTGATTCCAATACACTGTTTGGTATTGCTTCAAACAGCAAGGCATTTACTGCTGCAGCACTTGGAATTCTGGCAGATGAAAATAAGCTTGACTGGAACGACAGGGTCATTGATTATATTCCGGAATTCCGGTTATATGATCCCTATGTTACAAGTGAATTCACCATAGCAGATCTGCTGACTCACAGAAGCGGACTGGGACTGGGGGCCGGTGATCTTATGATCTGGCCGGGAAGAAATGATTTTACGGCCGGTGACATTATTCACAATCTCCGCTATCTCAAACCTGTTTCAAGCTTCAGGACGAAATATGATTATGACAATCTCCTTTATATCGTTGCCGGAGAGATTGTAGCCAGGGTTTCGGGGATGAGCTGGACAGAATTCATTGAGAAACGGATTATGGAACCCCTTGGCATGACAGGCAGTGCAGCCTCTTTCAGCCGGCTGAAAGACAAATCCAATGTGATTGACCCGCATGCTCCCGTTGACGGCAGGGTGCAGGTGATTGACCGGAGCTTCAATGAAATGGCTGTGGCAGCCGGTGGTATTTACAGTAATATTTCAGACATGAGCAAGTGGGTGATCATGCAGCTGAACAAGGGCAGATACGGGGACAGTCCCGGCAAACAGCTTTTCAGCGGGGATGTTCACAGTACAATGTGGTCGCCCCATACAATTATTCCTGTAAGGGAGTCAGCTGAATACAGAACACATTTTTCAGCTTACGGACTGGGATGGAGACTCAATGACATAATGGGATACAAGCAGGTGGGCCATACCGGCGGACTTGCAGGTATTGTGACCCAGGTAAGCCTTATTCCCGGATTGAACCTGGGTATTATGGTCTTTACCAATCAGCAGGCAGGAGCAGCTTTCCGTGCAATAACAAATACGATTCTTGACAGCTATTTTGGTATCAGGGGGGCTGACAGGGTAAAAGAGTATTATGAAAATGAGCAAAGGAGTATTGAGAACGCAAAAAGGATAACTGATGAAATATGGAAAGATATTGAAAATCAGAAAGTTTCAACATATAAACCTGATAATGCAAGTTATACCGGCACCTATAACGACAACTGGTTCGGAGAGGTTACAATATCGGAAAAGAACGGGGTTCTCTGGTTTGATTCAGAGAGATCACCTCTTCTGAGCGGCAGTATGTTTCCCTACAAAGGCAATACCTTTGTGGTGAAATGGACTGACAGGAGTCTGGATGCGGATGCCTGGGTGATTTTCACGCTCGATGTGGAAGGCAGGGCCTCGGGAATGACCATGAAGGCAATATCTCCCCTTACGGATTTTAGTTATGATTTTCATGACCTGGACTTCAGGAGATAAACAATATGCTGCAGGAAATAATCAGAGTTTAAACCGTTCCCGCCAGGTCAGCCGTATGCCGGCAGCTTAAAGTAATGTGTAATACCGGAAGGCTGTTTCAGTCTTTGTAGGTGACGTCAATTTTGGCAATCATGTCCTTGTAGGATATTTCCCTTATCCTGTAACGGAGGATATCCTTTCCCGTTAAAGATGAGATTTCCCTGAGGATCTTCTGTTTCTCGTCTGTTTTAAGCAATTCCAGGTCTTTGAAGATTATCCTGTATGTTGTTGTGTTGTACTGCAGGGTGAATTCTTCGAGGATGATCACACAAATAATCAGGATAATGTTGAATATTAAGACGCCGAGCAGTGGAAATCCTATCAGCTTCAGGGAATTTATTACAGATAATCCTATGGTTGCAAACATATAGGACATATCCTTCAGACTGAAATTTCGGGTTCTGAATCTCAGTATGGTGAAAATTGCAAAAAGACCGATAGCCATTCCGAATTCAATGAAAACCGATTTCAGCATTGAGGTAATGAAAAATACCGTTATGCCAAGCAGAAAGAATGTAAAAAGAAATTTTTCCTTCTTGGAATATCTGAAATATACTACTCTGATAAGAAGAAAAAGGAATATTATATTTATTACAAAACGTAGCAGTATCCCGAAAAAGTCAGGATTGTTCAGATTGAAAATGTTGTCAGGCATGACGATTGAATTAGATTATTGACTTTCTTCCTAAATGCGGATGAAAATTACCCATTTTTATTTTATGGAATACAGCTAATTATCAACAGCATCGGCTGATATGTTAATAATTATTCTGGTTAATCCCCCCGGAACCGGATTTAACCGGAGCGGCAGCCTTTTGTTTAAAAGTAATTCGTTTATCAAAGGCATATAGAAAATAAAATAGGATATTTGTTAAGTAAATGGAATAGTGATTATGGTACGGATAACAACATTGATAATAAGCGGAATTTTAAGTTTTGCCTGTTTAAACGGATATTCACAGATATCCGGATGTATTGTAAAAATGGAAGCTATTTCGGGCGAATATTCCGGGAAATGCAGGAAAGGGCTGGCACACGGATATGGTATTGCTTCCGGAACAGACCGTTATGAAGGAGAGTTCAGAAACGGATTGCCACATGGACCGGGAAGATATACATGGGCCAACGGTGATTATTACAGGGGAGGGTGGAAGAAGGGACTGAAAGAAGGTGAAGGCCGGCTGGTAAGGGCAGATTCCTCAGTTATGGAAGGCATATGGAAACAGGACAGTTATATGGGAAAAAAACTTCTTGCCGCATATGTAATACACAAAAGCATGTCTCTTACCCGTTACTCTTTCAGGAAGACCATCAGTACCACGTATGATGTTAAGGTGAAGCTGATACGCGGGGGAATAGAAAATTCGGGTGTTGAAAATTTTATGATTGCCCACACCAGCGGATCCCAGTACATGTCCGGATCCCAGACCGGTATTCATAATCCGTTATTTCCACTGGATATAAAAGTCACGTTCACTGCCTGGAACATGTTCCGTACGGCAAAGTCGGATGTTATATTTGATTTCACCATAAATGATCCGGGAAGCTGGGAGATTGTGCTGAATTATTAGAACTCAGCATGCGAAATCAGAGAAATACTGTTATTTCATCCAGGGATTTCCTGTCTTTTATCCCCTTTTTTACAAATCCCGGTTTTGGATATCCAAGCGGGGTAATCCCGTAAACAACTTCAGATTCATTCAGGTCAAGGGCTTTTCTTAAAACTGCGGGATTGTATGCTGCAATCCAGCATGTGCCCACACCTTCGTTTTCAGCAGCCAGTATGATATGGGTCATGGCAATGGCCAAATCCGTTTCTATGGAATTGTAGGCATCCCAGGAACGTATCCATGACCTGTCTGCCATTCCTGTTACCACAAGGATATGCGGAGCATCCCTGAGCCAGTCCCGCTGATAACATTCCCCAAGTTTTCCGAGCATCTCCGGAGAGGACACCACCAGGAATTTCCAGGGCTGGATATTGCATGCCGAAGGTGCCAGTCTGCCTGCATTGAGAATTTTTTTCAGTATACTTTCGGGAAGGGGTCTGTCCGGGTCATAGCTCCGGATGCTTTCACGTGATTTAATAAGATCGTAATATTCCATTTTTCTGTGTTTTGGTTTACAGGAAAATCAGGTCCACTTTTTTTTCGTGATAACCGGTGATTAAGATAATCCTGTTTTTTAAAATGGTAAATTCCTATATTTACTAAAAGTCAAAAATAGTTTATTTATGAAAAATACTATTATTCTATCATTGTTGTTCACGGCATTTGTATTCAGCAGCTCATATTTAAATGCGCAGTACGATCATGTTGTTATGAGCAGGGAATATGTGATCTCGTTGACATCCGGATGGGAAGGAGAACGTTTTCCTGATGGAAGGCCAAAAGTATCCGATGACCTTTTGGAACGTCTGAAAAATGTTGTTCTGACACATGCATGGGGCAGTCTCAGGGGCAAAGGATTCAATAATCAGTACCAGGGTAACTGGATGATGATCCATGAGGATAAAAACACAATTATGACCGGCAGGGTGGTTACTGCACAGTATATGCCACGAAGGCCTGACTTTGCCGATGTTGTAAGAACTGTCGGACTGGCTGAAGGTCATAGTGAACTGGCCGGAAGTAATGTCTGGCCAATAGATATACTTAAGGATGGAGATATTTATGTTGCCGACGGGTACGGCAAGCTGGAACAAGGGACACTGA
>LSQX01031625.1_pt1 | contig 11216 bp, 9 predicted proteins | sample 654561 | NCBI WGS metagenome assembly LSQX01 (sample SAMN04489861, study PRJNA283612) | anaerobic digester metagenome | isolation source: 4 biogas reactors fed with cattle manure at either 37C or 55C with and... | place: Denmark: Kongens Lyngby | collected 2014 | reverse complement strand
ATTGCCATTAGATATTTCTATATTGCTTTTTGTTCTTTTTACAGATAAACATTTACTTTTTCTTTGTGCCTTTACTAAATCTTTTTTTTCTATATACATCTTCTTAACTTCGTATGGATAAAGAGATACAAAAAGACCTAGTTCAATATAATTGTTTTGAAAAGATAAGAAATCAGCATTAATAATATTGTCCAGTGAATCATATAGTGAAAGACTTTTAATATTTATGTCCTTATCCGGATTGCATGGTATTTTAATCTTTGTGTATTGATTTGGCCAGTATATTCCGAATGGTTCTTCAATCTTAAAATCTATCCGATTCATACACCCTCCATAACATTAACTGTAAAGCATATCTCATCTTTCTGTTTATTTTTATTAACGGCTCTTAAGATGAATTTGTTTATTCCGATATCATCTAAATCTGCAGTTCCATACAGATATCCGTCATAGGAGCGAACTTTTAACCAAGAAGGACCATCAAGCTCAAAGGTAATTATATCTGCATCAGTATAATCTGTGTACATAGGATTATCATCAGTACGGTTAAAACGCATTTTTCCAATTGATGATACGCATTTGATATATGATGAATAGGCACACCCTGAATAAGCATAATCACTTATCGATTCTACATTAATCCAAGGATGGGGAAGTGCTGCAAATTCTGAACTTACACTTTTCGTTCCCAATTTGTCTACTGCTATAACTCTGTAGCAGTATTTAAGATTGTCTATCAGGTTGTCAGAAGTAAGTTTAATGGATGCAGTTTTGGTTTCGGTTATATAATTTTTTGGACAAACAATCTTCTTTGCAGTCATGTCCGTTCTGTTAATGTTTATGGTGTAATCTGATTCAGATGGAATAAATGCCAGTTCATTTGAGCCGTAAATCTGATAATGTGATACCTGTTTATCTTTTATCCAGCTAAGTGTAATATCCCTGTCTTTTATGTTAAGGGTTATTCCTTCAGGTTTTTTTGGAGCTAAATATGTGAATTTCATAATAGCGCTCCAGGGTCCCCATATTCCATATCTGTTTTTAGATCTGACTTTCCAATAGTATTGTATATCTGGCTTCAAAATAGATGTGCAATCTATTTCAACCGAAGTTTTTTGTGTTACCTGATGGAAAATCGGAGAATATGGTATTATACATTCAGGTTCTTTGCTTAATATAAATTCACAATTAACAGCATCATCTGCAGACCACTCGAAAATACCCTGAGGCTTTTTTTTCAGAACAGGTGCTTTTGGTCTTGGCATTGAAGACTGTATGTATTCATGAGTGATTCTGAGTTTTCCCTTATCTGCTTCAATCTGAAGATTGTTTATTCCAGAAACTAAAGAACATAATGTTACTCTGTTTGCTTGGAAGAAGAGGGTAATGGAATAAATTCTATATTGTGCCTTAAATGCTTTAAACTTTATGTAATTGCTGTTTTGTGAATTATTAAGCGATTTATTTTTTTTATTTCCAAAATATGCACAGAATTCCTGTCTTTTTGAATATTCAAAAGTTTCATCAGTGTAATCTGTAGATATGGTTAATGAACCTTTATATAACCTTCCTTCTATCAATATTCCGGTTATTGGATATGGGCATTGTGCAAGATACCATGCGTCTGCTTTTGCTTCACATGAGAAAACATTGCCTTCTGTTTTCATTTTATTAAGTTCAAAAAAGTTTTTAACAAATTCATTTCTTTCAAGATTAATGATCTTTTTACCAGTTAATATATTTGCATGAGGACGTAATGGTCCTGTATATGTACCGTTAAAAGAGTATGTGAATTCCATTTTTTCTTTTGGTTTTAAGAAGTAACCCATAGTATATGGATCTGAATAATCTTCAGCCCATCCATCTATCCATCCATCTTTATAGCCTATCATGCTTGCAAGCTCATATACTGATTCATCTGAAGCTCGGTGTAATAAATACGGGTCTTCACATAATTCTGAATATGTACATATATCGTCATCTTCACTTGGTATCACTGAACCGTGAAAAGGAGCGCAACCTCCATATAGAGCATCAACATATGTATCTTTCATATTAAGTAAAAGCCTTAGAGCAGCGTGGCTTCCATTACTCAAACTTCCTGTTTTTGCAGGGATTCCTGCAGACTGAGCAAGCAGGGAAAAGAGACCGTTAAAACTACCGCATGCTCCTGAACCCATAGAGTTAAGAAAACGAATAGCAGAAAATTTGCCATCGTTTTTGAAACTGCACTGAGGCCAAGTAATTCCCTTTAGCATATGTTTTCTTGTAAAATCCCATATTGCATATGCTTTAGATGTATCGGTATCACATCCTTTAAGTATACTGTTAAGAAGGGAAGGCATGTTTGAAAAGTCCATGTCATTATTTTTAAAACCATAAATATATATATCTTTTTTATCATTGTTTTCAATTGTGTACTTTATATTATTTTGAAATGCTGGTTCATCACTTGGCTGAATTGAAGTATTTTTAAAATCAATATTTGATAGATTATCAATTGAATAGGAAAATATCGATTTTTTTGTACGTATATTCCTGCTTGTTGATATTACATATCTCCAGCCGATATTTGTTAACATAGCATTCTCCGGTGTATCAGCATCAAAAGATATATTTTCGTTGTTCTTGAACGTAATTTCAATTTTTTTACCATCAGACTTTATGCTCTCAATCCTGCTTTTATTTTCAAATGGCTTTTCGGGTTCAAGTTTTGGATTAAGATAATCTTTTGCATACATCATATATGACTTGTTTTTTTCGACATGATGGTCAAGATACATTTGTCCTAATATATTTTCTGATTCATCAATTACTGTTATGACGCTAGGTTCAATTATACCATTAGGTTGTGTTGCTACATATATATATCCTTGAGTGTATGCTACTGAAAACGGAGCATTCAGTACTGGTCCAAAAGGTTTTACAATATCTTTTTTAATTAGTAGTAATCTGTGATAATAGCAGTCAGTTGCAAGATATGAGCCTTTTTTAAACTCAACTAAGCTTGTGATTTTTCCAAAAGAGTCTGGATATGCGCTAACATAAATATGCTCAGTTTTGTCAGGAAGAATAACTTTTCTATTTTCCTCATCCCAGAATGCTTTCTCTTCATCTTTTGAATATATGCATATGTGTGCCATATCGGTACCTCATTATATTTTAAATATTATCACGATTGATATGGCATATCAATTTAATAAAAACTTTTTGGTATTTATGATTGCTTATCTTGCAATTGTTTTCGAATAAATATGATTATTATCGTTAAAGATTATCATGTCCTTATATACGCACATATTTCGACAAAATATGGGTTCGGTTGCTAGGGGCTTCAATGTATCTGTATCAAAAAATGCAGTTGATTTTGAACTCATTGACATGCATATCAGCATATTGTCAATTATCCCTATAATGCTGAACATTCTTGGAAAGGCCCTTTTTCTTTCTTTTAGTTCAGTTAATGTGTCTAAATCGAATTTTTTAATGGACATGTCAGAAGATGCAGTATAAATAAATTTGTCATGAACTAACACATCTTTGCAGTTTTTTTTATGTGCTTTTATAGCATCTTCTAGTTTAAAAGGAGACTTTCTTATTCTTAAAAGCTGAGCATCTACATTTCCGGCATATATATATTCATCTTTTTCCGTCATGTCCCACATACTGGAATTGCATATATTGAAATTTTCAATTTTTCCAGAATCAATATCTAAAACAGCAAATCCGCCATTTCTAATACCCATGTAAACCTTTTCATCATCACAGCATACACCTGTTATATCTGATGAGAGATCTTTTCCGATTTTCCACTTCCTTGTTTTTTCCAGATTTGTTTTAGAAAATTCATATATTGTACAGAATTGACATACATACAAATATTTGCTATTAAAAACGATCCTTCTTGATAGGCCGCTTTGTTTGAATCTATATGAGCTGGTTGTTATATTTTTTGATAAAAGGTTGTATGAAAATAATTTATGGTTATCAAGGACATACAAAACATCGTTATCTACTGCCATGAAGGTATTTATGCTGCTGATATCTGTAATCACTTTAATATCCAAAATAACCTCCTTACGTTAATTATTATAACATAAAATCGTAAGTTGTTCAATTGTAAAAGAGCACAAAATATCATAATATTTATATGTAATAATATGAGATCTTGTGGATATTAAAATTTATTAATCAGATAAGCTATATCTTTTTCAATAAACAGATAACAATCTGTGATACTTTTTTCGTGTGTATGATCAGTCATTCACCGTTAATTCATCAAGTCTACGCTTTCTCAGATTTCTTGCATCTTTTTTAATAAAGAATGATGGTATTAAAACAACCAGTGTTACTATTCCTGCCCATAAAAACAATTCATGAGGATATAAGAAGCTGTTAGCGTAAGTCGGTTTTAATAAAATAAACTCAGCTGTAGGGGTTAATGCCACAGAATTTATAATTATCGGAGCTATAAGGCTTGCCAATACCATTGGCATCATAATTACCAAAATCATTTTTATACCCTGATAACATCCTGCTCTTCCTTTTGGCATATAATCTCTTGCTGTAGCATTAAACAATCCAGCCATCATTAATGAGCTTGCCATTACGAATGTTCCTCCAATTATTAACAAGACTGTTGTTGGTACTACCTGTCCTTGAGTGAATTTTGTTAAATAAGCAATAATACCGCCGATAGCACCTAATATAGCAACAGGATAATAGAAATTAGCTTTTCCATATTTGTCCATTATTTTTCCTGCAATAACTGATATGCCTGCCGAAGCTAATATTACTGTTACCAAGGATATGACATAATCAACCTGTAAGGTGTCGATAATAAGACTAATCATATAAGGCATCCAAAGCTGCATACCGATGCTTGAAAACATCATCCCTAAAAAGCAGATGTATATCATCTTATTATCTTTAATATTCTTCCATTTGAAACCATATGCTATCTGATTAAGATAGGTGTTGTCAGGTGAGGGTTTTAGTGCAGGGCTGTCATGAAATATGAATAAACCTATAATACCGCTAATTGCAGGTATCGCACCTAAAATGGCAAAGAATAGAGCCCATTGACCACTATCAGCGAAACTGGAAAATCCGACTAATATTGTAACCATTGCAATCAGAGGGAACATTGAGCCTATGGTATCGACAAAAGAGCGATTTGTTATATCTGTCACATCTGTAACCCATGCGCTGTATGCGGCATCATTAGCCATACTTCCCACAAAACTCATAATAGAATCCATTGCAACGAATGCGATTACAATAAGGGTTATTGTTTTTGCATCATTAGCATATGATTCGTTTCCAAAAAGAGCAAAGGCCATAGTCAGAAGACCCCAAACTATGTATCCATAACATACAAATGGTCTTCTTTTACCGATTCTGTCCATTAATGCTCCACTTAGAATGGTTGCTGTAGCAGCAAATATAGCTGAAAATATTATAGTTGCTGATGTCGCCCAGCTTTCAGCAGTTATGGTCTGCTGTATATATGCAGAGAAATATGAGTTTTCAACAGCCCAGGTCAGTTGCCCGACCATACCGAATAAGATGAATGAAAACCAGACTTTCCCGCCTAATGGTGTTGATTTTTTTACAACAAGACTCTCTTTTTGCATAATTCCTCCTATTTATTATCATCAATTATCTTTTTTGCTAATTTGTGTGAAGCCCTTATTTGAGATGAAACGCCACCTTGTGACTGGCTCTGAGCACCTATGAAATATAAAGCATTTACAGGTGTTACATGAGGTATGCTCTTTTTACTAATGTGAGGCACAAGACCACCAAAACTGTTTCTGTCAAGATGAGTAAGTTTTCTATAATCATCAGCTGTCAAAATAAGTTTTTCTGTTATATGTTTACTTAATTCAGGTATATATTTTTCAGCAAGAGAGATCAGTTTATCAGCATAATAATCTTTTTTGCTTTCCCAGTCAGAGTCATTTAATCTGTCAGGAGCTACTGTATAAATAGTTACAGAATGTTTTCCTTCAGGTGCCATATTTTTTCCATGAGAGGAGGGGACATATATTAAAAAACCTTGTTCTCCTTCATGATATATGCCATTTCTCATCTGAGAAACTGCGTCATCGATATCGTAAGTAAGGTAGTAATAGCAAAGTTCGGATTTCTGGTATTGCAGCGGGTCAATATCCAGTCCTAAGTGAACCATAAATACGGCTTCCATTGGAAGTATGTCATCAAGAATATTTAAAAAATCTTTTGTAAGATTATCTCTGCCAACCATTTTATTAAATAATTCTTTGGCTCCTGCAGATGCTATTACTATATCAGCTTTATCTACAGAGCCGTCTTTTAACTCTACCCCGATAGCCTTATTATTTTCTACAATTACCTTTACTACTTCAGTATTCGTATATATTTTTGAGCCGCGATTTTTTATTGTATTTCCCAGTCCTTCAGTGATTCTTTCTGTTCCGCCTATTATATATGAAAAATACTGATGTTTTAGAAAACCTTTTCTTTGGGGTATCCTTTTATCAAAAGCCTGCTCTATATTCAAAGACGGGATACCAAGACAGGAAAACTCTGAAGGTTTAATACATAAATCAGCAAGTATTGCTGTGAAAACTGTTTTCAGCTTATCATCTTTAAAGAATAAATCCATAAGCTGCTGCGCATTTAAACTAGCATATTTTTTAATACGCAAAAAGTTGAATATTAATAAAAGCTTATATAGGAAACTATTTTTTTGCTCAAGTTTATCCTGTATATCATATATTGTTACCATCCGGTCGTAAAATTTGTAGTATTTATCAAGACCTACCGATTCATCTGGGAAAATCTCCAATAATTTATTTTTTCTCCATCTTGGCCCCTGATAATGTTTTGGTTTCCATAACTCAAAATCTCTAAATACAGAACCTCTGTCGCAAAGTACTGTTTCATACTTAACATCCAGATTACGCAAAATGTTATAGCATATGCCATCTTCTTCAAATCCGGTCAGCATCAGAGGCCCCTGTTCCCATTCGTAACCGTTCTTTTTTGCATGACTCATTATTCCTCCGATAAAAGGATTCTGCTCATAAACAGTGACATTATGTCCTTTTACCGAAAGTTCTGCTGCCATTGAAAGACCTGCAAGTCCTGCCCCAATGATTATTGCTTTCATTATTTTCACCTTTCCTAAAAATCAAAGTTTCTAGTGAAGTAATTATTCTGTATATCATGTATTTTATATATATATCCTTTTAAAATCAACCTAAAAGAAGATATAATGTAAGAAAAGAAAGTATCTCAGACATATAACAAGATACTTAGAAATCAGTTGTAAAATTTAATTCAATTTTGTATAGGAGTAAGGATATGCCATTTAAGATTGTTCTGGATGATATTACAAAGATGAATACAAAAGCTATAGTTAATTCCGCTAATGAATATCTGATAAAAGGCGGGGGAGTGTGTAAAGCGATTTTTGATGCAGCAGATGATATTCAGTTAGAAATAGAATGTGCTTCTATAGGGCATTGTCCTATCGGTCATGCAGTAGCCACTAAAGGATATCAATTAAAAGCTAAATACATAATACATGCATGTGGGCCTGTTTATAACAAATCAAATGTAGATGAAAGCGAAAAAATGCTTAGAAGTGCATATAGAAACAGTCTGGAATTAGCAGATAAGCTAGAAATCGAAAGTATAGCATTCCCATTGATATCCTCTGGTATATATGGTTATCCAAGAAAAGAAGCTTTTAGAATAGCATCTGATGAAATAAGTTCATTTGTAAAGACAAAAGAAATGATGGTTTATCTAGTCTTGTATGATAAAACAGATTATGTTTCCGATAGAATGCGTTTCTCAAAAATAGATCAGTTTATAAAAAGCAACTATGATCCACAAAAAGAAATTGATATTAGAAATGAGTCATATAGAAAATGGATTGAAAAAGATTTCTCAGTTAGATACAGGATAGAACCACCTAAAGAAAGAAAAAGGGATCTAAACAAAATTAAGCACGAAGTAAAAATAGAGAATAATGAGGAAGATGTACCAATTTCAGATATTAGATACGCTCGTAGTTTGGATGATATATTTAAAAATATGGAGGAGACTTTTTCTTTAATGCTTTTAAGGCTTATAAATGAAAAAGGGAAAGATCACACTGAAGTTTACAAAAAAGCCAACATAGACAGACGTCTGTTTTCAAAAATCAAAAACAATAAAAACTATATACCCAAAAAGCAAACGGTTATTGCTTTTGCAATATCACTAGAACTATCCCTTGATGAGACCAAAGACCTTCTTTTAAAAGCTGGTTATGCTTTGAGTATGAGCAGTAAATTTGATGTAATTATCATGTATCATATAAAAAATGAGATATATGATATTTTTGACATTAATGAGGTTCTTTTCTCATATGATCAGCTTTTATTAGGCGCATAAGAATTTGTCGCCTTTGAAGCGACCAATTGTATCTTTTATTCATCTATACTCTAGATACATTATAAAACTGGAGGCAGATGAAATGAAAGAAAATTTAACAGAAATAGTATTCATATTGGACAGAAGCGGTTCAATGGCAGGTTTGGAAAGTGACACAATAGGTGGTTTTAACGGTCTTTTGGAAAAACAAAAAGAAAATGAAGGGCGTGCTATTGTAACTACAGTTCTTTTTGATGAAAAGTATGAACTTTTACATGACAGAATAGATATTAAAGGAATCAAACCTATAAATGATGATGACTATTTTGTGAGAGGATGTACAGCACTTCTAGATGCGGTGGGAAGAACGATTAGTAAAATTGATAATGTTCAAAAAAACACTATAGAGTTAGAAAGAGCAGAAAATGTAATATTCGTTATTGTTACTGATGGTTTTGAGAATGCGAGCAAAGAATATACATATTCAACAGTTAAAAAGTTAATTGAAGAGAAAAAGAAGATGGGCTGGGAGTTTATGTTTTTAGGAGCTAATATTGATGCTGCTGAAGAAGCTTCAAAAATTGGAATAGAAAAAGCAAGAGCAGCAACTTATCGTGCAGATTCAAAAGGAATTAGAACTAATTATCAAGTGATGCATAGGGATATATGTGAATACAGAGATTTTGGAGCAATAAATTCATCTTTACAGCAAGAGATAGATAAAGCTGACGAAGATAACAGATAAGCTCTTTATATTAATTATATTTTTATATATAATTAATATAGAAGAGGTTGCACTTGAAGAAGATAATTTTTATGATTTTAGGATTTTTAACATTCGGCTTAGCAGCTGTAGGATGTATTATACCAATACTTCCTACAGTTCCATTTCTTATACTTTCCTCTTTATGTTTTATGCAGACTTCAGAAAAAATAAACAACTGGTTTCAAAGTACAAAGATTTACAAGAAGCATTTTTTGCCATACAAAGAGCAAAAAGGTATGACATTGAAGACAAAGCTTTTAATAATCATACCTGTATATATAATCTTACTATCTCTTTTCATACTTAAAGATATTTTAGCAATGCGTATTGTTATAGCTGTTGTACTGATAGCAAAGACTTTGGTGTTTATAAAGATTAAGACGATAAAACAAGAAAAAAAAGAGTCAAAAAATACAATTCAGGCAGAACAGTAATATATCTCAAATAATTTTATCTAAACATGCATAACCGGAGTAACCGGTTATAGTCATTTTTTCTTTTAAATAAAATTTAAGTGCAGAATTATTACTTTTTATACAATAAAGATATGGTTCTTTGTTTTTGTTAATTAAAATATAATCTCTGATGTATGCTAACAAGATTTTTCCTAACCCTTTATTCTGGTGTGATTTATCAATAGCCATTACATCTATTTCTGCATCCTTAATAATACACATTCCTACTAATTCATTATCCAACAGCATAACAAAACACTCTTCAGATTCCCATTGTTTTCTATAAGTTTCCTTATGTTCTTCATAAAGATGATCAGATGGATTTTCAAAAGTGTGAGCTAATGCTAAATCCAGCATGACAATTGCTCTGTCAAAGTATTTTTTTTCATATGGTATAATTTTTATATTAGAAGGTATTTCATAATTCGGATATTCTGTACCGTTTTTATAGGTTAATTCGTATGTTTTGTGTCCTTTTGATTTCCATTCAAGTTTATTTGAGAGTAAATAATCTAGAAAAGAGTTATCTGGTTTATACCAGATGTTTGTAAAAGAGTTATGGATGCTTCTTGCTTTTGAAATCAAATTTATTAGTTCATCTGCTGACTCTTCAGGCAAATCATTACTAAATGCTGTTATTATTCTAAGACAATTATTAAATATACAGGAACAGAATGTTCCATAAGTATCTTTGTGTTCATAATACAATTTATCTATGAAACCTGAAAAATCATCACTTCCATCAGCACCTTTGAAAATCCATAACTCACCACAATCAATTTTTTCTATCAATCCTTCAGCAAGATATTCTTCGTTTTTGCAAATAAAGTGTCTAAAGCCCATATAGTACCTCGTAATTAATTGTTTATCTCAAATGAGAATATATTACATTTATCCAGACCATCCCAGGTTTTTATATTCTCAATTTTTATACTTTGTATGTTCTGATTAATGTCTAGTTTTACTAGCCTCTTATGATTATCACGTACCTGATGAGTTACAGTCCATTTACCGTCTATATTTACAGATATATCAAAGTCTTTAACAAGTCTCTTTGGCATCTGTCTGTTATAAATTTCTTCTTCCCACATAAATGGCATATTCTTCTCAACCCTTTCAAGTTCACTGTCAAATACAATTCTAAGCTGCTTTGCGAAAATGTCATTATCCCAGGATAATATAAGCTGTTCGCCGTTCCAGTGGTTTACCTCATCAAGTATATTTCGTTCTTTTCCATTTGTCAGATTTTCAAATAAGGTTCCTTTTCCATTATACTTCGCCTGTGATGTTAGTGAAGAAAGAGGTTTAGTAATAGAAGGGATATAACAATCATCTTCCATGAGTGTATGTTGTAACTGTTTTATATGGTTTTCATAAACTCCTCTGGGGTTTGTGTTGTTTTTAATCGCTATAGAACAAGCAAGCCCGACTGCTTGACCTAATATTGAGCATGTTCCAATTACTCTGGTTGATGACATAGCAGCATGAGATGCGCTTATGTTTCTGCCTGCAAACATAAGATTTTTAATATTTTTACTGTAAAGACACCTATAAGGTATTTCATAAGGTTGTGGTGCAGGGTGGTA
>LSQX01057374.1_pt1 | contig 11217 bp, 5 predicted proteins | sample 654561 | NCBI WGS metagenome assembly LSQX01 (sample SAMN04489861, study PRJNA283612) | anaerobic digester metagenome | isolation source: 4 biogas reactors fed with cattle manure at either 37C or 55C with and... | place: Denmark: Kongens Lyngby | collected 2014 | reverse complement strand
CCTTTATAGCTCTTTCTGATTTACTGCATAAAAAATCCACATATCAAAATGTACAAAAAGCTGTAAGCTATGTAGGAAAAATTCGCGACGGGCTATTAAAATTGAGAGATTACCTAACAACTACACAAAAACGCACCAATAGCTCTTTACAAGAAGTAGATGTATTTTACACTTGGCTGGATGCCCTTGCAATAAACCATACCAGCAGTGATTTAAATAACGATTACTCAGACCTTCAAGCCAAACTTCAACTAAACACCGGTGATGACGTATTGTCCTATTCAGAAAATATCTTAGGGATAATTGCCTCAGGACAAGTTTTGAGCAGTCTTGAAGAGGACTATGTCCAAAGCCTGATAGCTTTACAGAATAATCAGGGAGAATTTATAACAGAAGGAAAAGAAGCAGGTGTTCGTAAGCAGTCCATGGCCATAATCGCCCTTGATTTAGCCGGGGTGGAATATAATGTTCAAAATGCAGTGTCAGCCCTTTTAAATATGGCAGAAGGAAATAATTTCGGGGATGTGGAGAATACCGCCTTTGCATTGATAGCCCTATCCAAACATAGAGATATTGATGGTGTTTCAAAGGTCATTCTAGACAGTATTGATTACCTAAAATCAATGCAAAGTGACACCGGTGGTTTAGATATCTCTGGATTTGGCGACACCCCACAGTATACCGGTTTAGTCATCCAGGCGTTGATAGCCAATGGTGTTGATCCTCTGTCTGATGAGTGGAAAAAACCTGAAGGGAATCTAATAGATTCGCTACTAAATGATCAGCTTAAAGACGGTACATTTAGGATGTGTGAAGCTTTCGGCGATTATGTTGATGTGACTTCTACAAGCCGTGCCTTTGGGGCTCTAGCGGATTTATATATGAGAAAATCCATGTATCACAGCATTGAACCCATGCTTGATCCCTCAGATATGGTGGCAAATGCCATAAAGGATGCTAAAACCTATATCCAAGCTAATGAACAATATAATTATCTCCAAGCCATGGCATTAAATATTCTTGGTGTAAGTCAAAAGGAAATTGCAGAAAAACTGGAGCTTAGACAAGACGAAGCGGATAGAGCATATATTGTCTATGATAGCCCAACTGAAGCCCATGCCAAGAATATCATGGGAATCATAGCAGCAGGACAAAATCCGCGGGATTATAATGGTAAAAATTATATAAGCATATTGGAAAATGCCCAAAATCAAAATGGAGAATTCAATATAGAAGGTGACAAACAAAACAAATTACAAGATCAAGCCTATGCAATAATTGCCCTAGACATGGCCAATGGAGAATATGATGTTAAAAAGGCGTTAGATGTGCTGATTGACAAATATGAAGCAACTAATAATCCCAGTATTTTCAGGATATCTGAGACAATTATAGCACTGTCTTTCCATAAAGACAGAGATGGTATCAGTGTTAAGATAGATAATTATATGAATGACTTAAAAGCATGCCAAATTGATTCGGGAGGGTTTAAATACAGTGTTGGGGGCTATTCTGACAGTGAATCATCAGAATATGATGCTATGGCAATTCAGGCCATTATAGCAGCCGGTAAAAATCCTTTAAGTGATGAGTTTAAAAAGAACGATAACACCATCCTGGATGCAGTAATGGCATTTAAAAAAGATAATTACTTTATTTACGATTCAACAAAGACAGGATACAAGGAATATACTGATGAGGCAACCGGGATGGCGCTTGCAGCCTTAGTTGATGTAAACAAAGGAAAATCTATGTACCATGTTCTTGTAATAAAACATGAAGATGAAGAACCCAAAACCAATGAAGAGAAAATAGAGGGCGCAATAGATTCTTTGAGAGGTTACTACCTAAACAGTGATGACGACTTCACCTACCGAGTAGCCTTAAGTTACCACTTTACCAGTAAAAATCTAAAAGATGACATACCTATAATCGAACAAAGATTCAAAGTAAATGATAATCCTGACAGTGCCTCAGCCTATGTAGGAAATATAATGGGTCTTATGGCAGCAGGTAAGGACCCTAGAGATTACAAGGGTCAAGACTATGTAGAAGCCCTAGCTGAGGGCCAAAATAAAGATGGAAAATTTATTATCGGTGAATATGATGATTATCCCACTACTGTTGCCTTTAGCATGCTGGCCTTGGATATGGCAAAAGCAGACTATAATGCTGAAAAAGCCGTTGAGGCATTGTTAAGCTATTGGAACGAGGATACGGGTTTTGGCGGAGTGGACGAAACAGCCATGAGCATAATGGCTTTGGGAAATCATAAAGATATTCAAGGAGTAGAAGCCGCCGTAACAAAGGGTATAGCCTATCTAAAGGCCAACCAAAAAGCCTCCGGTGGCTTTGAATCTTGGGATGAAGAGAATCTATATTCCGTATCAGCAGTAATCCAAAGCCTTATCGCATTAGGTGAAGATCCACTATCGGAAGAATGGACGAAAAACGGCAATACCATGCTTGATGCTCTACTCTCCTACAAGGTAGATGATCATTTTGAAAATCCATCTCAATGGGGCACCGAAACAGTTATGGCTACAGAACAGGCATTTTGTGCTCTTGCCGACTTATACAGAGGGAAATCCATGTTTCATGAGATTGCCACAAAAACCATGGAACCGACAGCAGTGAAAATAAAAGAACCTTCGTCCACTGCAATTAAAGAAAACGGCAAGCTGAAACTGACGGCAAACGTATACAATGACAAAGATGAAATTCTTTTAGGACATAAATTCATATGGGAAAGTTCTGATGAAACAAAAGCTCAGGTAAATAGTGATGGTTTGGTCACTGCAATGAGCGCTGGAACCGTTACTATAACCGTAAAGATAAAAGACTATGAGATTATATATGACACCATAGAGCTTACTATAGAGCCGGAAGAATTTAAAATAACTAGAATAGGAGCAGAGGAAATAAAGAACGGTAATGAAGCCAAACTGGAGTTTCAAACACAAAACAATGGGGAAGAAGCTAGGTCTGCAACACTGATTGTAGTGCTTTATGACAAAAATACCAATAAAATGGAAAACTACTCCTTTGCAGCCAAATCATTTGAATCAAGAGAAACAACCAATTTAGGAGCGGGCTTTTTAGTTCCCGATACCGGAAGATATTTCATAAAATGTTTTGTATGGGAAAGCTTTGAAAACCAAGATGTTATTTTAACAAACCCCATCGAAATAGAGGTGCAGCAGTAAAGTGTAGCTCAATCTACTCCCTGGTGTAATCGGAACTTAGGGTTTCGGCTGCCTTAACTAATCACATTATGGAGGTGTATACCGTGAGAAAAAAGCTCATATCATTTCTGCTGATATTTGTATTACTGCTGCCATCCTTTGCTTTTGGGGCAGGTGCTACAATAGATTATGATTTTAATGGCGACAGGGTTACTATTACAATAAAAGAGGATAGTTACAAACCTGTCAGTATCGTTATCGAAGATGGCAGCAGAAAGTTTTATATAGATCAAAAAGAAACGGATGTAGACGGAAAAGCTGTATTTGATACCCAATTGGAAAGAGGGAAAGAATATAAGTGTACAACAAATATAGATGGAGTTAAGCAGACCGAGACTATAAGCGTCGAAAAAGATAGTCCGGAAGACCCTGAACAGCCGGAAAAGCCAGATGTAGCATATATTTACATAAAAGGGTACAGGGATGTAATATTGCCTGAAACAGAGGTGAAAATAAACAAAGGCGATACAGTGCTGAGCTTAACTAGAAGAGTATTAAATTCCAAAGAAATAGATATCAAGGTCAGAGGCGGATATGTTTCAGGTATTGATAATCAAAACGAGTTTGATAAAGGCCCCAATAGTGGGTGGATGTTCACCGTTAACGGAAAATTTGCAGGAATCGGTGCGGGTAGTGTAACTGTAAGAAGTGGGGACTATATTGAGTGGTTATATACTACAGATTTGGGCGAAGATATTGGCAACATCTATGAAGACCCCGAAAATAGTATTGTTGATAATGCTCTGGATCTGCTAGATGATAAAAACGTTGGGGAAAAAGAGATCATTGAAATGGTAAAGGACATAACTGACTATATTGTGCATGCGGTAGATAGCCTAAAAAGCAAAGACCATGTAAAAACTGTATTAAAGGATTTTAGAGATGTTAACAATATTTTCTTAAAGGTTTTAGAGAGATTGAAATCAGAAGAGAACTTTGAAAATGCAGCAGCCAATAGCTTAAAGATAGGTGAAATGGCGGCAAAACTGCTAAGTTATACCGATGAAAAAGACATGACAAATGAAATAATATTAGCAGCAAAAGAGAGTACCGGTATCGCTCTTGCATTTGTAAACAAAGTGAGCAATGAGAGCAGAATTGAAAAAATAATCGAAGATTTGCTGGAAGTATCCATTGAGCTCAATAAAAAATTGTTAGAAAAACAGCCGGACCATATTAAACCAGAACAAAGATTCTTGGCAGTATTACCTCAGGAATATGAAGATAGTGTAGACATAAATCTGCCTGGAATTTTATTAAGTTTGGCAACGGAAAAGGGAATAACAAAGCTGGATTTGTCCTCAGAAATGTTGACTGCAGCTTTGCCTATGGATGCTTTAAATGAAATTCAAAAGAAACAAGGGCTTAAGATAACTGCAAAAAGAGCTGACAAATCAGTATTACCTAATACAGTGCAAGACCAAATTCCTGATGGTAGTTTCATAATTGAGATATCAGAAGTTAGTCAGCAAGAATTTGACAAGCCCATAGAAGTAGGAATACCTTTTGCCGGTACATATAATAATGAGGCAGCTGTAACTGTGTTTTTACTGAAAGACAACGGTAATATTCAACCTGTGGGAGGTCTTTACGATTCTACTGTTAAAAAAGTTAAGTTTTTTACCACTCATTTCAGTACATACTTTACTAAAGAATCTATAGAAGATTTCACGGATACTGAGAATCATTGGGCCAAAAAAGAAATTGGTGTCCTAGCTGGCAAGGGCATCATCAGAGGCAAAGGGGAAGGAATATTTGAACCTGATGCCTATATTACAAGGGCCGAATTTGTTGCGCTGATAACAAGAGTATTGGGATATGACGAAAACCATCAATATACAATACCTTTTACTGATGTAAGGCAAAAGGACTGGTACTATAATCCAATAACAGTCGCTTACAATAATGGTCTGGTTAATGGGAAATCCGCAACAGAGTTTGACCCCAATGGTAATATTACAAGACAGGAAATGACAAAAATCATTTCAAACATATTGGAAAACAAATTCCTGCGGCAAGAAAACTTGGAGGACTTGAAAGAGTTTAACGATTTTGAGCAAATTGCCCCATGGGCTCGGGAAAGTGCCGCTTTGTGCCTGAGAGAAAAAATTATTAATGGCATAAATGAAGGGGTATTCGCACCCCTAGAAAACGCCACAAGGGCACAAGCTGCAACGATACTTTATCGTATCTACGGATTACTAATTAAATAACATCGGTAGGAAGGAGGAAGCAGAGGCGGGAAGCAGAGGGACGGTTCCTTTGCTTCCGAAGAAGCATGGGGGAGTTTAGTGTGAAATTTGAGGAATAAACTGTAACTTTCATACATTCTCATATTCGGTAGCGTCATGGTTTTTTCTGCGACCCTCTTAGTCCACAGTAGTCCACTCCAAACCGTCCCCATGGACATGATCAATTAAGTTTTCCAGTGTCTGCAGTAATTACTTGGTTATTCATAAAATATGAGGTGAGAAAATGTATAACAAATCACAAGCAAAAAAAGTTATTGCTTTGACTTTAGCGGTATTTCTTGTTTGTCAATTTTGCTGCTACGCCTTTGCTGCAGAGGAAGCAAGTATCGGTCAAGAAAAAATATCCGATGCCATTGATGAGATTGTAAAATATATCTATGAAAATAATAAAGACTCGGGACTAACTGAGTGGCAAATTATCGGCATGACGGCAGCGGGTATAGAAGTTCCGGAAAAATGCTATGAAAACTTGGAGGAATACGTAAAAGCTCAGGAAGGCAATTTTAGAAAAATCACTGATTATGCAAAGATTGTAATGGCAGTGACAGCCCTAAATAGTGACCCCAGGAATGTATCAGGATATGACATTATAGAAAAAATTTACAACAATGATAATATGACACTGCAGGGTACCAACGGTCCTATCTTTGCATTGATAGCCTTAGATGCCTCGGGCTGCTCAATTCCCCAAGGAGCTTTGTGGTCCCGGGAAAAACTGTTAGACTATATATTAAATCAGCAAAATGCCGATGGGGGGTTTCCTTTGACTTACGGTGAAGCAAGTGATATAGACATTACTGCCATGACCTTACAGACACTGTCAAGGTATCAGGAAAACCCAGGAGTGATAACGGCTATTGAAAATGCTGTTGATTTTTTATCCCAAAAGCAATCTGATGATGGTGGATATACTGCTTGGGGTGACGTAAGCAGTGAAAGTATTTCCCAGACAATAATAGCCCTGACCGCACTGGAGATAGATCCGGCAGAGGACTTTAGGTTCGTAAAAGATGGGAATCTCATATCAAAGCTATTTTCCTTTAAAGAGGCCGACGGTGGATTTTCTCACATTCAAGGGGAAGGGTCAAATGACATGGCAACTGAGCAGGCATTGGTGGCATTAGCAGCTTATAAACGATTTTTGGATGGCAAGAGCTGGATTTACGATATGCAAAAGGAGAATGAAACATTTCCCGATGAAGAAACATTTTCTGATGACGATGTTTCATTTGCTGATATAAATAGTGCGTCTGAATGGGCAAGGGAATATATTGAAAAAACTAAAAAATATGGTCTGATGGAGGGCAAAGGGGATAATCTATTTGAACCAAAGCAAAACTTAACTCGAGCAGAATTTACCACTTTGCTGGGGAGGTTGCTCAATTTTGAGCCAAGCAGCAAAGCTCCGCAAGTGTTTACTGACGTAAAACCCGACAGCTGGTATTATGGGTATGTTATGAAGGCTTATAAAGAGGGGATAATTTCAGGAAAGTTCGAGGAAAAATTTATGCCAAATGATTATATTACCAGGGAAGAAATGGCTGTCATGTTTCATCGGGCTTTATCTTTAAAAGCATCTGAGGATGTAGTAGTAAAGGATATACAAGAGGCATCCCAATGGGCAGTTCCGGCGATTAAGGTGGTAGTTGAAAATCAAATAATGATAGGGGACAATGGTGTTTTTTTACCGAAACAAAAGGTTACTCGAGAGATGGCAGCAACGGTAATAGTGAGGGTATTTGAAAAATGATAAGAACAGTAAAATTATTTAGAAACAAAAAATCACTAATTCTAATTTCAACACTGCTCATTGTTTGTTTTTTGATTGTTGGATGTGGCAATAAGACATCTGTTCCTAAAACCTCATCTCAGCCTGAGAAACAGGAAATTCAAAAACAGGAAGAAACAAAAGACCATATCCAAGAAGACCAAATACAGGCAGACAGTAAAAAGACGACGGATACTGTTCTAAATATGGATGATTCTAACACTGAACTAACCCACCCTAAGACCAGAATGGACTCGACTAACATTCAGAAGAGGTTGAATCCCTCTCTGAATGAAGTCTCGTTCAAAAAAAACGCAGCGGCAGATAGTGATGTAAGCAATAAAGGCCATGTACAGGAAAAGTCTCATAATACAGAACCGATTACCTCAGTTACTATTTCAATAGTCGGGCCAAAGGACACCGATGTGATTATGGAACCTACGGAGGTTGAAATAGCAGAAGAGGAAACGGTGCTGGATGTGTTGAAAAAAGTAACCCGGCAAAACAATATTCCCATGTCCTTTCGAGGGAAAAAATCTACTGCATATGTGGAGGGTATAAATAATTTATTCGAATTCGACCATGGGGCGAAAAGCGGCTGGCTTTACAAAGTCAACGGCAGTTTTTACAGTAAAAGTGCCGGAGAATTTACACTAAAAGCCAATGACGTAATTGAGTGGCTTTATACTCTTGATATGGGTAGAGATGTAGAGGCTGATATAAGTGATTTGGGAGGGGTGTCGGATGAATAGGGGATTTGCATCACTTCATCCGGCCCCGTGTTTTCTTTATTATGTGAGTCTTGTTTTACTTGTGATGGTAATTTATCATCCGTTATTTTTATTATTGGCCTTATGCTTTCAAATATCATTAAACATAATGCAAGACGGCGGTAAAAGGCTGAAGGAATCAATAAAGTTTTACATATTCTTAGGATTGTTGATAGTCCTTATAAACCCCTTTATATCCCACCGTGGGCAAACAATTCTGTTTTATTTCTTAGACAATCCGGTGACACTGGAGGCTATAATTTACGGTATTGCCATGATGATGTCCCTTCTTACCATACTCATTTCTTTTGTCTCGTATAATATGGTCATAACTCCTGATAAATTCATGTTTCTTTTTTCCTCACTGCTTCCCAAAACGGTCTTTGTGTGCATGATGGCAATGCGATTTGTTCCGGTTCTAAAAAGGCGAAGTCAAGATATTGCCCTTGTTCAAAAAACCAGAGGGACAGATACAACTACAGGTAGTTTTACACAGCGAATCAAAAACGGTATACAGATAATGATCATATTAATTACATGGTCCCTTGAAGAAGCCATTATTACATCCAGGTCAATGAGGGCAAGAGGGTATGGCATTACCAAGTATAGAAGTTCGTATTTCGATTATAAAATGACAAAGAGTGATTGGGCGGTTCTTGCCGTGATAATTTTTTCCTGTGGCAATCTATTTTATTTTTGGTATCAGAGCATAGGGCATTTTCAAATATACCCGAAGGTGTCGGCATTGACTTTGGATATAAGAACGGGGCTTTTTTTAGTCATGTCTTTTATATACCTTAGCATTCCCATAGTGATAGAAGGGGCTGAAAAATTAAGATGGCTTTAATATATATACAAAACCTGAATTTTACTTATCCCAATAACAAACAAAGGGCTTTAAAAAATGTGAACTTTTTCGTAGAAGAAGGAGAATTTGTAGTCCTTTGCGGACCCTCGGGCTGTGGAAAGACCACGTTGATGAGCCAATTAAAAAGAGAAATCCGTCCTGAGGGGGATATAAGCGGTAATATTTATTATCGAGGGGAACCCATAAACCACATGCCAAAAAAACAAGCTGTAGAGGAAATCGGTATGGTCTTTCAGGACCCTGAAAATCAGATAGTGCTGGATACTGTTTTACATGAGCTGGCATTTTCCATGGAGAATATGGGATATGATATAAAAATTATGAAAAAAAGAATAGCGGAAATGAGCAATTTTTTTGGATTGGAAAAAATGCTGCATAAACCTGTAAATGAGCTGTCAGGCGGTGAAAAACAGATATTAAATCTGGCATCCGTACTGCTACTCCAACCCAAAGTACTGCTCTTAGATGAACCCACCTCTCAGCTTGACCCGATTGGGGCAAAACGATTTTTGCAAATGGTACATAGGCTCAATAGAGAGCTTTCCATGACAATAATAATGAGTGAACATCGGCTTGAAGACGTATTCCCCCTGGCTGACAAGGTAATATTTATGCAAAAGGGTGAAGTGAAACATATGGGAAATCCAAGAAGTATCAGCTATAAAATTCTCATGTCCGGGGATGCTGCACAACACAACTATCTTCCATCGGTAGTAAGAATGTATTCATATCTTAAAAAGGATATAGAACAAGCAGAAATACCCATTGATGTGAGGGAAGCAAAAACGGTGATATGCAATTTGATTGACAAAGATGAAAAACAATATAGCGAGAACTCTGATATTTGCAGTAAATTTTCCGAAAAGCCGGTTATAAGTCTGAAAGATGTTTGTTTTAGATATGATAAAAACTCACCGAATATATTGGATAAATTATCTCTAGATATTTACCCGGGAGAATTTTTAACCATCTTAGGCGGTAATGGAGCTGGTAAATCCACACTGCTTCAGATTATTGCAGGTCTTAAAAAACCTCAAAGGGGCAAAGTATATTTTAAAGGTCGGGAGATGTCACGAATAAAAGAGGGAGAAAGGTATTCAAAAATAGGATATTTAGCACAAAACCCCATGCTTTACTTTATTTACGAAACGGTAGAGGATGAATTGTATAAGAGGGCGGAAATGCTAAAAACCAGAGTTGATGATGTAGAAAAACTACTGATGGAGTACATGGATTTATTTAATCTGGAACCATTATTGAAAAGACATCCCTATGATTTAAGCGGTGGAGAAAAACAAAAACTGGCAATGGCAACAGTGCTTTTATCGAAGCCCCAGGTGCTTTTGCTGGATGAGCCCACAAAAGGTCTTGACCCAACATTTAAAATCAGCTTTAAAAACATACTTGATAAGCTCATTAAGACTGGAATCACAATCGTAATGGTCTCTCATGATATAGAATTTGTTGCGGCAAATGCTTCCTCCTGTGCCCTGCTTTTTAATGGTGAAATAACAAACAAAGATACTCCTCCCAATTTCTTTAGTGAGAATTACTTTTATACTACTGCCGTAAACAGAACTGTCAGGGGAAAATTGCCTAAGGCTATTACTTTTGAGGATGTGATTAAGGTATGCAAGAGGGAAAGACACATAATGGCAAAATCTGCTTCATGCTAGCGATGATAGGCATCGCAGCGATTCTCAGCATTTCTATGTATGTAGCTGATAACTTGCTCATGTCCCTTAGCTTTGCTTTAATGATGCTTTCAATGGTCCCTTTTTATATAAAGTTTGAGAAAAAAGAATTAAATGCCGAAGAAATGGTATTGATAGCAATGATTTCGGCACTGGCAGCAGTTGGCAGAGTGCCTTTTGCAGCACTTCCCAGCATTCAACCTACCTCTTTTATAATAATTATGGCTGCCCTGGCCTTTGGAAAGGAAGTGGGATTTTTAGTAGGAAATACGGCTGCATTAATATCAAACCTTTTTCTAGGACAGGGCCCGTGGACACCTTGGCAGATGGTTAGCTGGGGGATGATGGGTTTTACTGCAGGGTGGCTAAAAGATGGCAATTTTATTAAATCAAAATCCCAGCTTTGCTGTTTCGGATTCGTGTGGGGTTTTTTATTCGGCTGGATGATGAATCTCTGGGCTTTGTTATTTTTCCAACTTAGTGACATCTCATGGAAATTGATATTGGGATCCTGTATTACAAGTTTTAAATTTGATCTTAATCATGCCTTGTGCAATGTTGTTTTTATATTACTTTTTAATGACCGTTTCACGAAAATATTAAATAGGACAAAAGAAAAA
>LSQX01115052.1_pt1 | contig 11219 bp, 6 predicted proteins | sample 654561 | NCBI WGS metagenome assembly LSQX01 (sample SAMN04489861, study PRJNA283612) | anaerobic digester metagenome | isolation source: 4 biogas reactors fed with cattle manure at either 37C or 55C with and... | place: Denmark: Kongens Lyngby | collected 2014 | reverse complement strand
ACTTCATCAAGATAAAAATCAGTCGCTGAAGATTCCTCAGACATTATATCTATTATTCCTTCATTATCAATTCTGACAGATAAATTAACTGTTTTTTCAATGTTTGATTTTTGTGCCAGCAGTGGATATTTAATTTCATTGGCAATAAATTTTCTGAGTTGCAATTCACCATAAATTTTTACAGGTTTCAAGGTAATCTCGATTACACCGTCTCTACCTTTTTCGCCATATCTCTCCTCTGCTTTTGCATCTTTCAAAATTGTTACCGATTGTATGTCTGCCGGATTAATATGATCTACTGATTTGAATCCGGTAACAATTCCGTCTACAACAATAAGTGGATTATTTGCCCTGGAAACTCCGGTTTCATTGGTCAATGAATTCGATTTCGTTGTTATCTCCACCGCTCCATGTTTTGCTTTGGAACCGTATTTTTTTACAGCTTCATCTTTTGATATCTCCTTCATCGTTTGAAGTTGCTTCGGATAAATATATACCGATGGTTTTTGATTTTTTAAAAGAACTTCTTCACCATCAATAATACATAGTTTCTTATCTTGTTTGGGCAGGGTGGTTTTTATCTCTATGAATCCGTTTTTAGCCAATTCTTTACGCTTGATATCAATATTTGTGTTCTTTGTGTACCTGATACTTCTGATAATTTCGGGATTATAAAGGCCGGCAATATCATTAGCATTGTGTAGTGTCTCATATCCATCCTGGATAACAACAGGTTCCATGCCTTCCGGATATCTTCCGATGCCTGCTTTCTCAAGCATTTTTCCCCATTTTGTTTTTTCTGCTGTTTTATCGGGTATGATTGAGGTATTATCGGATTCCATCTCCACCAGCAGTTCTTTATTTCCATCCCAGACAAATTCATTTTTACGGTAACCTTCACTCAGAAATTCAAGAAATACCTTTGAATTATTTGTCCGGATACTAAACTCTCCGGAATTGTTAGAAATAGTTCCTGATTTATTATCATTAGCTGTAAAGAAAATAGTTGCACCTGGTATTGGTTGACGGTCATGCCGGGAAACCACCTTCCCTGTTATTTCAAAATGGCCGTTATTTTGAGACAAGCCTGATCTGTTTCCTGATTTGGTATTGATAAGGACAACTCCGTTTTTCCCTCTTTCACCATAAAATACTGTGGCGGATGCCTCTTTCAGAACGTCTATTGTTTCAATGTCATTGGTATCAAGATCATTGATATCACCTTTATATTCAATCCCATCAACAATATACAGTTTATCATAAGGATTATAAGGATTAAATTTTGATCCCAATTTTTCACTATGACCAGTATCTGTTACCTGAGTGAAATACTCTTTCTTTGGCGAAATCAACGCTTCATTTTCGTTACCAGGTTTAATTTTGTCATTATCATTTGATTCGGAGCCGGATTCATTCTGACTGTTCTTGTTGGGAGTAGTTTCATCTTGCAGGGATTCATCATTTTCCTGAATAATTTTGCCGGTAGTTGTCTCTTCCTGAGGCTTGGGGTGTAAAGAAGTTTGGTCTTCTTGGCCAGGGAGCACTTCTGTTCTTTCCTCCCTGTTTGCAAGTCCCATTACAAGTATGGCGAGCAGTGGGAGCACAGCTAATTTTTTAAGGGTGCCATATTTGTTGGCGGCTGACCGTTTCATCATGATAATCCGGTTCCTGAGTTGTGATCCGTTTAGCGCTGTCAGAAAAGGCGCTACTCCTTTTTTATCAGCCAGTGCGACCATGGCAAGCTGATATGTTTTTACATCTGTGGTTTTTGCAATCTGCGCATCGACTTTATATTCGAGGTTGTTTTTAACCGCATCCTTTATCAGCCATGCAAACGGATTGAACCATTGTAAAATGAACAGGATTTCGGTAAAGAGGATATCGAATGTGTGTTTTTCATTTACATGAATTTTTTCATGAGCTACAATTATTCCCAGGTTGGGGTGGGTGAGTGTTTTTTCTGAAAGTACAATTTTATTGAAAAATGAAAATGGATGAACGTCCAGTTCGGTAATGTTTACGGTGGTGTTGCACAGCTCATGCGTCCGGCTTTTTCTGATGATCTGCAGTGCTTTCAAGTAGCCGTGACAAAGGCGAAACAGAAAAAAGGCTGTTCCCAATATGTATATGCCATTCAGGTAATGGTACCACTCTAAATGAAATTGCGGAAGAGTAGTTTCCACCGGCTGTATTGTTTCGGGAAGGAAAGAATAACCGTTTGCAGCCGGAGGCAGGGGTTCAACATATTGTATAGTTGTAAAGGTTATAAGCGGAACAATAAAGCTTATTGCCAGTGAGACAGGCAGATAGATCCGGTTGAAAACGAACTGTTTCCGGTTTTGAAACAGCGCCAGGAATACCAGATAAAACGCTCCTGCTGCCAGCGCCGATTTTCCGATGTAAATGAGATAATTTTCCATCAGTCCTTTGCTTTAATCATTTTAATAAGTTCTTCCAGTTCTTCTTCTGACAATCCTTTTTCTTTAACAAAAAAAGCCACAGCATTTTTATAGGAATTATCGAAATAGTCCTTTACAACCTGCTTCATGAAAGGGCGGCGATAATCCTCTTTTGAGATCAGCGGGAAATATTCGTAGGTGTTCCCATACTGTTTGTATCCAACTATCCCCTTTTCCTGCAGTAATCTTACCAGTGATGAGATGGTATTGTAATGGGGCTTGGGATCAGGGTATTGGGCAATAATATCTTTTACAAATGCTTTTTCGAGGTTCCAGAGGATTTTCATTACCTCCTCTTCTTTTCGGGTGAGTTTTTTCATGATTATTATTAATTATTTTCAAAGGTATCATATGGAACTCGAACATGTTTCAATCATTCTCTTGTATGCCTTCGCACCGATGTGCTATGGTATACAGGTGTGATTTTACAATCATTCTCGTTTCATTTTTATACTTTTATTTTTTAGAGCATACTCAATAGTCAAATGTTACAACAAACATACAACTGATTTTTTAGTTATACAACTATTTTTTCAGTTTTTATATTAAAAATCGATTTTTTCTTAAAATTTCAAATTCCTGATCGCCGAAATTGATAAAGTTATTACTGATATGCTTACTATCAGCTTTTCATTCTGAAAATATTAGATATTGGAATGTTATTAAGGAAGTTCCAGACAATTTACCGAAAGATTATTATACCCGTTTTTTCCGTTTTTGCAATATTTCCAGCCTCTGTCTTTAAGTATTTTTACCAGCTCTCGGTTCAACATGCCATGCGCTACTATTACAGCCTGACCATTCCTGTCTGCAAATTTCGTCAGTTCATCTGTAAAGACATTTAATTCATCAAGACGTTCTTTGTAGCCGGCTTTTTCCCCCGTATTTATTCCGGCAATCCAGGTTATACGCGAAAGAAAAAGCCACCCTTTTACCGGAAGTGGTAAGAGGGGTATCTGCAGCACAGGGTAATCGAGTTCGGTCAATACGCTGTCGGTTTTCAAAAATGCTTTTCCTCCAAAGAGTATTTTTGCTGTTTCCAGGGCTCTTGGTTGCGGACTACAAAATAGGGTGTCGATATTTTTATGGTTTTCAATTTTTTTAAGTACTTCATCCGGATTGAATGTTTCAATATCTGCTATATTGTATGCTGCCTTGTATTCTGCCGAATTTTCTGAGCTTCCCCAGCCTGGTTTTGCCAAATCAACCGCAGCATGGCGGACCAGGTATATCCTCGGACTGCCCCTGGAAATAAACGAGGATAGTAAAATAATCATTATTCCAAAAAAATTTGATATTGTCATTTTATTTATAAGATTTCTTGCTAAATCGTTTAGGATCCTAAAAATTAAAACCCTTTTGCCATAAATTGGATATTTGTAAAATTAGGTAATTAGGCTAAAACTGGTAATTGATTGAAAAATTAAACAGACGGTCATCGGGACTGGTGGCATACGAAACACTTACCACTGCCAGATCGAATGGTGAGAACCACAATCCCAGGCCGGTTCCGTTATGCCATTTTTTGGATTTTTCTCCCTTGAGCCATACCCTGCCTGTATCATTGAACAACAAGACTCCTGCCGTACCGTTAAGCAGGTAGGTCTGGAACTGCTTCATCCGGATGCGCACTTCAGCATTCAGATAAATTGATGCATCGCCGTAGAAGCGGGTTTCCCGGTATCCCCGCAGGTTTTCGGTCCGCCCCAGGGTGGCTGCTTCGTGGAAAGCATAATCACCAATCAGTTTTTCGCCTCCGATGCGAATGGCATATACTAAGCGGGGACGCTGCGAAAAGCTCAGGTACGTAACCCAGTCGCCCGAAAGTTTCAGCCAATTGTCTGTTTCCTTATTAAGACCGGCAAAATAAGCTGCCCGGGTTTCAAGGTGCATTCCGCGGGCCGGGAATGTATTGCTGCCGGCAAACTCCTCCTCGGTTTTCCGCTTCATACCTGCCAGAGTATTCATATTATACTTAAAATAAACGCCGGTAAAAGCATGAGCTGCCAGTGCATTTTCGTTTAAACCGTTCTCCGGCCGGGCAATGAATCGTCCGGCCGTTTGTTCTGCGTCTGCAATGCTGTAAAACAGCCCCGGTCCGGCTTTATGTATCCTCTTATCATCCAGCCATTTTATAAAATCAAGCTCAGTGTAAAAACTGCTCATCCGCAGGCGGTAAAATTCTTTTTCCGGCCGGGGAACTTCCCATTTTGTTTCGTTTCCCATTCCAAAATAGTTCCCGGCATATTCCGGTGAACCATATTTTGTGCTGAAGTTAATTTCCATTCGTCGTAATGGTAAATTTTGATGCGCACTGAAGTGCAGATTAAATGCGCTGGTGGGGAAAGCATAATTCCCCAAAATCTCGTACCGCTCCTGCCGGTATCTGGAATATTTGGTGAATACCGTCCCCCCTCCCAGAAAAACGCCGTCATCGGGATTATAACCTGAAAATATTCCCGGGTAAACTATGTCATATTCAAAATGTTCCCTGTCAAATTCCAATGCTTTCTTATCATAACGGCTTCTCAGCCTTCCGGAGAGCTCCGGTGCAATTTCTGTATTTTTGTTATCATAAACCGTAATATTTTTGCGCTTTGGCCTCTTACCTGAGATTATTTCAACTTTATAATTATTTTGTTTCGTAATTGTTTCATCTAATTCACCAGTACCGGACCGGTTATTTGTTGGTATTCCCGGGTAATTGATAATTTTATCTTTATTTTTCCCTCCAACGATATTCAATTCGATTTTTAAATGATTATCCCCTTTCAATTCGAACTTATCAATTCCATCCAGTCCGTAGAGGTGAATTTTACCGGTTTCAGAGGCGTAAAACGTACGATGATAAAATTGTCGGCCTCTTTGACTGTTTTTCTTAAGCTCATATCCGGAAATATTCAGTACCGTGTCTGAAAGTGCAATAATTTCGAATAAGTCCGGTTCATCGGTGCCGGTAATACTCACCTCTTTTGACAGCGAAAAGTAAAGGTTACGTGCCATGGGTTCCAGATTTTTGAGACGGGCTTTTAAAATGTTGGCTGTTTCGGGTCCGCATAGCGGATAAATTTCTTTGGGAAAAGCATACATGGCTGAATCGATTTTTTGTGGAGACAGCAAGTCCCGGAGTGAATCAATTTGCCTGAGCCAGTCTTCCCAACTGCTTTGGGTAAGAAAAGTGCGATCGAAATGACGGGCGTTGAACGATTGCCCTTCAATATTTTTGGTGAATTCGGTGAACCCCTGAATTTTCGGCAGCAGCCATTTACGGGCGGCAATCCGGGGTATTATGCCTTCATTCACAAAAAAGGCCTGATCACGGTCCCGCGGTATGGGTTTGTAAACCGTTTTTCCGTTGCGTTCAAAACCAGCCCAGCGCCACTGGTCTTCGTGCCGGTCCCAGTCATTTATAACAATATCGAACAGTCGTGCACGAAGCACCCCCTCTTCATCTGTAAGATGACTGGAAGAAGCAGTGGTTTTTTCTATTACTTTTTCTGTGGAAATGATATTTGCCGGATTCCCGAAACTTTTCACGTCGCTGCGGTCACCATCGGGTCGTTCCTCAAAAAGGAACATCTTTCCTGCAACGTCGGAGCGGTAAATTCCAAAGTGCGGGTCGTCAGGCACATACACCACCTCTGGATTGGTGTGGTAAATTCCTGCATGTTCAGACAGTGATGCCACTACCGGCGCGGCATAAGGATTGGAAGCCGAGATCTGATCCTGCACCAAATCCACAGCAAACGTTTTTTTCAACTCTTCCGGCACAGCCCCTTCCACATATTTGTCGACAGAACGAAGCACATATTGCCTTCCCTCGTTGTCCTCAAGCCGTAATGAAAAAGTTTGCTGTCCACCGCCACGTTTTACAATCTTTAGTCCCCCATTTTTAGTCCTGATGTCAAATACCGGGACTTTCACCGGTGTTGCCCAGGCATCCCGGTAATTTTTTCCTAACCATTTGTAGCCAGTTTCATCAATATTATAACGTGTCCCGGCTATTGCCTCCATGCTGTCGGGTAACTCTGTTATAGTAACAGATTCAGGTTTCTCCGTGAGAAATTCTTTTTCATATAGGACTTTTCTGAAAATTGCTTCCCCGGAATTAAAAAAAGTCAGGCTGCATATGCCTTCGGGTGAGAAAGTAAGGTGTGCAAAGCCATTTTCTTCCGACGCAAATTCTGGTAAATCCTTTCTAACGTACTCCCGGTTTTGCCAGGAGCCTGAAATAACAAAATGGATATTCTCGTGCTGAAAGTATTGCAAATTGTCTTCACCGGAAGAAACATACACCACATCGGGATATTTTTTTAAAATAGAAAGCAAGCTGTTCCGGAAATACTTAAAGTCGGGATGCTGGCTGTCGTAACGGATGCCGGGAAGTTTCCGGTAAAATGTGTAAGGCAGCTGCGTCAGCCATTGTTCAGCAGAGAAATAACCGCTGGTGTTCCCATAGCTTTTCAGTGAATGATGGCCGGCTACCACTAAATGTTTACCGCCATGGTGACGCCGGATTGCATCTTCAATCCGGATGAGGACATCGTTCGGGTTTTCGATACCACATTTATTAAAACGGCGGTCGTACTTATGCACCCACCACCAGGTATCAATCAAAATTACTGCCAGATTTTCGGAAAGTATTACTTCAGCCGGTCCCGGACATGCTTCTTCGGGAAAGAATACCGGGTTATTAAATTTTTCAGGCAATGTCTCATTCAATTGTTTGATAAAGTCCTTCCCTTCCCTGTTACCACCAGCCCATTCGGCTTTGCCGGGTGCAATCAGAAGGGGATGTTTTTCATTCAGCAACAGTTCACGGTGAATTTGGCCGGTTTTTACATTGACGGCATTCCCAGCCAGCAAAACGGCAAAATTTTCCTGTCTGTCGCTACGTTTTTGCAACTGGTTAAGGAGCATAACTTCAGCTTTTTCTCCCAAAGTGTTTCCTGTTACAAAAATACTGAATGCAGCCCCTTCCTGAGCATAAATCAGGCTTCCCCTGATTAGAAATAGTGTAATCACCAGATATTTTACAGACTTTATCATTCTTTAAATTTTTAGCCTGCTTCTGTTGCGGCGTCCGGTTCGATATCCAACAGGCTCAATCAATTGTTGTTTTTCAGTTTGTATAAGCAGGTGTTCATTTTTTTAGATGCTTTTGTTTAAATGAACACGAATAAAAATGCTCCTACAGTAATTACCAGTCCCACCATAAAAACATTGTAAGCCCAACGCAGCAACCGATATTTTTTTGCCAGAACTTTACCCAGGGAATACTGGTCTTTTGTGAGTGTCGAGTAGAGGTAAGGATCATCGTTGATCATTTCACCAACAGCCCATTCATATTCTTCCAGATCCATGTTGTAGAAATTCCCGAAAAACAACAGGTTCACCTTTTGTTGCTTTATATCCTCCCGCGTAAATTTGCCCGAAGATATATTGGGGCGGGTGGACAGGATAGCAAGAACGATGGTGGACAAACTGAATAAGATAAAAATAATGGTTGGGACGATAATGGCCGGTTCCTGTTTAAATTTACTCACCAGGGTAGCCAGTGCCAGCGAAATGATTATACCGTTGAGTGAGATGAGGATGTTGGATTTATTGTCGGCAATATGGCTCAGGTTAATCTGGTTCCTGGCTGTCAGTTTAAACATGGAATCCACACCACGGGAATAACTTTTTGGCCTTGCAGTTTTCATTTTTGCTTTAGTGGCCCGTTTTGCAATTCGCTCCTTTAGTATTTCAAGGTTTTTACGCTTCAGTTCATCCAGCATATTTTTCCCAAATGCCGTATGCCAGTTGTGCTCCTCAAACAACCTGGCCGATTCCTGGTCGAATTCAGCTTTTTTTAATTTGCGGAAACCTGCATTTTTTTGTTCCTGTCTGAGTTTCTTCGCCTGTTCAAAGTAATTTTCCCGGCTCAAATGCATAAAATCAGCATCGCAGAGCACTTTAGCCACCCTGCTTTTGGGAGTTTGCGGGAATTTTGTTGCCAATATGCTTTCGGAAACAGCAGCTCGAATATTTTCATCTACTTTGTGATTTTCGAGGAATCTGGCAGCCATTTCAGAGCTTTCCTCCTCATGTCCTTTGTACCTTTTAAGATAACCCACATCGTGAAACCAGGCCGCTACCCTCAGGATATTCATTTCTTCTTCCGTCAGGTTTTCTCTGGTACCAATAAATACAGCGTTTTTTACTACATCCTGAGTATGGTCCAGGGTATGGTAGGTGTAACCCTCCGGGGTTTCATTTTTCAGAAGGCCTGTAATATACTTTTCAGCCTCAGTGATAATTGTTTCATTGATCTTCATTTTATTATAATTGTTAATTTATAATGTATTAATGGAATTCGCTCATATTTTTCCGCAGTCATAATTGCCATTCACGATTTAAATTTTAATTTTTTAAGTTCACCATTTCTTCGTTAAAAACATATAATAAAACCGGCCGGTTGATTCCTTTCATCTTTACCGGCTTTTGAGGCATAAACAGCCTTTTTGTTCCAGTCCGGAGTTCATGGTAAACTTCTGCAGAAATGATAAGCTGCGATTGCCACCGCTTGTTTAATTGTTCAATTCGCGAAGCCATTATCACCACGTTCCCGGTTATGGAATACTGTTTACGAACTGATGACCCGATGTTACCGATTACCGCCTCGCCATAGTGAAGGCCTATTCCGATTTTGGTTTCCGGAATGTTTCCTGCTCTATTCTCTGTTTTTATTTTTTGAAGGATATCTACAGATGACATAACAGCTTTTTGCGAAATATTACCTTCCGATACCGGTGCGCCGAAAGTTGCCATGAATCCGTCACCCAGGAATTGGTTGATCACGCCATCATAATTTTGTACGCTGTCAATCATAAAACCAAAAAGACTGTTCAGGTACGCCACAACCTCTTCAGGCTTGTGAGTCTCTGCAAATGGCGTAAAGTTTCGGATGTCGAGAAACATTACACAAACATTTTTACGTGTACCTGAAAGTTCATCTTTTCTTTCGAGAATACTTCCGGCTATTTGGGGAGAGATTTGCTGGCCGAACAGGTCGATGACCTCATTTTTCTCCTTGATATTCTCCCATGATGCAACTATTTTTTTCTTAATTAAATCGGCAACAAATCCGGCCGCAATTCCCGATATGATCAAAATAACCCCTTGTCCCAGATACTGCATCCCCGTTAAATCGGGATGGAGACGGTCAGCGGGAAGATTGCTGAAAACAGTGGAATAATAGACAGACGTCACTACAAATTCAACCGCAGCAAGTGCACCGGTAAAAACCGAAAGCCGGAAATTAAGCCGTAACGTGGAAAGTACAATAAACAGGAAATATGTAAGTGTTGCCGGTGCCTGCAGTATGACAGTCTGTCCGGAGTATTCAACAATAAAAATGAAGAGCAAAGTGAGCAGGGTTACTTCCGAAAAAGCGTTAAGATAGCCAAAAAAACTCCGGTGGTGAAAAAACATCCGCATTTTCTTCCCGATAAAAAAGTGGACTACCGATTCATAAACAATGATCAGCAAAGTGAAAATGAGGATAGCATAAATTGCAATGTTAGTATTGAAAAGGGAAAGGTACTGGTTACGGTAAAAAAAATAGATTATAATTAGCAGAATGGCCTCAAGTCCCAGCATTCCGATCAGGATGAGGGCACGAAGGCGTTCGCTGCCCGCAATCTCAGCATTAAAAAGATCTTTGGAATTTTCAGGCTGAGAAGAAAAGTTTATTTTGATGTCTGATTTCAATGATTTTTCAATTAAAAATAAAACAAAGTTAGTTAACATTTACTAACTATCAAAATATTTTAATAATTAATTATTTCATAGCAACTTAGATTTGTGGTTTTTTAATACCCGGCAGTTTTTTACTCTATTCCAAACCAGTTCTTTTTAGTGCGATTAATCTTTTTCAAAGTTTTCTTTGAATCTTCATAACCTTTAGCTATCAGATTTTTAACCTGATCTGTATCAGACCTGTTAAATTCTGACAGATCAGGTTTAATTAGCAGATCTGCCTCTTTTGTCTGTAATTTTGCAGATGCCATCATTGCAAAGTGGATACTGTTCAGTAATACCTCGATAATATTACGGGGTTTATTATAATTATGTTTTGCGTTGAGATCTACACCTATGATATACTTTGCACCTAATTCGATAACGGTATTTATGGGTACATTCTCTACTATACCTCCGTCAACTAATAGTTTATCCTCTATTTCCACCGGTTTAAAAATTCCCGGTATTGCTGTACTGGCCATAACAGCATTCGCTACCGGCCCTTTTTTTAAGATTACTCTTTTTCCTGAAGAAACATCTGTTGCTACCATAGCCAAAGGTATTTCCGCATCTTCAATATTTTGTTCCCCAATATGTTTTATTATCAACTTACCCAGTTTCTCATTTGAAAGTAATCCATACTGGGATAGCGAAATACGACTAATATCTAACCACTTAAGCTCTAATGCTATATCCTCTATTTTCTCGCAGCTAAATCCGAATGCATAAAAAGCAGCTACAAATGCTCCTATACTTGTGCCCGCAATATAACTGATTTTTATGTCAGATTCCTTAAGTGCACGCAGCACTCCTACATGGGCAGCACCCAGTACTGCTCCCCCGCCAAGTGCTAAACCGGTTTTGTCGATTTTTGATTTCATTTGTTTAAAATTTTATAACAAATTAAATAAAATTTTCTATCATTCAAACCGTTCGCTGAAGCGAACGGCAATGGATAAGGTTCTGAACCCTCAG
>LSQX01066793.1_pt1 | contig 11219 bp, 8 predicted proteins | sample 654561 | NCBI WGS metagenome assembly LSQX01 (sample SAMN04489861, study PRJNA283612) | anaerobic digester metagenome | isolation source: 4 biogas reactors fed with cattle manure at either 37C or 55C with and... | place: Denmark: Kongens Lyngby | collected 2014 | reverse complement strand
TCAACGGTGAAGTGGTGCTCGTGACCGAGTAACCGCTGAGTTTCTCTGATTCAATCGATCCTCCCTGCTGAAAGAGCGGGGAGGATTCTCATTGGCAGTGGGGTTGCCCTCCGCCAACGTTCGGTTCACCAAGCCCATCCTCTTGGCCTGCACCATGTAGCGCAGGGGACATGGGTATCCTGATGGTCACCACCGTCCCGATCCCCAGTGTGCTGGTGAATCGCAGGCCGTATTCATCTCCGTGGGTCAGACGGATTCGCTCATGGATATTCCACACCCCATACCCTGTATCTTTGTTTGCGGGATTCAACAGCGTGACGATGGTCTCTCCGGACATCCCGACACCATTGTCACAGACGGTGACAACCAGTGCTTCCCCATCTTGCTGAGCGCGAATCAAGATGGTTCCGGTAGCGTCGGGACGCTCCCTGATCCCGTGCAGGATCGCATTCTCAACGATTGGTTGCAGCATTATCTTGAATACGGGTTGTCCCATGAGGTTCGGTGGACATTCAATGTCGAGGTGTATATTCCCATCAAAGCGGATGTTTTGTATCTGTACATACATTCGGACATGTTCAAGCTCTTGGCTGAGCATCACGATCGATTGTCCACCCCCGAGGCTGAGCTTATAGAATTTGCTCAACGATAGTGCAAGGTTTGCTGAGTCTTCATCTTTGTTTTTCAATGCTTTCCAATGCATCAGGTCCAGGGTATTGTAGAGGAAATGCGGATCGATGGTTGCTTGGAGCACCTTGAACTCAAGGTGTTTGATCTGATACCCCAGTTGGAACTGCTCCCTCAGGAGGACACGGAGGTTTTCGGCCATGTCATCATAGGCACGAGTCAACTCTCCGATTTCATCACTCCCATTCTCCAGGCGTTCAATCTCAAACCCCTGCTCTTGGGATTGCGCGATATGGGAGTGTAGTTTTCTGATTCGATGGGTAACTGTTTTGGTGATGTAGGAGGAGAGCGGGATCATGGCGCCGAGCAAGAGCGCGATGGTCCAGAGCATTCGTTTTCGATAGGCGGTAGCGGCGATTATCACGTATGTCTCGGGGATGATTTGGACAAGGTTCCATTCGGATGATGCAAGGCGTATCAAGCCGATGAAGTGCCATTCCCCATCGATTTTGATGCGTTGGAGCCTTCCATTGCCCATGATTTCATTCTGTTGGATGAGCTCTTCGATCCCCGGGATGTCTGTTTCAATCGTTCCTGCGGTCGAAGCAATGAGCTCCCCATAGGCGTTGTAGAGGGCGATCTGAGAGTGGTTGTAGAGGGCCGCCGACTCGATGATCGACTGGAACACAGACTGAGGAATCTCTCCTTTGATGATACCGATGAACTTGTTGATGCTTTTAAAATCAGGCACGCGCTTCACCAAGGAGATCGTCGTGGGCTTTTCACCGGAGAAGAGCGTCGAGGGGACGAGGATCATCTTAAAGAGATCGAGGCTTTCAATCCGGGTGTTCCAGAGTGCTCGTTTTTCTTCTGTCAGGGTGCGGTAATCGGCCGTATGTTGGAAGCTCTCATTTCCTTCCAAGGGGAAGACTCGGATCGATTGGAGTTCACTGGTCGTATACGGATTATAGATGATGTTCAAGACATCCGTTCGTTGCAGGTACCAGTTCCCTTCCATGACTCGATCGTATGAAGACCCCTCGCTCAGAAGGGTTTGAATTGTTTCATCAAAGCTGATCGCATCAATGATGTTGTTGATCGATGCGATGGTGTAGTTCAGGAAGGCTCCGGTTTGCTTCAGCGACTCTTCGCTCATCTCAAGGGTCTGCTTCGTCGCATTGGCCTTGAACGTGATGTAGTTCGAATAGGTCAACCACAAGAGTGGAATCATCAGGAAGGCGAGAAAGATGATGGTCAGTCGGGTAGTGAATCGGAGGGGTTTCGGTTTCCAGGTCATAGCTTCTTCTTTTTTGATTGTTCGCGGTATTGCGAAGGGGTCAGGTCGAACCGGGCCTTGAACGTTGTGCTGAGATAATTCGGATCGGTGAACCCAACCTCCTGTGCGATCTCATAGAGCCGGTAATCGGTAGTCTCAAGCAGTCGTTGTGCTCGGCGAAGTCGTACATCGGTGATGAGGTTGTTCAGCGTGGTGCCGGTGTTTTGCTTGAAGAGGGTGCAGAGATAGTTGTGGGAGAGGCCGGTGTGATCGGCCAAGACCCTCAAGGAGAGATTTGTATCATGGTAATTCCAAAAGATATACAGGATCGCTTCATTGACCTTGGGATCGTAGTTGCGATCCTTCAAGAAGCTGGAGCAGTAGACGCCATTGAGGATCAGCTCCCGGATATCCAGTAAGGTTTTCTCCTTGAACTCTTCGAGCGAAAGTACTCGGTCATCGCTCATGGCGTTCACCATCGTCTGATAGAATTGGTGAAGTGTTGCACGGACCGCATTGACATCCTCCGTCGGATATTCAGAGAAGGAATCGAGCCAGCGCTGGGTCTCGGCGTACCCTTTGGGGATGTGAGTAGAGAGGTGGTCGGGCAGTGGGGAGAGCGGCGGAGCGCGGTGTTCATCCACAACTGCTCCCTTCCTGAGGTAGAACCAGAGCGAGCAGTACGTGCGTGCCTCCGCCCACGCCATCGGCAAGTGCCGGGTGGTGTGAACGGGACGGCTGATGCCGATCGAAACATCATGGCCGAAGTGGGAGTGCAAGATACGCTCCAGCTCGTCAAAGTTCAAAAAGGGATCTTCACGTACGATGAGGGCGGTATCGTTGTCTCCGAAGTCAGCCGTCATGAAATCGAATTGGCTCTCTCCGGTCAGGCTGGGCTCCATGCAGGAGAACAGCTCCTGGGTAATCGATTGGGCATGGTGTGCATGGATGCAGCAGACCCGATACAAGCCCTGCTCCTGCCAGTCGAAGTAAAGCGGGTAGTAACGGAGATGCACATGGTGGTATCCACCATGCGAAAGTTGTAACAACTCCTTGCAGATCTCTTGCTTGATCAGGCGTGAGGCGTTTACGAGTGTCGAGGAGATGAGGGAAGGGATTCTCCGTGTCCCGCCTTGCTCCTCGATCTGCTTGCGTATTGCATGGAGCACATCGGTCAGCTCGGCGATGTCGATGGGTTTCTCAATGTACTGCTCCACCTTCAGTGAGATGGCCGATTTCAAGTACTCCTTGTCGGTATATCCGCTGAGGAACAGGATTTTGCACTCCGGTTTCTTCGCTCGAATGTTCGTAGCGAGCTCGACCCCGTTCATCCGGGGCATGCGTACGTCGGTGATGAGGATATCGACGTTTTTGTTTTCAAAGTTCCTCAGGGCATCGATTCCATCTTTTGCGGTGAATACCACCTCCATTCCCAGGGATTCCCAATCAACAAGGGCTGAAAGATATTCACGGGTCGTGCGTTCGTCATCTACTATGCCGACGGTGTACAATGCGATCTCCTTCTCTACGTATCGTAAGATTTTCAAGCCAATGGTATCTTTGTTTGGATCTTTGTTCAAACCCACTGCGGCAATCGAGGGGACGGGTATATGCAGATGTGAGGAGGGGAGAAATCGACGTGTGCCACCGACTCAACACGGTCTCCATTCCCTTGGGAGATAGTGATTTAGGCACGAGCACATCACCGCTCACTCACCGAGAGCCGTGATATCTGTGGGGAGAAGGAGAATAATCGTAAGAATTTTGAGAATTTAGGATATTTCTTCGGGTGTCGCCCACACCAAGCTAAACCTACAATACAATCAATAGAAGTCAGGGGATGTACCAATACTTGCTCCTGGAGGAGGTTCTATGAAGAGAAAAGCGATTGCCATCATGCTTGTGTTGCTGATTGCAACGTCTGTATTTGCTGGTGGTGGAAAAGAAACAAATGCCACGGCTGCCGTTGCGTCTTCACAAAACGTATGGGATGGAGAACAAGTCACGTTGAAGATGATGGTCTTCCCCGCGACTGCGAACTATGAGAACATCAACCGCGAATTCCTGAATGCAAACCCTGAGATTGCACGAAAGGTGAAGGTGGACGTGGAGCTCGGCGGCAGCGGTGATGGCGATGTCGCACAGAAGCTACGGCTCGCCTTGGCTTCAGGGCAAAACATTCCTGACCTTATTCGCTTGAACTACACCCAGTTGCCTGAATTTGCCGAGGCTGGTGTTCTAGAAGAGGTGGGCGCCTACATCGCCCCATACGAAGACTCTCTTATCGATGCGGCGAAGACCGTCATGCAGTATAAGGGGAAATTCTATGCGTTCCCCCGCGAGATCAAGCCAAAGGTGTGGTTCTATCGAGCCGACATCTTTGAAGAGCTGAATATCGACCCATATGCGGTCAAGACCATCGACGACTTCATCGCTGTTGGGTTGAAGATCCAGGAGAAGTATCCCAACGCACACATGGAGAACTTCAATGTTCCTGTCCAGAGCTATGACTTGATGATGATGCTCAGCGGGACCAATGGCTCGTTCTGCAACGAAGATGGTGTGTACGATCTTGCTTCCAACCCAGACGTCAGGCTTGCGTTTGAGCGGATCCGGAAGATTCACAAGTCTCCGGTGAACAGTCCGGTGATCGAGTGGAGTGCTGATTGGAAGCCCGCATTCAACAGCGGAGAGATCGTCAGTCAGCTGATTGGCGGCTGGTTCAAAACCGACTTCATGAACTTTGGTCTCGCCGAGCAGCAGGGCAAGTGGGCGATCGCTCCGTGGCCGGAAGAGATCCGCTACGGCTCGGATGCCGGTGGTGCCATTTGGGTGATTCCCAAAGCTTCTAAGAACAAAGAAGTCGCCGCATCGTATATTGCAAAGCTCTGCTTCGACCTTGAAGCTTCGAAGATCATCTTTGACGAAACCGGAATCATCCCCGCATTGACAACCGCCCAAGATGATCCGTACTTCAACGCACCGCACAGCTACTATGCATCAAGCCTTGGCCCGGTGAACTTTGAAACGCTTGGATACCTGGAGGTCTATCCGTTCACCCCCGCATCAAGCCAAGAGATCACCATCGCATTGCAGTATCTGAATGAGTATCTCAGAGATACCATGACCCTCGATCAGGCACTCAACGCCGCCCAGAGGGACATGACCAATCAGATTGGGAATCCGTTCAAATAAGTAATCGGAGTACGCATACCAGCGAGTACCGCTGGTATGCGGCATTTGTGGAGATACTGCTGTGTTAATCAGTTCAAAACAAGGGATGAAAGGCCAGCGATGGTTCTCTCCGTATCTGTTTATTCTTCCATTTCTTGTCTCATATATCTTGTTTTTCCTCTATCCCGCCTTCTACTCCTTGTATTTGAGCTTTTTTCGATACCGGGGCTATGGGAGCGCGACATTCATAGGGTTCGCGAATTACAAGAACCTGTTCACCTACCGGACGATGTGGATGTGTCTGGGCAATACCCTTTGGTACTTCATCGGCAGCTTCGTCCCGGTGATGATCATCTCCTTTGTCCTCGCCTTGATGGTGCGGTCACGGTCAATAGCCCGTTGGCAGGCGGTGTACAAGCCTTTGATTTTCCTGCCCCAAGTGTGTGCCGTCGTTGCAGCGAGTCTCTGTTTCAAGATTATCTTTGGCGCTCGGGTGGGGGTATTCAGTCAGCTGGCCGGCAGGGCCATCCCGTTCCTATCTGAACCGAGCCTGATGAAGTGGGTGGTCGTCGTGATGTTGACCTGGCGAGGCATCGGCTGGTACTTCATCATTTTCCTTTCCGGTCTGACCACGATCAACGACGAGATTCTCGAGGCTGCGAAGATCGACGGGGCCGGCTCCGTGGCCACGACCTGGATGATTATCGTCCCGATGATGAAACCGACATTTATGTTGGCCTTCATTACCAATGCCATCGGATCGCTGAAGATCTACACTGAGCCAAACTTGCTGTTGGCACAGTTCTACGATCCTCCTATGCAGGTGGCTCCGTACATCAACCTCATCATCAACAGCATGGGGGGAGGACAGTTCGGCATGGCGAGTGCCGCAGGATGGATCTTGGTGCTCGTCATCTTGATTTTGACGCTCTTCCAGCTGCGTCTCTTCCAGGGGGATGAGCTATGAATAAAAGACACATCTCTACGATTCTGATGCATCTGCTGTTGATCGCGGTCTGCCTCATCCTCCTCTTTCCTGTCTATATCATGGTATCGGGGTCGGTGAAGAGCGCCGAGGAGCTTGCGTTGAACGTCATCGGGATTCCAAAACATCCCACGTTGGATAACTTCAAGAGACTCTTCGCCCTGAACTCCGGCTTGATTCTCCGTACCTATGGCAACAGCCTCTTTGTCTCGACATGCTATACCGCCTTGGTGGTGTTGATTGCGAGCCTCGCCGGCTTCGCCTTCTCAAAGTTCACGTTCTGGGGAAGGGATGTCCTCTTCATGTTGTTGTTGATCACCATGATGATCCCGGTTGAGCTGAACATCACCCCCCTCTATCTCTTTTTCTCAAAGATACGATGGCTCAACACCTACCGAGTGCAGATCATCCCAGGGATTGCAAACGTGTTTGCTCTCTTCCTCATGCGCCAGTATATGGTTTCGATTCCCAACTCATTGATCGAGGCGGCCCGCATCGATGGAGGATCGGATTTCTTTGTCTATGGCAAAGTGATAATGCCGATATCTGTCCCGGCTGTCGGGGCATTGGCGATCTTGCAATTTCTGAGCAAATGGAATGAATTGCTCTTTCCGAGGATGATGTTGACCCGGGAGCGTTTGATGCCGATCATGGTCATCCTGCCCACGCTCAATGAGATAGAATCGGCACGGAGCGTGCCGTGGGAACTGGTATTGGCTGGCTGTACATTGGTGACTATCCCACTGATAATCGTTTTTTTACTATTCCAAGATAAATTTCTTTCCAGCGTCACCTTGGGCGCTGTGAAAGAGTGAGGGGAGAAGAGGATGAGACTGAAAGCACTGAGAGAGAAGATTGCTCAGGGGAATTTGGTAAAAGGTGTCTTCATCACGATGCCTTCGTGTGATTCCAGCGAGATGGCTGGATTCTGCGGGTATGACTTTGTGTGGATCGATGGTGAGCATGGTGCACTGGATCGGCAAGAGATCCTTGCACATATTCGTGCTGCGCAAGGCGCGGGGTGTTGTGCGTTTGTTCGCCTCCCGATCGCTGACCCTTCGATCGTGAAGGCAATCATTGATATGGGACCCGAAGGCATCATCTTCCCCTTCTGTGATTCAGCCGAGATCGCAAGAACCGCCGTTGCGTCCTGCAATTATCCCGACAGCCCGATAGCTGGAGTCCGTGGGCAGGGGCCGATCAGGGCCATACGGTATGGCCTCGATAATGAGCAGGAGTACCTGAAGGACGCCCATAACAGGGTCTTGAAGATTCTGCAGATTGAAACAATCCATGGGTACAGGAATCTTGATGAGATCTTGGAAGTCCCCGGAATCGATTCCCTCTTCATCGGGGGCGCCGATTTGAGCAGAAGCCTCAATGGCAACGGTGAGGCATCCGACTTTGACCGAGTATTCTCCGACATCTGTTCACGGGTGAGGGCGAGCGGTCACCTGTTGGGGACGGCGATCGGAGCCACGGTCGCAGATGCCCGACGGGTCAAGGGGCTGGGAGTGCAGTGGGTTGTGTTCGGCCAAGACTCTCGAATCCTCGCAGAAGGCCTGAGGGACAACCTCAATGCATTGGAAGGAGTCTGAGGGATGGAATATAGAGCAGACGATACTCGCTATGACCGAATGGAGTACCGAACGTGCGGCAAGAGTGGATTGCGGTTGCCTGCGTTGAGCTTTGGCCTTTGGCATAACTTCGGCACTGATGCGTCCTACCGCAAGAGCGCCGATCTCATCCATGGGTGCTTTGACCGGGGGATCACCCATTTTGATTTGGCCAACAACTATGGCCCTCCTCCCGGATCCGCGGAAACGCTTTTCGGCACCATCTTGAAGAACTCGCTACACCCCTATCGTGATGAGATCGTCATTTCGACAAAGGCAGGGTACCATATGTGGGAAGGCCCCTATGGGGAGTGGGGAAGCAGAAAGCACCTCGTCAGTAGCCTGGATCAGAGCTTGAAGCGGATGGGATTGGAGTATGTCGATATCTTCTATCACCACCGCCCTGACCCTGATACTCCCATCGGGGAGACCGTCGGTGCATTGGCTTCCATTGTCCGTTCGGGCAAGGCGCTCTACATTGGGATAAGCAACTACAATGATGAACAGACACAAGAAATCCTGACCGTGCTCAAGCGGGAGGGAATCCCCTGCCTGCTGCATCAGATGGAGTGCTCGCTCCTGAGGCCGGAGTCTCCTGCGTTGCTCAGGAGGCTTGAGGCGGAGGGGGTGGGGGGCATTGCCTTCTCGCCTCTCGCCCAAGGAGTTTTGACCGGCAAGTACCTTGATCGAATCCCCGCTGATTCACGGGCGGCGGGCAGCAGCGTCTTTCTTACGGAGGCTTCCCTGACAGCGCAGAAAACTGCCAAGGTCACCAAGCTTGCCCAGGTGGCAAAGGCTCGTGGTCAATCGCTCACCCACATGGCACTTGCGTGGGTGCTTGCCCAACCGTCGATGACCAGTGTCATCGTGGGTGCTCGGAACCTGGAACAAATGGATGACAATCTGCAGACGCTGGCCAATCTCTCCTTCTCGGACGATGAGCTGGAAGAGATCAACTCCATCATCGCCAACTGATCCTTTCAAGATCAGAGGGGGTGAGGATTTCGAAGAGGATCGGCCTGCGCCGGCAGTGTTTTCTAGCAAGAGCATGGGGGCTGGGGAAGGATTTCCCCAGCCCGTTGTTGCTCTAGAGCGTGATGCGCTTCATCTCGTATCCTGCGAGAGTCTCATGAAATTCCCGCTCGTCTCCCTTGATGGTCGCCTCTTGGGGCTTCCCGCTTCCATTGGTCAGGATGAGCGTATGGGCTGTGGGAAACCACGTGCATTCGACTACGGGGTTGGTGGAGGAGAAGGGGATCGGATCTTTCCCCATCTCCTGCAACAGCGACCGGAGGGCAGCGGTATTCTCAAGGGAGTGGCGATAGCCGCTGAGGTACACCCCCTTCCCCGATCCAACGCGTTTGACCGTGAACTGAGGGAAATTCTCCCATGCTTGGACAACCGCGACATCGGGGTCGGTGAGATAGATATGTGGCTTTCTCTCCAGGGTAAGGGGTGCCGCTGAAGCCGGCCGGCAGGCAACGCGCCAGGTGCCGTGGCAGAGGCGTCTGCCATCATCGATATCCACGCCCAGAACGGCGTTCATCCGGATGTTGTGAGAATACCCTCGTAGGTAGGCCGGTTCGTTGACGCCGATGAAGACCCCGCCCCCGTGCACCCACTCGGTGAGTACCTGTACGGCATGCCCGTCCGCCCAGGCGTTCCCTCCACTGTAGCTGCTGTACGCGAACCCCGCGTTGATGACGACAGGGAGATCTTCCAGCCTCGCGGCGGTAAGCTCATCGAAGGAGAGAAACTCCACCTCGACCGGCAAGCCCGAGAGGCTCTCTAGGATATTGATCAGGTCGAGGTCAGGGTGTTCATGGTAGTGTCCCCCACAGGTCCAGGTGCGAAGTCGACCCCAGGTGGTGAGGATGCCGACCTTCATGGCGGAACGCCAGGAGGGGCCGGTGGCATGAAGGTCCTTGATGAGCCGAAACTCCGCCGCGATATCGGCAATCGCATCAACGAAGGTGGGATAGCTCTCTACCAAGTGCAGGATTCCCCCGACACCAATGCGATCAATCGGATCCTGGAGTATCGCCCGTCGGATATTCGCCCAATACACTCGGGCATCGAGGGCAGGGTCGCCCCCTTCCGAAAAGGTGGGTGCGCCGCCCAATCCCACCGGAAAGAGGTAGGGGTGGAGGCGAAGCTCATGGATGAGCTTGCCGGGTACGGCACTGCAGAGTCGCGATTCAAAGCCGGAGAAGACGCATTTTATGATGCCATCGAAGCCGATTTCCTGAAATGCCTTCGATTGCGGTTCCATCCCGACCCAGCTGTCATCGTAAAAGACATACGCCTTCTTGCCATAGCTGTGGACAATGTGTACAAGCTCCTTGGCAAAGGAACAGACAAATGCGTTGGTGAATTCCAAATAATCAAGCAACGGTTTTTCCCAGGTGACATGGGAGGGGTTTCGATAGCCGTTATTGATGAAATGCTCTGAGGTAAGTGGGTAGCCGTACTCCTCTTCGAAGAGGGAGAGTGCCAGCGGGCTTACGGTGAAGTCATAGGAAGCCCAATCGGTGAAGAGGTGCTGGTTGTCTGGGCTCTCACCCCAGATCCAGACAAAATTATAGAAGAGAGAGGTGAAGCGGACGATGTCCACCTCCTCATGCGTCTCACACCACCGCTTCATCCACGTGCGCAGGTAGTCGCGTACCTCTGGATAGCGTGGATCAAGTTGGCGTAACGGCTCTTGATTCCAGTCGTTGGTGATGTGGTTGTACATGTTGATCTCTTCCCAGATACGGTAGGCGAGGAAGTTCACCGAGTATTGATGCCACGGGGTGCAGTTGTTGACCGTTACGGTATTGGAGGAGGGATCGAACGACCAGTCGGTGGATGGAAGGAGTGTGCCGGTTGTCCGGTTGTGAACTTGCCACCACGCCGTTGAGCTCGCATTGACTTCAAACTGGTCGGTACTGTATCCCGCAAGCAGCGAGATGGTCAGTGCCTCCCCGTCACAGCACACGAGTTTGCTCTCGAGGAAGGTCTGTTGCTGAAAGTGGGGATGGGTGGCGAGGAACTCGTTATGTTCTCTGATGATGCAAATTGTGGCATATACATCCATTCCTGTATCGAGGATTTGGCTGGGTAACCGCGCACCGTCACAATCACGGACCGCATCGGCACCCCATGTCTCGGCCAAGGCCAAGGTCAATGCCTCGTACCCGATTTCTGTAGGCATCGTGAACGAACCCTGTTTTTTATGATTTCCCATCTGTGTACCTCATAGTCGAAAGCTAGCATAGTCAAGGATTTAGGTCTATATGGCATGAGATAATTGAAGAAAATCGTAAGAACTTGAAGCCGGTGGCTTTTCATTGACAAAGAATCAAGAGTTGGACAAAATTGGTAGCCATTAAGGAGCATTGGTGATGAAGGGACGAAGCCTGTTGACACTCAAAGATTACACCAAGGAAGAAATTCTCTCCCTGCTCGAACTGGCGAAGCACCTCAAGGCGAAGAAACGAGGGGCCGAATACCCTGCCCACCTGAAGGGCAAGCTGCTCGAAGGCAAGAACATCGTCCT
>LSQX01270227.1_pt1 | contig 11220 bp, 8 predicted proteins | sample 654561 | NCBI WGS metagenome assembly LSQX01 (sample SAMN04489861, study PRJNA283612) | anaerobic digester metagenome | isolation source: 4 biogas reactors fed with cattle manure at either 37C or 55C with and... | place: Denmark: Kongens Lyngby | collected 2014 | reverse complement strand
GGTGCGCCGCAACTTCGGCATGCCCAAGCCCGAAGGCTACCGCAAGGCCTGCCGTCTGATGCAGATGGCCGAGCGCTTCAAGATGCCTATCATCACCTTCATCGACACCCCCGGTGCCTACCCCGGCATCGGCGCCGAGGAGCGCGGCCAGTCCGAGGCCATCGCCCGGAACCTGATGGAGATGGCCGAGCTCAGGACGCCGATCATCTGCACGGTGATCGGCGAGGGCGGCTCCGGCGGCGCGCTGGCCATCGGCGTCGGCGACCGCACCATCATGCTGGAATACAGCACCTACTCCGTGATCTCGCCCGAGGGCTGCGCTTCGATCCTGTGGAAGGACGCCGGCAAGGCCAAGGACGCCGCCGAACAGCTCGGCCTGACGGCGAAGCGCCTCCTCGGCCTCGGGCTGGTGGACAAGCTGGTGCGCGAGCCGATCGGCGGCGCCCACCGCAATCCGAAGCAGACCGCGCGCCGGCTGAAGGCCGTGCTGCTCAACGAACTCGATGCGCTGGAGGCCCTGCCGGTGGACGCACTGCTGGAGCAGCGCTACCGGCGGCTGCGCGACTACGGCGCCTACGAGGCCGCCTGAGCTCGGCGGGCGGCGCGGTGGACCACGCCCTGCCGGACGCGATCCTCGAAGTCCCCGACGACGGCGCCGCGGCGCCGGTGGTCGTCGCCTTCAGCGGCGGCCTCGACTCCAGCGTCCTGCTGCACGCGCTGGCCGCCCGGCCTGCCCTCCGCGGCCGCGGCCTGCGCGCCCTGCACGTCCACCACGGCCTCCATCCCGACGCGGATGCCTGGGCGGCGCATTGCGAGGCCGCCTGCGCCGCCCTGCAGGTCCCGCTGGCGGTCGAACGGGTCCTCGTCGAGCGCGCCAGCGGGCTCGGCCTCGAGGCCGCCGCCCGCGGCGCCCGGCGCGCCGCCTTCGCCCGGGCCCTCGGCGAAGGCGAGGTGCTGGCCCTCGCCCACCATCGCGACGACCAGGCCGAGACCTTCCTGCTCCGCGCGCTGCGGGCCTCGGGTCCCGACGGGCTGGCGGCGATGCGCCCCTGGCTCCGCTTCGCCGGCGGATGGATGTGGCGGCCGCTGCTCGAGCAGCCGCGCGGCCTGCTCGAGGCCTGGGCCCGCGAGCGCGGCCTGGGCTGGATCGAGGACCCGGCCAACGCCGACCCGGCGCACGATCGCACCCACCTGCGCCGGCACGTGCTGCCTCTGCTGCGGGAGCGCTGGCCCTCGGCCGACGCCGCGTTCGCGCGCTCCGCGGCCCTGTGCGCGGAGGCTTCGGACCTGCTTGCGCACGGGGACGAGGCGGCGCTCCGGGACCTCGTCGGCCCCGGCAGGGGATCGGCGGCCGACACGCTCCCGATCGCCGGGCTGCGCGAGCTGCCCCCCGCGCGCCGTGCCCGGGTGCTGAGGGCATGGGCCGCGAGCCGGTCGCTGCCGCCGCTTCCGGCCTCGGGGATCGCGGCCATCGAACGCCTGTTCGACGCCCGCGGGGACGGCGCGGCCGGATACCGCTGGGCGGGCGCGGAGGTCAGGGCGTGGCGGCGGCAGCTGCACGCGCTGCCGCGGGCGCCGCGTGCGCTGCCGCCCGGATGGAGCCGCGACTGGGACGGCCGGCGACCGCTGCCGCTGCCCGGCGGCGGGGAGCTGGTCCTCGAAGGCGCGCCCGCGTTCGCGCGGCCGCTGCGTGCCCACGCCAGGCGCGGCGGCGAGCGCCTCCGGCTGCCGGGCCGCGACCACTCGCACGCGCTCAAGCACCTGCTCCAGGACGCGGGCATCCCGCCCTGGCAGCGTGCCCGGCTTCCGCTGCTTTCCGACCCCGAAGGGCGCCTGCAGGCCGCCGGGGACGCGCTGCTGTCGGCGGAGCTGCACGACTGGCTCGCCAGCCGCGGCGCGCGCCTGCGCTGGCGGCAGTTGGCGTAAACTCGCGGCATGTCGAAAACGCCCGAATCCACGAAGGACGCCTCCCCGGTCGCCGACTTCGAAACCTCGCTCGACGCGCTCGAGCAGCTGGTGGAAAAGATGGAGCACGGGGACATGAGCCTGGAAGACTCGCTCGCCGCCTACGAGCGCGGCGTGGGCCTCTACCGGCGATGCCAGCAGGCGCTCGAGCAGGCCGAACTGCGCGTCCGCCTGCTCACCGACCCGCAGGACCCCGGCACGGCCGCGGCCTTCCCCGCCAGCGGCGACGATGCCTGAGTCCGGCGCCGGCGCGACCGGCATCGCGGCCAGGCTCGACGAGTGGCGGCAGCGCATCGACCGGGTCCTCGCGGCGGCGCTCGACGCGCACCCTGCCGCCGAGCCGCGCCTGGGCGACGCGATGCGCCACGCCGTTCTGCTGGGCGGCAAACGCATCCGGCCCCTGCTCGTCTACGCCGCGGGCGACGCCTTCGGCGCTGATGCCGGCGCGCTCGACGCACCCGCGGCGGCGATCGAACTGGTCCACGCCTATTCGCTGGTCCACGATGACCTCCCGGCCATGGACGACGACGCGCTCCGCCGCGGCCAGCCCACGGTCCACGTCGCCTTCGACGAGGCCACCGCGATCCTTGCCGGGGATGCCCTGCAGTCGCTGGCCTTCGCGGTGCTCGCCGACGCCGCCGGATGCAGCGACGCGGCGCGCGTGGAGATGCTGCGCGAGCTCGCCGCGGGCGCCGGCGGCATGTGCGGCGGACAGGCGCTGGACCTGGCCGCGACCGGCACCGGTGCCGCGACGGGGATCGACGCGCTGGAGCGGCTGCACGCACTGAAGACCGGCGCGCTGATCCGGGCCGCGGTGCGCATGGGCGCGATCGCCGCGGGTGCAGGGGCCGCGGACCGCAACCGGCTGGACGCCTATGCCGACGCCCTCGGCCTGGCCTTCCAGGTCCGCGACGACCTGCTCGACGTCGAGGGCGAGAGCGCAACGCTCGGGAAGACCGCCGGCAAGGACGTGGCGCAGGACAAGGCCACCTTCCCGGCGCTGGTCGGCATCGCCGGTTCGCGCGAACGTCTCGAGCGCCTCGGAGGCGCGATGCGCGATGCGCTGGCGCCGCTGGGATCGCGCGGCGCCGCGCTGGCCGAGCTGGGCACGGTGGCGATCCACCGCTCCCACTGAGCCGGAGGGTCGCGGCCGGGGCCGCGACCCGCTGCGGTTACTTGATCAGGCGCAGGGTGAACGGATAGCGGTAGGCCACGCCTTCGTTGGCCTTCATCGCGGCGATGATGGTCATCACCAGCCAGTAGATGCCGACCGCGAACGCCAGGAAGAAGAACACGAAGCCGACGAGCACGATCAGCAGGATCGTGCCGATCACCGACAGCGCGATGACCGCGATCGCGACCGTGATGTTGAAGTTCAGCGCTTCCTTGGCCTGGTCGTCGACGAAGGGCATGGTGTCCTTCTTCACCAGCCAGATGACCAGCGGGCCGATGACGGCGCCGATGCCGCCGGTGAACAGCGCGGACAGGGCGGACAGGTGCGCGAACAGCGCCCACTGCCGCTGCTGGGGGTCGATGGCGCCGGCGGACGCCTGCGGTTCGGTGCTGCTGCCCTGTTCGTCGAACATGTTGGTTTCCCCGTGCGGATGAAGAGCCGGAACGTTACCACGTCCGGCCGCGTTCCAATCCTCCCCCGGCGCCGTTCGGGGACGCCTCAGCGGCTGCCCGCCACCGTCATCCCGCCGACCAGGATCGACCCGGTGCGGATGTGCGAACGCGGGTCGACGTCGCTGCCCACCGCCTCGACCGCCGCGAACACGTCGCGCAGGTTGCCGGCCACGGTGATGCCGTCGACCGGGTGCACCACCTGGCCGTCCTCGACCCAGAACCCCGAGGCGCCGCGCGAGTAGTCTCCGGTCACCGTGTTGACGCCCTGCCCCATCAGGCCGGTGACCAGCAGGCCCCGGCCCATGCCGCGCAGCATGTCGTCGAGGCCGCCCGCGTTCGCCGCGACCTCGAGGTTGTGCACGCCGCCCGCGTTCGCCGTGGTCTCCAGCCCGAGGCGGCGCGCCGAGTAGCTGCCGAGCACGTAGCGGCGGAGCACCCCGGCTTCGACCAGGGGCGCTTCGCGCGTGGCCACGCCCTCGGCGTCGAAGGCGGCCGAGCGCAGGCCGCGCATCAGGAAGGGACGCTCGTGGATCGCGAACCAGTCCGGGAAGATCCGCTGCCCGGCGGCGCCGACCAGGAAGCTGGCGCCACGGTACAGGGCCCCGCCGGACACCGCGCCGAGCAGGTGGCCCACCAGCGAGCGCGCCGTCTCGGCCGAGAACAGCACCGGGTAGCGACCGGTCGCAATCGGCGCAGGATCGAGGCGCGCGAGCGTGCGCCGGGCCGCGTGCCGGCCGACCGCGGCCGCGGGCTCGAGATCGCCGGCCGCGAGCGCATAGGTGTACCACCCGTCGCGCTGCATGCCTTCGCCCCGTCCCGCGATCAGCGCGCAGGACAGGCTGTGGTGGCTGCCGCGCTCGGCGCCTACGAAGCCGTGGCTGTTGGCGTAGACGCTCAGCGACGCCGAGGTGGCGACCGACGCACCGTCGGAGTTGGTGATCCGTGCATCGGCGTCGCGCCCCGCCTGCTCGGCGGCCAGGGCCAGCGACACGGCCTCCTGCGCGTCCAGGTCCCAGGGATGCCAGGTGTCGAACTCGCGGATCGCGCGGGCCATGAGCGCTGCCTCGGCGAGGCCCGCCGCCGGATCGTCCCCGGTGTGCCGCGCGATCGCGCAGGCCTGCTCGACCGTGGCCTCGAGGCTCTCCGGGCGCAGGTCCGCGGTGCTGGCGCTCCCCTTGCGCCCTCCGAAGTACACCGTCACAGCGATGCCGCGGTCGCGGGTGGACTCGACCGACTCCACCTCGCCCATGCGCACGTTGACGCTGAGGCCGCGGTCCTCGCTGCACGAGACCTCGGCCTGGCTCGCCCCGGCCGCGCGGCAGCGGTCGAGCAGCTGGCCGGCGACCGACTCCAGTCGCGCCAGGCGCTCGCGGCTGTCGTCGCGCCCGGGCGCGTCTTCGATGATCGGACTGGTCAATGCCTTATCCTTGCAGGTTCCTGGATGGCTCGATGGGCGGCGACATGCGCGGCAGGGACGAAGACACCGGCGAATACCTCGGCCCCAGCCGCAGCGCGCAGCGCCGCCAGGCGCTGGACGTGCTGGAGCTGGCGAAGCAGCTGGTCGAGCTCGACCCGGGCAGGCTGGCCAGGCTTCCGCTGGGCGACAGCCTGCTGCCGCACGTCGCGCAGGCGCGTCGGATCACGTCGAACATCGCCCGCAAGCGCGAGATCGCCTTCCTCGCCAAGCAGCTGCGCCGCGAGGACGAGGAGGCGCTGGATGCGCTGCGCGACGCGCTCGACGAGGACGGCGAAGCGGCGCGGCTGGACACGGCCCGCCTGCACCGCGCCGAGGAGTGGCGCGAGCGCCTCCTGGGCGACGAGGGCGCGCCGGCGCTGTCCGCCCTGCTCGACGCGTTCCCGGGCGCCGACAGCCAGCGCATCCGCCAGCTCGTCCGCAACGCGCGCGCCGAACGCGAGGCCGGGAAGCCGCCGCGTGCCTTCCGCGAGCTGTACCGCGAGATCCGCGCGCTGCTCGACCAGGCCGACTGAGCCGCGTTCGCAGGTGGTCACGCGCGGGTGCCGCCCACGGTGATCCCGTCCACCAGCAGCGAGGGCTGGCCCACGCCGACCGGCACGCTCTGCCCGTCCTTTCCGCAGGTGCCGACGCCGTCGTCGAGCGCCATGTCGTGGCCGACCATCCGGACCCTCTGCATGGTCTCGGGGCCGCTGCCGATCAGGGTCGCGCCCTTCACCGGCGCGGTCACCCGGCCGTCCTCGATGAGGTAGGCCTCGGTCGCCGAGAACACGTACTTGCCGCTGGTGATGTCGACCTGGCCGCCGCCGAAGTTGACCGCGTACAGGCCCTTCTTCACCGAGCGGATCATGTCGGCGGGATCGTCCTGGCCGGCCAGCATGTAGGTATTGGTCATGCGCGGCATCACCAGGTGGGCGAAGGATTCGCGGCGGCCGTTGCCGGTCGGCTCGGCGCCCATCAGGCGCGCGTTGTGGGTGTCCTGCATGTAGCCCACCAGCACGCCGTCCTCGATCAGGGTGGTGCTGCGCGTGGGCGTGCCCTCGTCATCGACGTTGAGCGAGCCGCGGCGCGCGGCCAGGGTGCCGTCGTCGACGATGGTCACCCCCGGCGCCGCCACCCGCTGGCCGATGCGGCCGGCGTAGGTGCTGGTGCCCTTGCGGTTGAAGTCGCCTTCCAGGCCGTGGCCGACCGCCTCGTGCAGCAGCACGCCCGGCCAGCCCGCGCCCAGCACCACCGGCATGACGCCGGCCGGGGCGTCCACCGCCTCCAGGTTCACCAGCGCCTGGCGCAGCGCCTCGCGCGCGAAACGCTCGGGGCGATCATCGGCCAGCAGCTCGGCGTAGGAGTGGCGGCCGCCGAAGCCGGCGTAGCCGGACTCGCGCCGCCCGCCCTGCTCCACGATCACCTGGATGTTCATCCGCACCAGCGGCCGCACGTCGCCGGCCAGCACGCCGTCCGAGCGCGCCACCAGGATCGTGTCCAGCGCGCCGGACAGGTTCACCATCACCTGCTTCACCCGCGGGTCGGCCGCGCGCAGCAGCCGGTCCACCCGGCGCAGCGCTTCCACCTTGGCCTCGCTGCCAAGCGCGTCGATCGGGTCCTCCGGCTGGTACAGCACGCCGCCGGAGCCGGCCACGAGGGCCCTGGGCGCATGCGCATCCCCGGCGCGGGCGATCGCGCGCGCCGAGCCGGAGGCCGCCAGCAGGGCCGCGGCATCGATTTCATCGGAGTAGGCGAAGCCGGTCTTCTCGCCCGAGATCGCGCGCACGCCCACGCCCTGCTCGATCGAGTGCGCGCCGTCCTTGACGATGCCGTCCTCGACCGTCCAGCTCTCGCGCCGGGCGTGCTGGAAATACAGGTCGCCGAAGTCGATGCCCGGCCCCATCAGCGCGCCGAACGCGCGCTGCAGCGCGGAGTCATCCAGCCCTGCGGGCCGCAGCAGGCGGTCGCTGGCGATCGCGAGTGGTTGGTCTGGGGTCATGGGGTCCTCTTGTCGTTGTCGGCCACCTGCGGCGGGTCGCGGCGAGCCACGTCCACCTGCGGTTCGTCCCAGGGGCCGGTGATGCGGTAGGTGGTGGCGCCCAGCCCGCTCAGCGGCTTGCGCAGCATGGCGTTGGCCATCGCGCCGACCGCCGCGCCCACCGGGCCGCCGGCGATCGCGCCGACCGCGGTGAGCACGTTGCCGGACTTGGGCAGCACTTCCACGGTCTGGTCGTAGGTGCGCGCGCGCAGGTCGGTGCGACCGGCGATGTGGATGGTGGCAGCCGGGCCGTCCATGACCAGGCCGTCGCTACGGGCGCGTCCGGATTCAACGTGGATGTCGCCTTCGATCCGGTTGAAGGCAAAGCCGCGATTGAAGAAGTCGCGGAAATCGAGCGAGAGCCTGCGCGGCAGTTCGGCGATGCTCAGCAGCCCGAGCAGCCGGCCCGCGCCGGGCTCGAGTTCGACGATCTGCCCGTCCTTCACCAACAGCTGCATGTGCCCTTCCAGCAGCTCGGCCCGGAACCCGGCCGGGCTGGCGGGCCAGGACGCGGTGAGTTCCAGGCGGCCGTCGCCGCCGCGCAGGTGCCCGTGGTAGCCCAGGCCTTCCAGCAGCTGGCCGAAGTTACCGCTTGCCACCCGCGTCTGGGTCCGGGTGATCGCCTGTTCGCCGCGGCCGGTCCACTCGCCGCTGACGGTGAGGTGGTGGAGCGGCGACTGGGTTTCCAGCTGCTCGATGCGCATGCCGCCGGGGATGCGACTGGTCTGCAGGGTCGCGTTGCCGAGCCGGGCTTGGTCCACCTGCAGGTCGGCGACCGAGAGCCGGATCGGCGGAATGAGCGCCGGATCCGGCCCCTCGCCGGTGGCTTCCGCTTCGGCGACTGCCTCGGACCCGTTGTCCGCCGCCCCGGCCTGCCGCTGCCAGTGCAGGCGTTCGAAGTCGCCGGTCAGCGCCGCGGTCCCTGCTCCTGGCAGGGCCAGCGTCCCGGCCATCGCCTCGCCGTTGAACTGCAGCAGCGTCCCGCCCTCGCCGCTACCGGTTCCGGTGGTCACGTGGACGCCACCGAAGCTGCCGCCTGCCAGCAGCAGCCGGTCGACCTGCACGTCGACCTCGCGCAGTTCCAGCGCGGGGCCGGTGGACACACCCTCGCCTTCTTCCGGGCCACCGCCGACGGCAATCAGCCCGGCCCACTCCAGCGCCGCCAGTTCCCGTGCCCGGCCCTCGATCACCAGTCCATCGGCCGGGGCTTCCACCTCGCCACCGCCCATCAGCACCCGCACCGCGGCAGGACCATCGCCGGCGTGCGCGCGCAGCGCCATGCGCTGGCCCAGCTGCACGCCGATGTCGCCTTCGCCCAGCGGCAGCGGGATGTGGATGCGTGCCGGCAGCGGGACCGCCGGGGCCTTGCGCAGCGGCTCCGGCAGGTCGAGCCCGGTGCCGACGAGCCCGGACCGCAGCAGCAGGTGCGGCTGCCCGCCGCCGCCCTCGCGCGGCATGGCCACGCCCACGGTCCAGGTCGAGCGCCCGCTCACATGCGGGCCCAGCCAGTCCAGCTGCGGTGCCCGCGCGAGCAGCTCGGAGGCTTCCAGGCCGGCCCGCAGTTCGCCTTCGAAGGCGTTGGCATCGGCAAGCACGTGCCCGGTGCCGGCGCGCAGCGTGAGCACGCCCGGGCGGCCCGACTGCCAGGCGCTCAGCTGCGGCGCCAGGAAACCGTGCTCGTCGTATTCCAGCGCGCCGCGCACGTTGTCCAGCGCCAGCTCCCATTCCGGCATCGCCGCCTGCACCCCCGCCAGCTGCGCCCGGCCTTCGATGCGCGGCCCGGCGCCGCTGCCGTGCAGCGGCAGCACCATGGCGAAATTGCCTTCCATCGCACCGTCGGCCCGCATGCCGTCCAGCGCGTGCACCGACAGCGGCGACTGCTGCAGCATCGAGATCACGCTGCCGGCGTCGGACGCGGTGCGGGTGGAGACCGCAAGCTCGGCCCGGCCGAAGTCGGCGATGCCGGCTTCCAGCTGCTCCACGCCGACCCCGGCGATCTCGCCGCCGCCGTGGAAATCGAAGCCGTTGGCGATGAAGCGGACCGTGCCCTGCATGCGCTCGGCCGCCGGCCAGTCCGGCTGGAACTTCAGGGTCGCATCGGCCAGCTCCGCCTGGGCGTGGAAAAGACCGGTGGACGCGCGTCCGGACGCGGCATCGAACGGCCAGTCGTCCAGGTCCCCGGACACCACCGCCCGGCCGTTGACCATGCGCCCGCCCACCAGCGCCGCGTCCAGCCATTCGACCGCCTGTTCGGGCATCAGGTAGCGCACCCAGAAGCCCTTCGCGACCGGGATCGCGGCCTCGTCCAGGCGCGCGGCCATGTCGATCCGCGGGCGGCTGCCATCGCCCTGGAACAGCAGCCCGCCGCGCAGGTCCACGCCGTAGCCGTCACCATCCACGCGCAGCGCCGGGGCCTGCACCTGCCAGCCGCCATCCTGCTGCCACGCCGACACTTCCCCGCGCAGCGCCACCTCGTGCACCACGCCGAAGCCGCTCGGCCAGTCGAAGCGCAGCGGCGCCCCGGGATCGAATCCAAACACCAGCCCGTGGCCATCGGCCAGCAGTTCGCCGCCCAGCCCGTCCAGCCCGGGGCGGTCGCCCACGGGCGCGAACCGGATCGACTCCACGCGGGCCCGGCCCTGGATCCCAGCGGCATCGCTGCCGGCCATCGCAACGTCGGCGAGCACCGCGTTGGCATCCGCGCGCGCCAGCCAGTCACGCGCGCCGGGCCCGATGCGGTCGCTCAGGGCCAGCACCCGCAGCAACGGCGCGGCCTCGATCCGCTCGGCCGCCAGCGCGACGTGGCTGCCAACCTGCACCGCCACGTTCCCGCTGCGCCACTCCCGGCCGCCAGCGGCCACCCGCAACAACGGGACGTCCACCCGCCAGCCGTCATCGGCCTGGGTCCATTCGAATCCGGCTTCGACATCGTCGAACGCGACCCGCATCGGCGCATCATCGCCAAGGGCCGCGCCGCGCAGGCCGACCCCTTCCAGGTCCAGCCGCGCGGCCAGGCTGCCGATCCTGGAGTCGCGAAGGTCGGCCCATGCCTCGGCCCGGCCGTGGCCGTCTTCAACCGCGATCCCGCCCATGCGCAGCAGCGGCGACCAGGCGTCCAGGTCGCCACCGTCCATGCCCGCGTACAGGCGCCCGTCGCCGCTGTCGCGATCGAACCGCGCAGCCGCGCGCAGCGGCGCGCTTTCCCCGTCCATCCAGGCCCGCGAGGCCGCGCGGACCTGGCTTCCATCCACCCGCAGCCGCACGTCGATCCGCGGGATCACGGCGTGCAGGCCAAGCCCGGGCGCGTCCACGGTCAGGCTGCCGCCGATCACTTGCAGCTCGCCAAGCCGCTCGAGCGCAGTGAACGGGTCGCGGCCGGTGTCCTGCCCGGGCAGGCCGCGCACGCGCCAGCGCCCGTTGTCGTCGCGGACGAGGGTCAGCTCCAGGTTGCGCAGGCGCAGCTCGGTCAGCGAGCGCCCGGGCAGCAGCCCGCTGTACTGCGCCACCAGCACTTCCGCCGCGCCGATCGAGACCGCGTCGCCGCCCTCGCCGATGCGCAGGCCGTCCAGGCGCAGCAGCGGCCCGCGCCGCGTCCACGCCGTTTCCACGCGATCGAAGGAGACCGGCCGGCCGGCGCGCTGGCCCAGCCATTCGGCGATGCGCTCGGGATGGCGCTCGGCCAGCGGCAGCAGCTGGCTGGTGATGCCGGCGCCCAGCGCCATCAGCACCAGGGCGACCGCCGCCGCATACCACGCACCGCGCCGCGCGCGGCGCAGGGCGCGGCGGAACCGGCCGGGCATCAGCGCCGCGCGCCGCGCGGGCGACGCTCAGAGCAGGACGACATCGAACTGCTCCTGCAGGTACTGCTCGTCGGCCTGGAAGCGGATGGACTTGCCGAGGAACTCCTCCAGCTCGGCCACCGCCGCCGACTCCTCCTCGGTGATCCGCGCGACCACCTTGGGCGAGGCGATCACCAGCAGCCGCTCGGCCTCGAACTGGCGCACCTGGCGCACGATCTCGCGGAAGATCTCGTAGGTGACCGTCTCGGGCGTCTTGAGCATGCCGCGGCCGCCGCATTCGTGGCAGGGCTCGCACAGCTGCCGTTCCAGGCTCTCGGTGGTGCGCTTACGGGTCA
>LSQX01102484.1_pt1 | contig 11220 bp, 8 predicted proteins | sample 654561 | NCBI WGS metagenome assembly LSQX01 (sample SAMN04489861, study PRJNA283612) | anaerobic digester metagenome | isolation source: 4 biogas reactors fed with cattle manure at either 37C or 55C with and... | place: Denmark: Kongens Lyngby | collected 2014 | reverse complement strand
GCGATTCGAACGCACGAACTCCTACAAGACTGGACTCTGAAATTACCTTCGAATTCCATCGGACAGGTATCAGAGTTGATCTGTATATTTGGCACTTGAAAGGGGTAAAGAAATCTTCTAAATATTTAGTAGTTACCTTGAAAGGTATAAGTTCATTTTTACCTATTCTTGATTTGGTTTTTCCGAAATTGATGTATGAGTTAGAAAATTACCGCACTGTTTTACTGTATTTATCACTCCATATAAGAGTCTATCCGAAAAGTATTTGGCTTCCGATGAATGGTAATTTGTGGTAGTGACAAAACGAAAAACGATACAGGACTACAAGATACCTTTTAATTCTGGAACAAAATAAAACCATTATTACCACTACCCAAATCTAAAAAGAAGCTTGGAAGACCTCGAGAAGATGATTGGAAATCTTTAGCGGTATTTTTATGTCCTTCGTACTGGCTGCCAATGGAAAGCACTGCCAAGAAGTTAAGGAGCACCAAGTACCGTCCATGATCGATTCCAATAGTGGCAGAAAGATGGCTTATTTGAAAGAATGTGGCAATCTGGTCTGCTGGATTATGATAAGGAAAAAGGGATAGATTGGGAATGTCAAGCAATTGATGGAGCTATGACAAAAGCACCATTAGGTGGAGCTGGAACAGGGACTAATCCTACTGATCGAGGCAAAAAAGGCACAAAAAGAAGTTTACTAACTGATGCAAAAGGCATACCCCTTTCTATCGTAGCGGATGGAGCTAATCGTCACGATAAAATGCTTGTAAAAAAGACATTAAATGCTGTTGTTTTTGAAAGACCTTCTCCAGACGAGGGAATTCAGAATATATGTATGGATAAAGGATATGATTTTCCTGATATCAGAGAATTGGTTAAAGAATATGGTTATACTGCCCATATCAAAAGCCGTGGAGAGGAAAACATAAGAATAGAGATTCCAGGTTTTAGGGCAAGAAGATGGGTTGTAGAAAGGACACATTCCTGGATAAACAGATTCAGAAGACTGCTTATAAGATGGGAAAAGAAAATTGAGAATTACCTTGCTATGCTACATTTAGCGTGCGCATGGATAACTTTCAGAGCAGCAGGACTTTTCGGATAGGCTCTAAATACAAATCTTTTCAGACCCTTCCGTATTTATCCTCAAGTCTTACGATGTCATCTTCTCCAAGGTAATCTCCCTGCGCGACCTCAATGAAAATAAGGTTATCGTTGCCTATATTTTTAATGCGGTGCTCCTCGTTTACCGAAAGATCGACAGAATCTCCGGCAAGAACCCTGATTTGAATCCCGTTTTTAGTTACAAGTCCCTCTCCGCTGACTATGTACCAGTGCTCGTTTCTGTGAGCATGGAGCTGAAGTGAGATTTCACCCTGAGGTAGAACAGTAATGGTTTTGACTTTATACCCTGGCCTCTGCATAAGCACCTCATAATGCCCCCAGGGCCTTTCAGCTTCACGCTTGCACGTCTTCAGAATTGTTTCGTACACTTTGATGTAATCATCTACCATCCTATCAACAGAGAAGCGTTTTTCAACATTTTCCCTGCATTTTTTGCGGGATATGGAAGCAACCTTTTGCACAGCATCTGCAGCTTCATCAATGCTATTGACTAGAAAGCCAGTCTCCCCATCACTGATTAGCTCAGGCATCGAGCCCAAGTTCATTGCAATTACCGGTGTACCGCTTGCCATGGCTTCAACAACACCAAGCCCGAAAGGCTCTTCATAATTGATCATGTGCAGCAAAGCGTACGCATTTGACAGGAGTTCTTTCTTCCGCTCAGGATCGACATGCCCCTCATAAATAATCTGTTCATTGTCTATATGGGGCTGTACTTCTTTTTCGAAATAGGCCTGATCCGCGATAAAACCAGCTATTCTAAGTTTCCTACCGGTCTTTTTTGCAACTTCTATTGCTTCTTTTACGCCCTTGTCTTTGTGCAGGCGTGATAGAAAGAGGAGATAGTCCTGCGGCCTATCATTGAAATGAAGACCTTCTATGTCGATTCCATGCCGAACCGTAGCTATATAATCCAGCTCATGGCATCTGTAGGCATCGCTTATGGATACATAAAAAGTTTTATTATTATATTTTTTATAGACAGGAAGAATTTTCTTTGAAGAAATACCGTGTACTGTTGTCACAACAGGCGTATTGACAAGTGCGCTGTAGGTAAGCGGGAGATAGTCGAAATGATTGTGTATTATATCAAACTCATTTGCCCTTTCAAAAACGTCTGATATGTGCAGGCATTCGCATGCCTTTACCAATATACTCTGATCTTCCTCGTAGGGTCTAGGGCATACTGCATGAAGTTTGGCTGAAGTATGAGAATCCGCTGTCGCAAATAATGTAACGTCAATTCCCCTTTTTACCAGCCCTTCGGTTAATAAAGATACTACTGATTCCCATGGGCCATACTTTTTAGGTGGCGTGCTCCAGGCAATCGGAGATAACATTGCAATTCTTATAATAATACCCCCAAAACTACTCACATCTCCAAATTTATTTTCAAATCTAAAGGTAATTTCATTTTAGTTGTAATTTTGTTTTAATTGTAATTCTATTTTAAGAGTTGATCCCAAGACTCAAAATTGGTTCTCCGAATCTAGTAGTCTTGGGGATCAATCGAGTTTATGGTCATGAAAAATAGTTCGTAAAGAGGTTGAAGCTTCACTTATTTGAGAATAAAATTGGTTTTGGGATGAAATCTAATTTTATATCACCTTTTTTTGGATCAGTGGACTGTCCTCTGTTTTCTTCAAACCATCTGCAGTATTCTTCAGGGCACTGTGTCTCAGGACACCCATGGATATACTCTAGGATATCGCTCAATTTTGCACTGGCCATCGATACTGATACATCCGCACTTCCATAATAAATACGGATTTCATCATCCACTAAGACCCATCCGCAAGGGAAAACAACATCATTAACGTCTCCACTGCGTTCATACATTTCACGAGGCCCGAAAACCCATCCTTCGGACCTGTGAAGCACTTTTCTGGGATCTTCAGGATCAAGAAGGGCCAGTCCAAGCCTGTAACTTGCTTTAGATGTCGTCTGACGTACCCCATGGTACATAATTAACCATCCGCTAGATGTACGGATTGGCTGCGGTGATAGACCGATTTTTCGGGCGTCCCACCATCCGCCTTCCCGAGCATACAGAAGAACCTCGTGTTCTCCCCAGTATTTCATATCTGGAGAAAAGGATATCCAGATATTTGCCTTCGAACTCTGAGATACAGGCCTGTGCAACATCGCCCACCTGCCATTAAATCTTACAGGAAAAATAGCAGCATCTTTATTTTCAGGCGGCAGGATAGCTCCCATTCGTTCGAAATTACGGAAATCTTCTGTAAGGGCAAGAGATGGTAAGGGGCCTGAATCCGAAAAAGCCGTGTATGTTACAGCCCATTTTCCCATCTCATCTATGTAAGTTATACGTGCATCTTCAATGCCGTATATCTCTTCAGGGTAATTTGCAGGATCAGGAGAAAAAGTTGGTTCGCTGTCAATTTCCCAGCCATCAATTCCGTTCCTGCTCTTGGCTATTGTAAAGTGAGAAAAGCCCCTGTGGTCTTCGACACGTACCATTAATAAAGTTATACCATCAACTATGGCAGCCGCAGGGTTAAATACTGAATGGGCCTGATACGGCCAATCTTCAACGGTAAGTATAGGATTTTTCTCACACCTTTGGAACAGTTCTCCATGGTCTTTCCACATCATGTCACTTCCCTCAGTTCTTCTTGATTTACTGATAACAGGCTTTTTCGTTTCTCTGGAGCCCCGTCACTAATCCATCACTTACTTTGGATTGCAATAATGTACTGAAGGCTTCATGTATGTGTTCATTTAAAGAGCTCAATGCCATAAGAAAGCAAATTACGGGTTCTGCACCCTGGTTGTAATTCATTCCTTCAGAAGTGAGTCCATCAAAGACCGCACCTGTCGAGTAATCGTACATGACAGCTTGCAGGCGGTTTCTGCCAAGGAAGTACTCAAAAGAGTATTTTGCAAGCTCGAGATATTTCCTCTCATGCACAATTTCATAAGCCGAAACATAAGCCTGTGTTAAATAACCTGCCTCTATAGGCTGCTGGTCAAAAATCGGTTTTTCTCCTTTATAGGAGTACCAGCCCTTGTTTCCAACCATGTCAAAAAAGTCTCCTTTCCACTGGATCTCAGTAAGGAAATCCAACGTAGCAAGGCCAATTTCTCTATAAGTTCTGTCTTTGGTGTAATTATATGCCAGTAGAAGGGATTCGCTTAGTTTTGCATTACTGTAGGTAACTGTGGGCTCAAACCAGTTCCAGTCTTCTTTATGGTTAGCCTCATATAAGTCGACCAGAGAATCCGCGTGGCTGATAATTATAGATTCAAAGTTGTCTCTGTCTGCAAGAGTGTCTATGGGCTTGACAACGTCTTTATGTAACTTGAATACGGACTCAAATTCATCTGCATCTACTCCTGCCCTTAGAATCTCATACAAACCGCAAATTGCATAGGCTTTTGCTCTCGGAGAACCCAGATTTTCCATTTCCGACCTGGATTTGCTGATCAGGATACGTGCAAGGGTACGTATATTCTTTGACAGGTAAGGGCAGCTCACCACATGTCCAAGCCCGTAAATTGTACGCCCGAGAGTATCTTCGCTGCCTTTTTCATCTAAAAATTCCCTTTTATAACTCATGAAGTTATGAAAGTGCCCCGTATCAGTTTGGGCATGTTCAAGCAAGCTCATGTATGTGGTAATTAACTCCCGGAACTCTTCGGCTTTTTTCTGGCTATCTGTCAGCTGTGTCAGTGCAACAAGAGCTCTTCCGACGTCATCAGTACTGTACCCATAACGGCGAGCCGGTACACCAAGATTGGTGTGCTGGATAATGCCCACATCATCGGTCAATAGCTTAAGATGATCAAGTTTAACTTCAGGCAGCTGATTTGGAAGGAAATTAAATCTGTTTTGTACTCTGGGATAGGTATTGTAGTGCTTTAAAGCCTTACCAAAAACAGTATTATATTGTTTACCTACATTTTTCCAGGTCATTTTTCTACCAAAATCGTATGCCTTTTTGCGCATACCATTACACTCTTCTGGATTTTCGATTAAGTATAAAAGCGAGTTTTTAAAGCCATCAGTGTCTCCGAAATCTACAAGTAGCCCGCGATTATCGGAAAGCATTTCCTGGGCATACCAGTAAGGAGTGGATACTATTGCTTTTCCCATACCCATTGCATAGGTCAGAGCGCCACTTACGATCTGTTCTCTGGAAAGGTAAGGGGATACGTAAATATTACTGGCAAGGATATAATTGCAGAGTTCTTCTTTTTCGACAAATTTATCGTGGAATACTACATTGTTTTCAAGCCCGAGTTCGGAGACCTTGTTCTTAAGATATTGCCTGTATACTTCTCCCTGAGTCTTTTTGGCCATAGGGTGCGTGGCACCCAGTACGAGGTAAACAAGGTCAGGATACTGGCTTATAACTTCAGGAAGGGCATCGAGCACACTTTCAATACCTTTATTCTGGCTCAACAGGCCGAAAGTAAGGACAAGTGGAGACCCTTTCAGATTCAGCATTTTTTTATACTTACTGCAGTTGTTAAACGGATAGTCAGGAACTCCATGGAAAATAATTTCTATTTTGTCTTCAGGAGTCTTATAAACATTTTTTAGCATATCTACTGCAGCCTGACTCATTACAACCAGCTTTTCGGAATACTTGATGAGTTGTTCTGTGGACACTCGATACTCAAGTTCAGGCTCCCGGATCACAGTATGCATTGTGGTTATTACAGGCTTGTTTATTCCTGATAGAAGAGCAAAAATGTAATCTCCTGCATTTCCCCCGAAAAGACCAAATTCATGCTGCAGACATACGATGTCAGCATCAGATTGATTTATATAATCCGCAGCCAGGTAATAATCCTCAAGTTTATCCCTTTGAATTTGAAAAACGACTTCTTCCGGATAATCATAAGTTTCAGAAGGATCAGTCAAAGCAATAACTTCACAATGAACGTCGTTGTTTTCTCCAGAAACCGAATTTAAAAGATCAGAAGTGAATGTAGCAATCCCACACTCTTTTGGAACATAAGTTCCTATAAATAATACTCTCAATTGCTTATTCAATTAATCCCTCCAAACATACATTAATTTATAGACTTTTTGATTTCTGGTCGTGCCTGCGAGTTACTGAAAATAGTGAGCATAATAATCTATCTGCATTTTCCTCAAATGCAGGGGTAGTATTCATTTTTTCAGAATAGATCAATAACTCACGGGCACTCCCAAAATATAGATCAAGATGAAATTCCAGATCACAATAAAATAACAGAACTTGTTAGTTTTATAGGATTACTACTCGAACGTTTAGTAACGGCAATTACCAAAACAGAAGTTGGGAGGATTTATGGAAAAACGGAAGCATAAGAATCTCTCTAATTTTCCCAAAAATGTAAATTGTGCCCGGTTTTTTAGATTTAATCAATAACTTACGGTCAAATCCTATTATTTAGGCATTTCTTTTTGACGTCTTGATTTGATACGTTCTCGTCTTTTAGTGCTGCATTAGTTTTGCCTGCAACTCCTAGCGCAATATTTTTGTTTCACCCACGGTTTTAACCTCCGTGTATTTTTTACGCAGGAGAGTTCTGAATTTAGCGCGCCGAAATATCCCACGTGAGTAATTATGCACGGGGGGTATAAATTTCGCTCCTCTAAATATTCTGCAGGATATAACAGTGTTTAAACGTATAAATAACTATTGATTTTTTAAATTTATTTTGGATCTGACACTCCGCAGCTGTTCTCAAAAAATAGCATTTTCCTTGCTCTCGTTTTTGGAGAATTGCTTTCTAATCTGCAATTATTATTTTAACTGACTCTTTGAGAAACGGGAATTGGAATCTTTGAATGAAGTCACAAGGTCGAAAAGTGTAGGAAATTTCAGAACCACGTGTTTGAATAACTGGGGCCGTTTTCAGATAAAACGAGAGCAGTAAAAATTGTGAAAATTGAATAGACATCTGCAGAAAGTGGGTTGGATGAGAAGAAACGAATCAAAATTCAGGCATAAGTTGTAATGCAAAAAATGAAAGATGTAGCGAAAAATGTAGCTTTTGATCCAAATCCTCGGGAAACGTCACATGGTCGATTTTTGAACTGATCAGTAAATCACGGACAAGACCTAATATCTTATGATTGTCAAAAGTTAGCATGCCCGGCAGATCGACATTAAAAATCAAATATTTTCCATGATGGCTTTTTTTGAACCTGCCATCTATTTATATGAAATTTGAAACTGGTTAACATATACCCAGATATCACGACTTATATAAACAACGAACCATTTTTGCAATATTTATTCTGGGAGGTAATGTGTTTTCCTACAAAAACGCTCTCATTAAAAATATTCGGGAAAAAAAGGTTACCTGCCAAAAATAGAATATAAAACTTTTTAACTTGAAAAACTGCGCAAAAATAGAGTTGCCGGCATTCTTCAAAGAGATATTTGCCGGTCTTCTTTACACCGGGAAGCAAGTTATGATGCAAGTGATTTAAGTGCCTGAGGAATGCGGATGCGGATATTATATCGAATAACTTTCCTGATCTCGCTTATCATGTTCAGCTCTGTGCTGTCCATCACATTTGCGGCCTTAATAATCACAAAGTACACAATGACAAAAGCTGCATATTCCCAGCCTGCTCCGGAGAGCAGGAGTGCTTTTCTGGCGGCAAGCATGAACACAATTATGGAGGTGCCGACAAGGGTCACCCTTCTGTACATAGAAGTAAAGGGATGCATATGCTGCTTTTTCCAGGTTCTTAAAGTCATTAAGACTTCAATTGACGTAAAAGATGCAGAAGATGCAACCGCTGCGCCTACCATTCCATACTGAGGTATGAGTATAAAATTAAGAAGGGCGTTCATTCCTGCACTTGCTACCGAACACTTCATAAGAAAGTCAGAGTCTCCGGATGCCATTATAGTGTGATAGTTAAATCCGAAGTATGAGTTTGTTACGAATCCCAGAGCAAGGATGCGCAAAATCGTGGCACCACATGCATATTCTGCACCGTATAGTTTAGTTAGAAGAAACTCGGGATACACAAACATCAATGCAAAGACCGGAAAGGTAAGCATGAAGCACCATTTTGTCATTATCTGGTAGATAGGACCAAGCGATTCGGGCTTGTTTTCTCCCCATAACTTTGATGTTACAGGGATGTACACAAAACCCATGGAACCGATTATCATGGACAGAAAACCTACAAGCGGGTATACTGCACTGTAAACTCCGACTACCTCGGTTGACTTGAAATAACCAAGCATTATGGTATCTGTCCAGGTCATGAGGTTCAACAGAGTTGCACTTATCAAAAGTGGCAACGAGTACCTTATTAACTGTTTGGTCGGCTCGCCGAATTTCAGTTTCCATTCAGGTTTAAATGGAGGTCTCTTGATAAAGTAAACTGACATTACGCCAAATGTGAATATCATTGAGAGCAGGTCAGCGAGCACTATTCCTCTAAGGGACACGCCCAGAAACACGGCAGCTGAAGCAAATCCAAGCAGGGAAACCGGTCTTATGATGCTATAGAAGTAAGTATTAACGTTTGTACGGTCGAATCCCCTGTAGATTGCTACTGCCAGATTCAGGACTATGGTAAATGGAATGGCAAAGATCATTATACTGACTACGGACAGGATTTTGCCCTGCGCATCGAATCCTTTCCCGGCTAAATATTCAAACAGAACCGGCGAGACCAGCGTGGCAAGCACACCGGCAATTAAGCCCATTATTGTGGCTGATATTATTAATTCCTGAATTTTATGTTCCTTATGCCTGCCCCTGAAATATGCAATATACCTCGGTACTCCTTCGTGAAGGCCAAGAGTTGCTACGGCTCTTGTAATTGATATTATCGTTATGCAAGGGAATATGTTCCAAAGTCGGCTGGGGAAAGATAGGAGGTGAGCACTCCTTTAATGAGAATATCGAACAGCAGTCCAGCAAGAGTTCCTGCAAAGATTACACCGGAACCTACCACTATTCGGTTGACTGAGTCGTTAACTGACATGTTAACACCGTTTTATTGCCCTTGTTCCAATCTTCCCGGACTAACAGACAAAAACAGAATTCTGTTATCCAGCAAGTGACGACTTGTAAACCGGTTTCAGTCAACTCAAAGTTGAAATTTAAAGAATTCTTTTCTGCAATCTCTTTATTTTTCACTTGTTTTTCCTTCTTTCTCATTAATTCAAAAATTTTTAATACTGAAAACATTCTAATCATTTTTAAACACTTCCGTTTGAATTTAGGCTCTATAGAAATACTCTAATTTGAGAGAATTTGTCCATGGATAAGGGTCGATCAAAGCAAATCTACATAGAAATACCAAGCCATTTCGGCACAAAAAACGTGAAGTTAAGCCTGTGAATAGATATAAGCTTAAAAAAATTAAGAGATTAGGGCATGGGGTCAATTACGAGAATCGCAAACAAAAACATGTTCTTTCAGACCTAACCAAAAAAAGGTGAACTATAGTTTTGCTGTCCAAACTTACATGTGAACAAAAGTATAATTTTTACGTTTTAATCAAGCTTTGAATTTAAATCGAAATGATATTGTGTTTAATTAAATTTAACAGATGTTGTTTTAAAGGAAATGAAGGGAGAAATGGCAGTATTGATGGAAGAAAAAAACTTGAACGAAATCTTGACAACTTATTACGTGTTTCACACAGCATAGAAGTTCCATTTTTCGCTATACTTTCATATTTTGCATTACAACTTCGGCACTAAATTTCGATCTTTTTTAACATCTAAAATAAATTTTAAATATGCATGGCTATTTATATATTAAAATACTCTTATGTCATGCAGGATATTTGGGGAATCTAAATTTATAACTCTCCTGCATTAAAGGCTCATATGGAATATTTGGGAAAGCTAAAATATATTTGGGGAGCTAAACTTATAGCTCCCTACTTAAAAAATATAAAGAGGTAAATACCATGAGTGAAACAGACAAAAATATTGCGCCAGAAGCTACTAATGCAGCACTAAAAGAAGAAGAGAAAGTATCAATTTCAGATGCCAAAGAAGAGACATCTAAATAATAGATTTTGTCTGTGAGTTATTGATTAGGACTTAAAAAGTAAAACTAGGAAATCGTAAACTTGAGGTCCTGTATTTGTTAAAGCACAGTGCTTTTTCAAACTCAAGTGTATTCGTTTCTTTAGTTTTATTGATTTCATCTGAAAAACGAGGCGCAATTTTCATTACACAAAATAGCCCACATTTTGAAAAATGAAATACTATTATGCTTTCGTTTTTCAATGACTCACCCTAATGATCCTAGGTGTTGACTGATGGGAAAGCAAATGTATGATAGAATTTTACCGCCTGCTGGTTCGATCACGTTCCGCGAGAATCGGTGTTGACTGATGGGAAAGCAAATGTATGATAGAATAAAAAAGATACTGAGTGTTAAAATGATACCGAATGTTTTTGTGGTACCATTTTTTGTAGTATCAATAACAGCTGTAGTATTACTCTCATTGGCATATAACATGGGGATAAAATTTGCCAATAGTATATTCTTCCAAAAATGAATCTAGACGATTAATTGGTTAAATCAGTCTCACATTTAAGTTTTTTATACCTCAACAGTTACTGTGTTCATTTTCTCAAAGATAGCAACATTTTACTTAAATGGTAGTCGTTGTTTCTTGCGGGCTTAATAGACTCAGACTGTAAATCGATACAATTTTGAAAACTAAATCCCAAACAGCAGAAGATATTTTTTCTAGCATAGTAATGCTTATTTTAGTTCAAAGCCGATAATTGTAAATGGATATTCCAGAGCGAAAAGACCTTCGAGGAGCTAACCTTCAAGGAGCTGACTTTATAGAGGCTAATCTTCAAGGAGCTGACCTTCAAGGAGCTAACCTTCAAGGAGCTAACCTTGAAGGAGGCTAACCTTGAAGGGGCTAACCTTCAGGGAGCTAACCTTTATGGAGCTGACCTTCAAGAGGCTAAACTTGAAGGGGCTAACCTTCAAGGGGCTAAACTTGGAGGAGTTAAACTTGAAAGGGCTTACCTTATAGAGGCTAACTTTGAAGGGACTAACCTTATAGAGGCTAATCTTCAAGGGGCTAAACTTAGAGGAGCTAAACTTGAAAGGGCTAAA
>LSQX01064694.1_pt1 | contig 11220 bp, 9 predicted proteins | sample 654561 | NCBI WGS metagenome assembly LSQX01 (sample SAMN04489861, study PRJNA283612) | anaerobic digester metagenome | isolation source: 4 biogas reactors fed with cattle manure at either 37C or 55C with and... | place: Denmark: Kongens Lyngby | collected 2014 | reverse complement strand
CTGTCCCGGTTTTGCAGAGCAGTCTCCCCTACCTAAATTCAATACCAGCTAGGATGAATCGGAGTAGGAAGACTGCGATGAGGGTTAAGACTAAGAAGCCGGCTGGGGTTTTTAAAAAGAGTATTAGATGGCCGAACTTTGGTATTTTGAGAAAGACTTTGCCCTCGATGCTGCTGAGTAAAGCAGGTTCGTCGGGGGCGTTGTTGGCGTCACCTTTAGCTATCATGGTATCGCCTTCTATTTCTAAAATGCGGTGAGTGTTAAAACCTCTGCCCCAACTATAAGTGACTATATCGTCAACTTCGTATTCTTTTTGACTCTTGATAATCAGCATATCACCGGCGTCGATGGTAGGCTCCATACTGCTGGTAACTACCACTACCTGGCCAAAACCGAAAACCTTAGGCAATTTTACTCTGAACAAAACCTGAGCCACTATAACATAGGCGTTGATCAAAAGAATTACAGCCAAAAATGCAATCAATACTTTTTGCAAGATTGATTTTATATCCTTTTTTCCTGCATTCTTTAACATGATTGACCCCCATATTTTTTTAACTAATTGTTAATGGAACTTTCGATACAGCTGAAAACTGACAACTCGTGCCGTTATACTTCTCAAAGGTTAGCCATTTAAGGCAGACAGAAATCTGCCAGGGAGCTTTCACAAACAGATGGCTCGTCAAAGCTCTGTGATAAGCTGCTTGTAACTAACTCAAGCCAAATAGCAAAGCAAATAAACTACATCGCTAAAGCTATAAACACATCTCAGCTAATGTGTCTCTGGTAAGCTCTTCGTCAGCCTGCATTAAGCTAAGCCAAATCTTCATCGATCAAAATCAAGCACTCATACCACAATTCAACAGCTCCACACGCCCTACCCCTTACGGATAACTGGCATTGACTATAATATCGATAATATAATCGGGCAAAATAGCCTGGTTGCCGATGGCTGTGTCTAAAACATCGTCGCTGTCATCCCATTCCCATTGCAAAGTATAAACCCGCAACTCGTTGGGCTGCATCTTAATAGACTCTGTTATGTCTTCTGCCTTTTTCCAGGCATTGCTGCCCCCCACATAGCTAGAATCGGTGATGATCCCCCGCTTCACTTTACCATAGCCTAAACGGAAAATCATGGGCAATTTAGGGCTATTCAGATCATTGATCATCAAACTGATATCCATGTCGATAACAAAATCGTTGTTGTTTTTAACTTGGAAAACAAAGCTGGCGTATGAACCCGGTGCTATGACCGTTTTCCCGTCAATCTTTTGCACATTGTGGTGCTCGGTGATGGCACTGAAAATATTGATGCCTGTCTTACTCGACCAAATGTTCTTCTTACCGTCTTCCTCATCGGAAACCTCAATGCCGCTCCAACTGGGGCCAGGTGGCGTAGTTGGGTCCGGCTCTTCCGGATCGGGTTTCTCAGGGTCTGGCTTTTCCGGATCTGGGTCTTCTGGATCGGTTGGGTCCGGCTCTTCCGGTTCTTCCGGGTCCGGCACCTCCGGATCGGTTGGGTCGGGCTCTTCTGGGTCAGTCGGGTCTGGTTCTTCCGGATCTGGCTCCTCGGGGTCGGTTGGCCCAGTTGGCTCAGGGGGCCTAACGTTGCCCTCTTCATCTACTATACCCGGGTAAATTTCCATGTCATAGTCGCCATCATCTCCACCTTGGCCAGGGGTCCCTGTTCCAGGTGTACCCGTGCCACCCTCACCGTCAAGATCTATTTCCAAAACCAAATGCAAGATAACAATATTCGTTGGTATTCTAATTAAGAAAACACCACCAGGTAACTTTTCTACCATCACATCTGAAACATTTGGGTCGACTTCCAAGACTATATCTCGCCTAGCCAAGACTATGCCGTCTTGCAAAACGCTGACACTGTGCCAGCCTTCTTCCACCCCGGCAAATTCGAAGCGACCGTCGCTATTTGTAACCGTATAGCGGGGTTCGCTGCGCAACTCGACAGTGCCGTTGGCAAAGGGCGTTCCGTCTTTGTATTGCACCCGCCCCACAATATCTATAGAATAAATATATTCGCTGGCTCCGGCTTTACTAAAATCTATATTGATCGTATCGACTATTTGGCCTGCATAAAAGTCGCGATAGACTATGCGCCCAATTAAATAGCCGATAGTAGAAGATGACAAAACTGCCAACAAAAGCACCAGCAAGAGCAAACGGCGTATCCTACGGCGATTTCTCTGCCTACGCGTTTCTTCTATGCCATTGACTAAATCTTCTTCCCAAAAGAATTTCATGCAGAGTCACCTTCTTCCTTTTACTTCTTTCTTAAATTCGAGAATCTTTGAGTCTTCACCTTTAAAATCACTTTTTAAAAGAGGGATTTATACATTTTGTTTAGAAGTAGCAAATACTATTCCTAGCAATATCTTAGATTTAGCTTCAAGCAAAATTATGGAATAAAAAAAGCCGCAAACAGACGTTGCGGCCGGACGATCATTTTTGGCTTTTAAAGAAAGAAAACCAAAGGCAGACTCCAAAACTTTGCGTCCCACCCTTTCGAGCGGTTTGCCAAATGGAAATTACAAGATATGCGCTTTTTCACATTTATTGTAACCTAATGGCTCAATAAAGTCAAGGTTTTTGTCCGGCTTTACAAGTAAAATTCATTGCCTATTTTGATCAGTTAAATATTTAAAAAAGAAGCACGGGCTTGTTGCGTTAATCTCAAATAAAAAGCGATGTCTAACCCATAGATTAAAGAATGCAAATCGGGGACAGTCCCCGATTTGCATCCTCTATATAGTTTCTATCTATGCTCCAGCTTGATGCCTTTGGCACAACCCCAGAATCGGCACGTTGTGCCTAAGTTCCTTATAACTATCCCCGATTTGCATTATAAACAAAGGAGATAATATAGATGCTCAAATACCACAGCACCCGCGGAGGCGAAAGCAACAAATCTGCCAGCCATTGCCTATTGCAAGGCATAGGCAGCGACGGCGGCCTTTTTGTACCGGCAGAATTACCCAAACTGCCGGAATTAGAATATCTTTCGAGCTTAACTTATAGCCAATTGGCAGCCACAGTTTTACATTTATTCTTCAACGAGTTTAGCTACGAAACTCTTTTAGACTTCTGCCAAAAAGCCTATAGCACTAATTTTGCGCCACCCCAATTAGCAAACGAGTCAAACAAAAAACAAATTGATAACGAAGTAAATGATCAACTAAATACAGAAACCAAAAATAGTGCCGAAGAAGCTTCAGCTCAAAACCCACCAGTAATATTGCAAAAAGCAGGTAATGCACACTTTTTAGAGCTTTTCCACGGGCCCACCCTAGCTTTTAAGGATATGGCCCTGCAAATACTGCCTTATTTATTAAAAGAAGCTACCATAAAACAAGAAAGCAACAAAGAAATAGTCATACTAACGGCTACTTCAGGAGATACAGGCAAGGCTGCTCTCGAAGCTTTTAAAGATATAGAAGGTATCAAGATAATAGTAATTTACCCTAAAAGTGGAGTCAGCCCCACCCAACGCCAGCATATGATTACTCAAGAAGGCCAAAACACCTTTGTGCTGGCTCTAGAGGGTAATTTTGACGACGCTCAAAATGCAGTCAAAGAAATTTTCAACGACAAAGAATTTAACCTAAGAGCCAGCCAAAACGGCTTGGCCCTCTCCTCTGCCAACTCCATCAACATAGGCCGCTTGGTGCCCCAGATCGTCTACTACATCTGGGCTTATTTAGAGCTAGTCAACAAAAAAGAAATACAAATGGGCGAGCCTATTAACATAACTGTGCCCACCGGCAATTTTGGCAATATCTTGGCAGCCTTCTATGCTAAAGAAATGGGCTTACCAATAAACAAACTTATCTGTGCCTCTAACCAAAACAATGTCTTAACAGACTTTTTTGCCACAGGTACCTACAACTTAGAACGGCCATTTTTACCTGGCATCTCCCCTTCTATGGATATCATCATCTCCAGCAATTTAGAAAGGTTGCTCTACCACCTAGCTGAAGGCGATACAGACTTAGTTTGTAACCTGATGAACGATTTAAAAAACAAAAAGCAATATACCTTGCCCACAGAGCTTTTAGCCAAACTAAGCAGCTTTGTAGCGGGCTTTGCCAGCGAAGAAGAAACACTTATTACTATAAACGAATATTACAAGAAGTACAATTACTTGCTAGACCCTCACACAGCTGTAGCTGCCCATGTTTACGAACAATACAAAGAAAAATCTAACGATAGCACAAAAACAATAATAGCGGCTACTGCAAGCCCCTTTAAATTTGCCCAAAGTGTAGCTAAAGCTATAGAATTAGAAAGCTACGAAACTCACGACGAATACAGCACAATAGATGCCCTAGCTAAAACAACAAACCTAGAAACCCCTGCACCACTTGTGGGTTTAAAGAACAAACCTATATTGCACAAGCAAACCGTAACAAAGGAAAATATTAAGCAGACTATAAGCCAGATACTTGAGTCAAATTAAGTAACGTGATTGATTATAAAACCTAAATAAGCAGCATTATGTAAATAAACGACAACCAAAAAAATTAATCAAGACAGATACATAAATACCAAACAAATTAAGGAGCAACCGCCATGAAAGTAAAAGTGAAAGTACCCGCCAGCAGCGCCAATATAGGCCCAGGCTTCGACTGCTTGGGCTTAGCTGTAAACTTATATTTATATATAGAAGCAGAAGAAACTGGCGAAACCACCAGTGTGAAGCGCTGCCCTAATACCCCAAAAGAAGCAGCAAACCTTTTGCAACACAGCATGGAAGAACTCTTTAATTTAATCGACTATAAACCAAAAGGTTTAAAGTTAAATATAGAAAACGAAATACCCATAGCCCGGGGCCTAGGTAGTAGCTCCGCCTATATTGTTGGCGGCATTGTTGCAGCTGCTAAGTTAGCTGAAGCAAATTTAAGCCAACAGGATCTTTTAAACCTGGCTGCTAAAATAGAAGGCCACCCAGATAACATAACCCCTTGCCTTAATGGTGGCTTAACAGCAAGCTTCTCAGAAGACGGCAAAGTATATGCAAGTAAACTTGACTTGCATCCAGATTTTCAATTCTTTGCTCTAATACCAAACTTTCACCTAAGTACAAAAGTTGCCCGGGGCGCCCTACCACAAATGGTAAGCCATAGTGACGCAAGCTTTAACACTAGCCGTACAGTTCTAACCTTAGCAGCATTAAAAAATGGCGATGCTGATTTACTTAAAGCTAGCCTAGACGACAAATTACACCAAAACTACCGCATACCCCTTATACCCGAATACGACAAACTCTTTAACTCACTGCAAGAAATCGAAGAAATAGCTTGCTACTTAAGCGGTGCCGGCCCCACCATCATGGTGATTACTAAAGAAAGCGAAAAGACCGAAGCAGAGCTGCAAAAAGCTTTAAACAATTTAGAAAACCCTTGGGGTATAAAAAAACTGCACCCCGATTTACAAGGCGCAGTAGAACTTTAGGTTTTTTAAACCTTTATAGAAATAACCGTCTATTTGCATACAGCGATGTAATTTAGGTTCAACAAACAAAGCGAGATCAAATGAATAAAAAATAAGAAACGGGAACAGATGAATCTGTTCCCGTTTCTTATTTTTACCTACCTTTATACCCGGCCGAATGCAAGAGTGTACCTGTCCCCGATTTGCATGGCTACAAATAACCTACCATTCATTTGATAAAAGGAAATCGCGAATATTTCGATGTTTAATACCATTGCGGCTCATATCGTATTCGTCGAGAGTGACTACGTATTTGGGGTAATGGTCTGGAATATATTCATATACACCAAACTCACGCTCTATCGTTTCAGGGCTAGCCAACAAATAGGAAACCTGTATGTAAACAACTTCCCCTCTTTTATAACAAACAAAATCAATTTCACGCTCACCTATTCTGCCAACATATACTTCATAACCACGGCGTAAAGCTTCCATAAAAACAATATTTTCTAAAACCAGAGGCATATCTCTAAAATTATTGCCGTATACGGCCTCTCGCATACCATGATCGGCCAAATAATATTTTTCATTTACCGCAAGTATTTCTTTTCCTTGTAAATCTTGCCGAGGCACTTTATGAAACAAGTAGGCATCGCAGCCATATCGAATATAATTCAAAATTGTTTCTACTGAGGCTTTGCGATTTTGCCCTTTCAAATATCTGCCTAGTGATGTAGCTGAAAAAGTAGTACCAATATTAGCTGTGATGTAGGCTACTATGCGCTCCAGCATATCGATTTCGCGTACATTGTATCTTTTAACAATATCTTTAAGCTTGATGGAATTAAAAAGTTCAGTCAAATAAAGTTTAGAGGGCTCTACGGCAAACTGCAAATTGGCCAGATATGGTATCCCACCAAGCTCAATATATTTGTCAAAAACTTCGGATATGGTTAGACCGTTCTCTGTAAAACCATAAAGCTCTAAGAATTCAGCAAAAGAAAAGGGATAAATTACAAATTCAACATAACGCCCGGTCAAATGAGTTGCTAATTCACCCGACAACAACTTAGCGTTTGAGCCGGTAATGTAAATATCGCAATCAAGCTTAACTCTTAATGAATTTATGCACCTTTCCCACTCGCCGACCTCTTGTATCTCATCAAAGAAAAGATAAACCTTTCCCTTTATTCCTTCAGTTCTAGCCAAAACTTCCTCATGCAAGTTTTCGCTGTTTAACAAATGAGCCAGTGACATATCCTCAAAGTTAAAAGTAACTATTTGTTCTTGTTTTACCCCAGTAGCGATTAACTCTTCTTGAATAAGCTGTAACATAACAGATTTGCCGCAACGCCTAATACCTGTTAGCACCTTGATTAACTCGCCACCAATAAAAGGTCTTATGCGATCTAAGTACATATTGCGTTTTATCATAAACCTCACCTCGCTGTCTTTAGTAAATAGCCCTGTCAAAACATTCAATTCATTATACCTTAAAAGATATCGAATAAGCAAGGAGAATTCGCTTATCTTATTCGATATATCCAATAAAACGGATTGTTTCAAACATTTTATCAGTTATATCGAATAAAATTTAAAGGATTTTCCATAATTAAACAGGAACGACAAAGAAACTTCATATGTTTTTTGCAAAGACAAACATATGAGACACTGTACCTGTCACCAATCCACATATAAACAGGCAAAAACAAATTTAAACCAAAACGATCTTCTAAACCTAGCCGCCAAAATTGAAGGCCACCCCGATAACACAACACCGGCCATTTTAGGTGGTCTAACAGGCAGCTTTTTAGAAGGTGGCAAAGTTTATGCAACTAAACTCGACTTGCATCCAAGTTTTCAATTCTTTGCCCTAATACCAGATTTCCATTTAAGCACTAAAGTGGCTCGTGGAGCCTTACCACAAATGGTAAGCCATAGTGACGCCAGCTTTAACACAAGCCGCACAGTGCTCACCCTAGCTGCACTAAAAAATGGAGATGCTGATCTGTTAAAAGCTAGCCTTCATGACAAACTACACCAAGATTACCGTATGATCCTCATACCAGAATACGATAAGCTATTTAATTCGCTGCAAGAAATTGAAGGAATTGCTTGCTACTTAAGCGGAGCTGGCCCTACCATAATGGTGATATCCAAAGGAAACGAAACCACCGAAGCTGAGTTGCAAAACGCCTTAAACAATTTAGAAAACCCCTGGACCATAAAAAAACTGCAGCCCGATTTACAAGGTGCAGTAGAGCTTTAAATTTTTGTTATTTCAACTAACTGCCTATTCACACCCAACAAATAAAGCCAAAAAATGAGAAATAGGGACTGCAATGAGACTGATGGGACTAGTCTGGAGTTGCGTTTTAATGCAACGACGGCCCTGTCCCTCCGTCTTGTTGCAGTCCCCTATCTTTTTTTGGCTACTTTTATATCCTGCTAAGTGCAAAACTGTACCTGTCCCCGATTTGCATTGTAAACAGCTGAGTGTAACACTGTACCTATCTCCAAGTTGCATTCGTAACATTTTAAAACAGAAAAGGCCCGCTCAAAAAGCTGGCCTTTATAATCGAATACTTATCTAATCAATTTGAGTAACTGTAATTTTTAAGTTAAAAGTTATTGTTGGCGCATCTTCCAGATTGCCCAAGTATGTGTCTTTTTCATCTTTAGACAAATCAGTACCAATAGGTAAGCTAGTAGATAAAAACGGCCATTCCCAAGATAACTCATAATTGCCATTACCTTTTTTATTACTGACCTCCACAATCTTTGCCAAGTCGGTATTTGGCGGGAATTCATCTAACCACAATTTAGATAAAGCGTCTATTAATTTATCATAGGTAAGGGATACTTGATTAGTTGTCCAACTTATTGCTTGACTATCGTCAATAAAAAGATATAAATAAGCTGTGTCAAATACACCTATCTCCATTTGTGAATCATCAATAATTTCAGCTTTAAACTGGAACTCTAAAGGATGATAATCCTCTAGTGTCGCACTATAACCGCCATTTTCTTTTTTAATAGGAACTTTCCACTTATCATCATATGTCACAATACTATCAACTGTATTTCCCATATCATCAGCTCCAGGTCCTATACTAATACCAACTGCTACTTCAGGTTTGCCTGTAATGCTAAATTTCAAGCTGCCTTTAGTACCAGGGGTTAACACTAAATCATCAGACTGTGCATTAACTGTGATATTTGAAAAGTTTGGGCTTTCGCCTTGTGGGTCAACCCAAGTAGTGGGCTTGTTTTTATCCACGGGCTTTACTTTATCACCAAAATATGCCGGTCCAAACAAATCGTCGGCATCGACTGTTACATTCACACCCCATTTAGCTACACGGGCTGTTGCTGTGCCTTCAGCTTGGGTTACATATTTTGCATAAGTACCACTCACAAGCGGCATGGTTATGAGTGTTAAGACCAATGCCAAAACACCCAAACGCAAAATAAAATTCTTTTTCATGATTTTCCCCCTAATCACTTTTCATATTGGTTGTTTTAATATCAAGACAGATGACTATACTAAGGTTTTTATTTAACACCGCAAGCTTCCCAATAAATCTGTATGAAAAGCAATAAAAAAGCCCGACCGCAATCAACAATGCAGTCGGACGATCATGATTTAAGCAATTTCGCTTAAACTTAAGATTCCAAAACTTTGTGCCCTGCTCTTTCGAACAGTTTACCCTCTAAAACTCTAATTAAATTCATTTTCATTATAACTCTACAAATCGCATAAGTCAATAGACACATTTGATAAAAAGTGTTGATTATCGTGGCAATTTTTAATTTTTTGAAAAATATAATGGAATTTTACTTGGTTACAAATTATTCAATTTTAATAGTATCTAAAAGATCTTAAAATTCAATTTATAGTGAAGTAAACAAACTCAGAAAGTTGTATGCAACACTGTACCTGTACCCGATTTGCACTGCCAGCACGATCAGCTTTGTGGCGGATTGTCGCCAATTTGGATCATCTACTCAATGGCTGTTCAAAATAGAAGAACTGATCATTTATCAGCTATAAAAATAAAAGCCCGGCTCATATGAGCCGGGCTAAATGTGTTATGTTTAATTAGTCGATTTGGGTTACAGTAACTTTAAGATCGAATTTAATAGTGGGGGTTTCGGCTTTATCACCATAATATGTATCGCCTACATCATTACCACTATCAAAAGGCCATTCCCATTCAATAGTAACTTCATCAAATTCGTCCGAAAGATTTGTGTTTGGATCATAATCTTCATACAAATCTTCAAAATACGAATTTAGTTCTGCTAATGTCTTGGATTCATTATTAACTTTAAATACCACAGGGGTGTAAGTCACTTCTTCTATTTCGTAATCCCAACCTGTTAAAGTAACAATCTGACCTTCTTCAGTACCAGCTTCAACTTTTACACTAACTGCAACTTCGGGTTGTCCATTAATATCAAATGTCATGCTACCTTTTGTTCCAGGAGCTAAAACATATGTATTGGTCGAAGCATTTACAGTGATACCTGCATAATCTGGATTATCATCTACGGCGATCCACTCAGCAGGACCATTACCACCATCTAAATCTTCATAAGCTGCACCAAACAGATCATCTACATCAACGTCGATCTCTACCCCCCACTTTGCAACACGTGCTTGGGCGGTTCCAACTTCGCTGGTCACATACTTTGCGTAGGTGCCGCTGACTAAGGGCATGGTTACTAAGGTGAGCACTAAGGCTAACAGCCCTAAACGAAATACGAGATTCTTTTTCATTTTCATTATAAATTCCCTCCGTAATTTTTGTTTTGTTTTTTGTCTTTTCAGCTTTCTTTAAGCTACTAGTTTTTTGCGAACCTGTCTAAGGTTAAGATTTGGCTCTGTATTTTCTTGAGCTCTGCTTCTAAGTTCTTGGTTTGTTGCGCTTGGCGTCGTTGGTGAACTGTGCGCCGCGTTATGTCGTAAAGTAAAAACGAGAGTAACGGTAAAGCTATAAACAGTGCCATGCCCACCGGGGTTTGCATAAACATGGCGAAGTTGCCTAAATTCCTGATGCGGAAGATATATTGACCTTCCAACTGTTCTACATTTACCGGCCTGCGATCTTCGATATTGTTGTTGTCGCCTTTAGTGATGAACCGATACGAACTTCCATTTTGTTCGAACTCGATTATCCTGTGGGTGATAACTGCATTGCCCTCCCGGAAAGCAATGATATCGTCGAGTTGCAGGTTGTTTGCTTCGACCTCCTTTACGATAACCAAATCGCCGGAGCTAAAAGCCGGCTCCATAGACCCTGTAAGCACAATGAAGGGTTTGTAGCCCAGAAAGCCGGGCACCTCATTGGGATACACAAACGACTTGAATATAAGAGTAAAGTTGACTACCAAAACCGGCGTCAAAATTAGGATAAGCACAACTCCAATAACGGTTGCAAAGCTGAACTTGTCTGCGCGCTTTGCTGACGCTATATTCAAATGCCCACCCCCTTTTGTAACTTCGGGTTTAGCAACCTAATGTAGATGGCAGCCGCTTGCAATAAAAAAGCCCGACTGCAATTAAGGTTGCAGTCGGACGATCATGACTTAAATGAATTAAGCTTTAGACTCCAAAACTTTGCGTCCTGCTCTTTCGAACAGTTTGCCAAAGGGACATCTATATTATCTTGTTAAACCTTTGTTCTGACTATATTGTAACTCAATAAAATACCTTTGTCAACTATTATTTGAGAAAATTGATTATTGCCTCGGCAGAGAGCC
>LSQX01362656.1_pt1 | contig 11221 bp, 13 predicted proteins | sample 654561 | NCBI WGS metagenome assembly LSQX01 (sample SAMN04489861, study PRJNA283612) | anaerobic digester metagenome | isolation source: 4 biogas reactors fed with cattle manure at either 37C or 55C with and... | place: Denmark: Kongens Lyngby | collected 2014 | reverse complement strand
AGGGCTGCACCACCTTCCGCTTCAATCCGGCCGCCTTCCAGGGCGTCCTGGTGAAGGAATCCGACCTCGCCAACACCACCTACCGCTTCGAGCTCGAGGACGGCAGCACGGTCGAGGTCCGCGGCAACGAGGAGGTCGAGTACGACGGCGAGACCCATACCGCCGCCAACCTGTTCGATGCCCTGAAGGAGGGGTACTACGGAAAGTTCTGAGCAGGATCACGGCCGCGTCCGGCCGCGCTACATTCCGCCTGCGGGCGCCCCGCCCGCGACCATGACGACGAGGGAACAACGATGAGCAACGGCAATGGGGTCGCGGCGACCCTCGGCACCGCCGCGGAGGCCGTGGCCGAAAAGGCGAAGGCGGTGGGCGGTACCGTGACCAGGCGCGCGTCGGATGCGGTGAAGGCGGCGAAGGAGGCCGCCGGCTCGGCGAAGAAGGCGGTGGCCAAGCGCGCCGGGACGGCGAAGAAGGCCGTCGCGAAGCGTGCCGGGACGGCCAGGAAGGCGGTCGCCAAGCGCGTGGCCGGCGCCAAGGAGTCGCTGGCCGCCGCCAGCGCCGGCGCCAGGGCGGAAGCCGCGGAGCTGAAGCGCGGCCGGGCGGCGAAGAAGGCGGCGAAGAAGACCGCCAGCCGCGCCCCGGCCAAGAAGGCGGTGGCAAGGAAGGTGGCTTCGAAGCCGGCGGCCAGGAAGGTCGCGGCGAAGAAGCCGGTCGCCGGCAAGGCGGTGGCGAAGGCCACCAGGGCGCCGGCGAAGAAGGCCGCCGCCAAGGCGCCGGCAAGGAAGGCCGCGGCCGCGAAGTCGCCCGCCCGCAAGGCGGCACCTCGCAAGTCCGCGGGCAAATGACCCGTCCGGCCTCCCCCGCGTCCGCGGGGGAGGCCCGGGCAACAACGAAACCAGGAATGCGTCATGGCCGTCAGGATCCAGAAGAAAATCACCGGTTATTCAGTCGTCGCCGCGGACAGCGCCGACGCCACCCCGCAGGCCCGGCCGGACGCCGGCGACGCGCGCGAGGCCCCCGCGAGGTCCTCGGCCGAAGTCATCCAGATGCACGAGCGCATCGAGCGCCCCGAGGTCCTGATCGGGAGCACCTACAAGATCAAGTCGCCGCTGGTCGAGCACGCGATGTACGTGACCATCAACGACATCGTGCTCAACGCCGGCACCGAGCACGAGTCGCGGCGTCCCTTCGAGATCTTCATCAACTCGAAGTCGATGGACCACTTCCAGTGGATCGTGGCCCTCACGCGCATCATGTCGGCCGTGTTCCGCAAGGGCGGCGACGTGACCTTCCTGGTCGAGGAGATGAAGGCCGTCTTCGATCCGCGCGGCGGCTACTTCAAGGCCGGCGGCGTCTACATGCCCTCGCTGGTGGCCGAGCTCGGCGCCATCGTCGAAGAGCACCTGAAGTCGATCGGGATGCTGCACGACCCGGAGATGAGCCCGGAGCAGCGCGCGCTGATCGAGGAAAAGCGCCGCCTCTACGAGGCCCGCTCAAAAAAAAACGCTGATGCCGCGGTAGCCGCGGCCGAGGCCGGCCCGGTCGGCGCGCTGCTCGCCGACCAGGGACGCGATGGCAGCGGCGAGGACGTCGCGGTCACCGGCGAGGGCACGAGCTTCCCGCCCTCGGCGACCATGTGCCACAAGTGCAGCACGAAGGCGGTGGTGGTCATGGACGGCTGCGCGACCTGCCTGAACTGCGGCTATTCCAAGTGCGGATGAATCCGACCGGCGCCCCGGGCGACCGTCAGGCGGTAACGTCCTGGCGGACGCCGCCCGGGGCCAGCGCCGCGGCCACCAGCCGCTCCAGGTGCCGGAAGTAGCCGCGGACATAGCCGCCGCCGGCCGCCCCCTCATCGAGCAGGAACGGATTCATCAGCGTGTGGCGCAGGACCACGATGCGGTCGGCGTCGTCCCCGGCGCCGTCGAGTGCGTCCGCGGGCAGCCGCAGCTCGGCCAGCACGCGCGCGGCGTCCGCGGCGCCCATGGCGCCGGACCGGAGCGTCGTCATCGAGCCGAAGTACTCGCCGCGCTGCAGCGGCTGCCCGGGATCGGCGCGCAGCGCGTCGTGCAGGCCGCGCATGAAGCGGTTCATGCGCGCGACGTCGCGGTTGCCCCGCGGGTTGATGGCCAGGCACACCAGGTTGCAGTCCGGCGCGAAGGGGACCGTCGCCGTGGCCAGCGGCGCGATGCGACCGATGAACGCCCGCGCCTCGGCCACGAAGGCTTCGGTGGCCCGGAGGCCCTGGGCCGGCAGCAGGCCGAAGTTGGCGTGGTCCAGCGGCAGCACGCGATGGGTCACGTAGACCGCGGCGGCGTTCGCGCCCGGCTTCGAGCCTTCGGGGATGTAGCGCCCGAGCTGCCGGTGGCGCTGGAAATAGCCCGCGGCCGTGGCGCCGTCGAAGACGTAGTCGGCGTCCTCGGCCAACAGCCCGATCGCGCGCTGGTCGCGGCACAGGAAGGCGCCCGAGCCGTAGGGCAGGTGACCGAGCTTGTGCGGGTCGACGGTGATCGAGTCCATGCGCGGGATCGCGGCGAAGGCGGCGTGGACCTCCGGCCGCGGGAAGGCCGCGAAGCCGGCGCCGACCTCGTCGCGGCTGCGCAGCCGACCGTCGGGGGTCCGGAAGAGCGAGGCCAGGTAGCCGCCCCAGGCGGCGTCCAGGTGGAGTGACATCCCCAGCCCGCGCGACTGCATCCGTTCGCGCACGTCGGCCAGTCCGTCCAGCGGATCGATGCTGCCGAACTCGGTGCTGCCCAGGACGCCCACGGCCATGAGCACCGGCTGCCGTCGCCGCAGGCAGTCGTCCAGCGCCTCCTCGAGCGCGTCCACGTCCAGGCGCATCGCGCGCCCCGGGACGAGCGCGAGCTGCGCCTGCCCGAGGCCGAGCATCTTCATGCCCTTGCTCCAGGAATAGTGGGCCGTCGCCGGCGCGAACACCTTCGGCACCGACAGCCGGGGGTGGCGTTCCATGAAGCCCGCGATCCCTAGCGTCTCGATCCGCTCCGCGTCGACGCGGCGCTGCCAGGCCTGGCGCTCGCGCGGGTGCAGCGCGTCGCGCCAGTCGCACCACTGCGCGAACAGCGCCGTGGCCGCGGCGGGGCCGGTGTTGAAGGCATCCCAGTCGTCGTCGGGAAGGCAGGCGAGCGGGGCCGAGGCCGCGCGCAGCGCCACCGGGAAGGCCTTGAGCGCCAGTGCCAGCCGCAGCCCCTGCAGGTTGGCCAGGGTCCCCCCGGAGGTGAGGTGGCCGAACGCGCAGTCCTCGCGCTCCGGGTCGGCCGGCCAGCCGAACATCGCGGCCAGCTGCAGGCCCGCCCGCAGCTCGAGGTCGATGGTGATCGGCGCCGCGTCGGCGCTGACGTTGTTCGGGTTGTAGGGCAGTGCCAGCACCTGCGCCGCGAGCCCGGGGATCAGCAGGTCGCTGACCATGTGCCCGAGGTAGCGCGGGCTGTGGAAGGGCACGCTGCGCTTGAGCGCGGCCGACAGCAGGTGCAGCTCGCGGCGCAGGCGCGACTCGAACTCGACGTAGTCGGCGCGGCGGTTGGCGCCGGTCGGGATCGCCGGCAGGTCCTCGGGATGCAGGTTGCGGCGCCAGTAGACGTGGTCGCGGAGGAACTCGACCATCAGCGACTCGAGCAGCTGGTCGTTCTCGCCGTAGGGGCCGAGGAAGCAGGGGTACAGCGCGGACTGGCTCATGGCGGCGGCACCTGGGCGGTGGCAGGTCGCCAGTGTGTCCGCGGCCGCCGCGCGCCGCCTTGAGCGGGGTCAAGGCGGCAGGACTGCATCGGATCCGCCGGCTGCGCTACCGTGTCGGCGATGAGCGCGCCCCGGCCCCGTCCCATGCTCGCCCCCGTCCCCGGCGACGCCCGGCCGCTCGACCCGGCGGCGCTGGACGAGCTGCGCCGGGCGCGCGCGCTGCTGGAGCACCCGGGCATCGCCGCGCAGCTGGCCAACCTGGTGGGCGCGCCGCTGGAATACGTGATGGCCCGGCGCCTGCCCCCCGCGGCCTCCCGCCTGGTCGATGCGCTCGTGCGCAAGGCGCTCCAGCAGTCCCTGCGCGCGGCCCTGGCGACCCTGGGTCCCGGGCCGGCGCCGGCGCGCACCCGCAGCCACGCCGCGGCGGCCGCGACCAGCGGCGCGATCGGGGGTGCCTTCGGGCTGGCCGGCCTCGCGATCGAGCTGCCGCTGACCACCACGCTGATCCTGCGCTCCATCGCCGGGATCGCGCGCGCCGAGGGCGAGGCGCTGGACGATCCCGGGACCATGCTCGCCTGCTTCGAGGTCCTGACCATGGGCGGCCGCTCCCGCGGCGACGACGGCGCCGAGTCGGGCTACTTCGCCGCGCGCGCGATGCTGGCCCAGCAGGTGGCGGCGGCGACGGAATACCTGGCCGTGCACGGCCTGGCCGGCAGGGGCGGCCCGCTGATCGTGCAGCTGCTGTCGGCCATCGCTTCGCGGTTTTCGGTCAACGTGAACCAGAAACTCGCCCTGCAGGCGGTGCCGGTGATCGGCGCGGCCACCGGTGCCGCGCTCAACGCCCTCTTCATGCGCCACTTCCAGGCGATGGCGCGCGGGCATTTCGTCGTCCGGCGTCTGGAACGCCACCATGGCGCGGAGGCGGTCCGCGTCGCCTACCGGGCGCTGGCCGGGGAGAAGCAGGACGCGCGCGACGGCGCGGGATTGGGCTAGGATTTGCCACCACTCGAAGGGGGGATGAACGATGACCAGGATCACCGCGGGGCTGCTGGCCCCGCTGCTCGCGTTTGCAACCATGGCCGCCCCGGCGCAGGCCGCGCCCGGCCGCGGCGTCAGCGGCCCCGAAGCCATGGCCGTGTTCGAAGCGATGGAACTGTCGCCGGAGCTGCTCACCGACGGCGTCGGCGACCCGATGATCCGTTTCCAGGTCAACGACCTCACCGCCTACCTGAACTTCTACGATTGCGACGACGGCCGCTGCGGGTCGCTGCAGCTCGAGGTCGGGCTCGACCTCGAACACGGCACCACGCTGCACGTGGCCAACGTGTACAACGCGCGCTACCGCTACGGGCGGATGCTCCTGGACGACGAGATGGACCCGTACCTGCAATACGACTTCGAAGTGCTGCACGCCGACCACGCCGACCACATCCGGAGCCAGGTGCAGATCTTCGGCAGCCTGCTGGTGGACTTCACGAAGGCGGTCGGGTTCTGACCGCGACGGGCGCGCCCCCGGGCGCGCTCAGGCTTCGCGGACGGCGGGGAACTGCGCGGTCATGCGGCTGCCTTCCGCCAGCCCCCAGCGGATGGCGATGCGGCGCAGCCGTGCCTCGGTGCCTTCGCGGAGCTCCGGCGGCGCAAGGCGCATGATCGCGTCGTGGCGCTCGGCCCAGGCGTTGGCATAGGCGAAGAGGTCGCGGTGCCTGAGCTGCAGGTCGCCCATCTCGGCCTCGAGCTCCAGGATCGCCTGCTCGAGCACGGAAGGGCTGCCGTCGGGGGTGGTGCCGGTCATTCGATGATCGCAGGGTCCGTGGGGACCGTACTATGGCAGGTATGCGTGCAGGAGCAATGAACACGATGCGATTCCCCGCCCCGCCTGGCCCGGCGGCCCTGCCCCGGCGGAGCTGGCCGGTGGCCCTGGCCCTGCTGCCGGTGCTGGCGCTCGCCGGCTGCGGCGACCCCCGGCCCGCGCCCGCCGACGCCACGGCGGCGCAGGAGCTCGACTTCCGGGCCAAGCATCCGATCCCGGTCCGGCTGGACCTGCGCAGCTCCGCGGACGGCGGGCGCCAGGTGCCGATCGCCGGCGCCTGGCGCGGACGGTTCGCCTTCGATGGCGCCGATGGCCAGGTGCAGTGCGGGCTCCACTACGGCGAGGAGCGCGCACTCGAACCCGGGACCAGCCACGAACTGCGCCTGCTCTGCAACGCCGCCGTGGCGCTTCCGGACGACGGGCGCCGCGGCTTCCGGGTGTTCGAGGACGGTCGCGAGATCGGCTCCGGCGTGGTCCTTCCCTGAGTCAGCCCGCGGCCGGCACCAGCTTCAGGAGGCGGCCCTGGCCGCCGTCGCCCTGGCCGTCCTCGAGCAGCCACACGGCGCCATCGGGCCCCTGTTCGACCTCGCGGATGCGGCTGCCCATGTCGAAGCGTTCCGCTTCACGCGCGCCGTCGCCGTCGAACTCCACGCGCACCAGCGCCTGCGAGGACAGGCCGCCGATGAGCGCGCTGCCCTTCCATCCGGGGAACGCGTCGCCGCCGTAGATCACCAGGCTCGACGGCGAGATTACGGGCGTCCAGTCGACCACCGGGGCGATGAACTCGGGACGGGTGTCGTGGTCGGGGATCGGCCGGCCGTCGTAGTGGTCGCCGTTGGAGACGATCGGATACCCGTAGTTGCCGCCGCGCTCGACGCGGTTGAGCTCGTCGCCGCCGGCGGGCCCCATTTCCACGTTCCACAGCTGGCCCCCGGCGTCGAAGGCGATGCCGAGCACGTTGCGGTGGCCGAGCGACCAGACCTCGCGCGCGACCCCGCGGCGGTCGGCGAACGGGTTGCCGGCCGCGGGCCGGCCGTCGTCCTCGAGGCGGAGGATCTTGCCCATGTTCGAGCCCATGTCCTGCGCCGGATCGAACTTCTGGCGTTCGCTGGAGCTGAGCCACAGCTTGCCGTCGCGGTCGAAGGCGATGCGGTGGCCGTAGTGGCCCTGTCCGCTGACCTTGGGCACCTGGCGCCAGATCACGTCCAGGTCCTCCAGGCGGGCGCCGTCGCCGTCGACGACCAGGGTCGCGCGCGCGAGCGCGGCGCCGCGGGTACCGCCCCGGCCGGCCTCGGCGTAGCTGAGGTAGACCAGGCCGTTGTCGGCGAAGCGCGGGTGCGGAAGCACGTCGCCGAGGCCGCCCTGGCCGCCGTAGGCCACCGCGGGGACGCCGGCGACGTCGGTGGTCGCGCCGCTCTCGACGTCGACCAGCTTCAGGTGCCCCTGCTTCTCGGTCACCAGCAGGCGGCCGTCGGGAAGGAAGGCCATCGCCCAGGGCTCCTGGAAGGCCGCGATCACGTCGACCTCGAAGGGACGGTCTCCGGCCCGCGGGGCCGGCGCCTGCGCATCCTGGGCCTCCACGGCCGCCGGCGCGGCGGTGGGCCGGGCATCGCCGTTGCAGGCGGTGGCGGCAAGGACAAGCGCGGCGGCGAGGGCATGGAGTTTCATCGCGTCGGTCTCGGGGCGGGGAGGCTGGAGTATCGGCCAGCGCGCCCGCGCGTGCACGCCACGGGGCTCCCCGCCGCCATCCCCCGCATGGGCACCGCCGCCCGCGCGTTTCCCGGATAATCCGCCGATGGCCAACATCCGGATGGTCGGCTTCGACGCCGACGACACGCTCTGGCGCAGCCAGGACTATTTCGACGCCGCGCAGCGCGACTTCGAGGCGATCATCGCGCCCTTCCTCGATGGCGGGGACGCGCGCACCGCCGAACGCCTCTACGCCGTGGAAAAGGCCAACCTCGCGGTCTTCGGCTACGGCGTGAAGGGCATGGCGCTGTCGATGATCGAGGCCGCCATCGCGATCACCGGCGGGCGCATCGGCGCCGATGCCGTGCACCGCATCGTCGGCCTCGCCAAGGACCTGCTGCGGCACCCGGTGGAACTGCTCCCCGGCGTGCGCGAAGCGGTCGCCGAGGTGGCGGCCTCCGTCCCCGTCGTGATGATCACCAAGGGCGACCTGTTCCACCAGGAGGCGAAGGTGCGCGATTCGGGCATGTCGGACCTGTTCCGGCGCATCGAGATCGTGAGCGAGAAGGACGTGCCCACCTACCGGCGACTGCTCGAGGAATTCGCGATCGCGCCGGACGAGTTCGTGATGGTGGGCAACTCGCTGCGGTCCGACATCGCGCCGGTGCTCGAACTCGGCGGCTGGGGCGTGCACCTTCCGTACCATCTGACCTGGGTGCACGAGCGCGACGCGGACCTTGCGGCGGGCGGCCGCGGGCGCTTGCGCAGCGTCGCCTCGGCTGCGGAGCTGCCGGCGGTCCTGCGTTCGATCATGGCCGCCTGAGGCGGGCCGCAAGCAGCGTCATCCGACGCGCGGCGTGTGCCTGTCGAGCGTGGGCGGCGGGCGGACCACGGGCTGGACGTCGTCGCCGGCGCGGCGTTCCAGTGCGCGCAGCGCCGTACCGTAGGCGACCAACAGCAGCAGCACGAGCGCTGCCAGCGCCAGCCGGCGCCAGGTCCGGGACCGCGTCCGGGCAGGGGGGAAGGCCATGGGATCTCCGGGTTCAGTGTGGCAAACGCGGTGGCGCGGCGATCGCGGCCAGCTGCACGGCGCCGTCGGACGCGCTGCGGCACAATCGGCGCATGGCCCGCATCCGCGCCACCCTGATCGTGCCCTTGGCCGCCGCGCTCGTTGCCTGCACCGCCGGCGACGGCGCCCCCGGCGCGGCCCGGGATCCGGGCGCGGGCGGCGACGCGCTGGAGTGGCAGGGGCGCATGCCCTGCGCCGACTGCGAAGCCATCGACACCCGCCTCGTGCTCGAGCAGCGCGGCAGCGAGCGCCTCTACGAACTGGTCGAGGTGTATCTTTCCGTCGATGGCGACGTGAGCTTCGAGGAAAGCGGCGAGTGGCGCCTCGACCACGCGATGCTGAGCCTCGAGCCCGAGGGCGGCGGCATCCGGCGCTATGCGCTGGTGCACGGCGGTGCGCTGCAGGCGCGCGACCTGCGCGGCCGCACGCTGCCCGGCCGCGAGCGCGGGCTGCTGCAGCCCGTCCAACCCGACCACTGATTGCCTCCCCGGGGACCCCGATGCACACCTCCATCCACGCGCTGCTGCTCTGTGCCGTCCTCTCCCTGTTCGCGTCCGGTACGGCGCAGGGCCGGGAGGAGGGCTGGCAGCCCGGGACCGGCGACCCGGTGGTCGACGCCAGGCTGGCGGACATCAACGCCTACGCGGCGCGCTATCCCGAGGCCTTCATCGACGAGCTGGTGCGGTATTTCGACGCGCCGCGGCCGCTGCTCGAAGAGCTGCTGCGCGCGCAGGAGCGCACGCCCGGCGACCTGTACTACGCCTGCGCGCTGGCGCGGGTGTCGGGACGGCCCTGCCGCGGCGTGCTGGAGGCCCGGGCCGCCGCGCCCGACGGCGGCTGGGAGGCGATCGCGCGTGGCATCGGCGTGGAGCCCGGCGGCGCGCGCGCCCGCAGGCTCCGCGACGGCATCGCCGACAGCTATGCGCGCTGGGGCCGGCCGCTGCCCTCCGACTGAGGCCCAGGGCCCGGGCTTGACCTTCCAGCCGTGGGAAGGTGCAGGATGGCCCCATGAACACGCCCGGCAACGATTTCGAACCCTCCCCCGGCGGCGACGCCATCGAACTGGCCGTCGAGGGCATGTCCTGCGCCTCCTGCGTCGGCCGCGTGGAGCGCGCGCTGCAGGCGGTGCCGGGAGTGGCCGGGGCCAGCGTCAACCTCGCCACCGAACGCGCCACCGTCCACGGCGAGGCCGCGGTCGGGGCGCTGTTGGCCGCGGTCCAGCAGGCGGGCTACCGCGCGCGGGCCGTCGACGCCGCCTCCCGCGCCGGCGAGGACGAGGCCGCGGCCCGGCGCGAAGCCGCGCGCGTCGCGCTCGGTCGCGACCTGCTGCTGGCCCTCGTGCTGGCGCTGCCGGTGTTCCTGCTCGAGATGGGCGCCCATCTGGTGCCCGCCGTCCACGAGTGGATCGGGCAGGTGGTCGGCACGCAGCGCAGCCGCGTGATCCAGTTCGCGCTGACCAGCCTGGTGCTGCTGGTGCCCGGGCGCCGCTTCTACATCGACGGCATCCCGGCGCTGCTGCGCCTGGCCCCGGACATGAACTCGCTGGTGGCCGTGGGCACGCTCGCGGCCTGGGGCTACTCGGTGGTCGCGACCTTCCTGCCCGGGCTGCTGCCGGCGGGCACCGACAACGTGTACTACGAGGCGGCGGCGGTGATCGTCGCCCTGGTGCTGCTCGGCCGCTACCTGGAGGCGCGGGCCCGCGGCCGCACCTCGGAGGCGATCCAGCGCCTGGTCGGCCTGCAGCCGAAGACCGCGCGCGTGCTGCGCGACGGCCGCGCGACCGACGTCGCCATCGGCGACGTCGTCGCCGGCGACCTGGTCGAGGTGCGGCCGGGCGAGCGCGTGCCGGTCGACGGCGAAGTGCTCGAAGGGAGCAGCTGGGTCGATGAGTCGATGCTCACCGGGGAGCCCTCCCCGGTGGAGAAGTCCCCCGGCAGCACCGTGGTCGGCGGCACCGTCAACCAGCGCGGCGCGTTCACGCTGCGCGCGACGGCCGTGGGGGCGGGCACCGTGCTTGCGCAGATCATCCGCCTGGTCGAACAGGCGCAGGCCGCCAAGCTGCCGATCCAGGCCGTGGTCGACCGGGTCACGCTGTGGTTCGTGCCCGCGGTGATGCTGGCGGCGCTGCTGACCTTCATCGCCTGGATGGCCTTCGGTCCCGGGCCCGCGCTGCCGCTGGCCCTGGTCAATGCCGTGGCGGTGCTGATCATCGCCTGTCCCTGCGCCATGGGGCTGGCCACGCCGACCTCGATCATGGTCGGCACCGGGCGCGGCGCGGAGCTGGGCGTGCTGTTCCGCAAGGGCGAGGCCCTGCAGCGGCTCAAGGACGCGCGCGTCGTGGCCGTCGACAAGACCGGTACCCTCACCGAGGGCAGGCCCGCGCTGACCGCCATGGAGGTCGCCGAAGGCTTCGACCGCGCCGGGGTGCTGCGCCTGGTCGCGGCCGTGGAGTCGCGCTCGGAGCACCCGATCGCGCGCGCGATCGTCGAGGCCGCCGGCGGCGAGGCGGCGGTCATCCCCGCGCCGGCGGGCTTCGAGTCGATCACCGGGATGGGCGTCCGCGCGACGGTCGACGGCCACCGCGTGGACGTGGGCGCCGACCGCTACATGCGCTCGCTCGGCCTGGACCCGGGCGCGTTCGCGGAGCTCGCCGGACGCCTCGCGGGCGAGGGGGCGTCGCCGCTGTACGCCGCGATCGACGGCCGTCTCGCGGCGATCCTCGCCGTCACCGACCCGGTCAAGGCCGATACCCCCGCCGCCATCGACGCCCTGCACGCGCTCGGCCTCCGGGTCGCGATGATCACCGGTGACAACGCCCGCACCGCGCAGGCGATCGCGGCGCGCCTGGGCATCGACGACGTGGTCGCCGAGGTGCTTCCCGCGGGCAAGGTCGAGGCCGTGGAGCGCCTCAGGAACCGGCATGGCCAGGTCGCCTTCGTCGGCGACGGCATCAACGACGC
>LSQX01045485.1_pt1 | contig 11221 bp, 12 predicted proteins | sample 654561 | NCBI WGS metagenome assembly LSQX01 (sample SAMN04489861, study PRJNA283612) | anaerobic digester metagenome | isolation source: 4 biogas reactors fed with cattle manure at either 37C or 55C with and... | place: Denmark: Kongens Lyngby | collected 2014 | reverse complement strand
ATTGTAAAGATTATTCCCACAAAGGAGAAAAAAGTTGCAAAAGCATGCAGAGTTAATGCGATTTTTAACAGGCTTGGGTGCGTCGTTTGTTGGGTTTTCTGATGTGAGCGGCAAGACATCTACCAGCTTCAATGATTTGCACTATGCAGTAACTATTGGCTTGCGATTGTCAGATGCAACAATAGATGAAATAACAGACAAACCGACCTTCACATATTTCCATCACTATAGAACAGTTAATGCAATGCTCGACCAAATTGCTCTAAGAGGGCTCATGTTTATTCAGGAGTATGGATTTAAAGCAGTTGCAGTACCTGCGTCACAGACTGTAAACCATGTGGCAGACCCTTATATGGGGGTGTTTCCTCATAAAACGGCTGCCGTTCTTTCAGGGCTTGGTGGTGTTGGCAAAAACGGACTTTTCCTTCATAGGGAATATGGACCTAGAGTTAGGCTGGCTACGATATTAACTGATATGCCGCTAACTACCATGGTAGATGGCATTGCCCCATCAACAGAAGCCGAGATTTCTGAAGAAACAAAGTATAGGTCCATCTGCTCAGATTGTAACTTATGCGTCAGGGCATGTCCGGCTATGGCTTTGACCGGCAAGGACTGGAGTGAAGGGATGGCCAGGGATGAAATTTTTGATGCAAAAGCGTGTAGCGATTATATGAACAGTAAATTTAAGCATATTGGACGGGGCTCAGTGTGCGGCATTTGTATTAAGGTATGTCCGTTGGGTATAAAATGATACATAATATGCAGATAGTAGTCATAGAAATCTTAAGACAAATAGAGAGGGGGATGTACATTGGCTAAGAAAGATATCATTGCTCTGTTACTTGCCGGAGGCCAGGGAAGCAGGCTTGGAATCCTAACAAAGAAAGCTGCAAAACCGGCTGTATTGTTCGGCGGTAAGTATCGGATCATCGATTTCTCATTAAGTAATTGCACAAATTCTGGAATAGACACAGTAGGGGTATTGACTCAGTATCAGCCTTTGAAGCTGAACAGCCACATAGGTATCGGCAAACCCTGGGATATGGATAGGATGCATGGAGGTGTCACTATACTTTCTCCCTATATGAAGGAAAATAGCGGTGAGTGGTACACGGGAACTGCAAATGCCATAAGTCAGAATCTGGATTATGTTGATAAGATGGAGCCTAAATACGTTATTATATTGTCAGGTGACCATATATACAAAATGGACTATTCTGATATGCTGAAACACCATATAAAGAATAATGCTGAGGCCACGATTTCAGTAATTGATGTCCCCTATGAAGAGGCTTCAAGATACGGTATAATGAGCAGCGATGAGAAAGGCCGGATATTTGAATTTGAGGAGAAGCCTCCAAAACCCAAGAGCACACTTGCATCAATGGGTGTCTACATATTCACATGGGAGTTACTCAGAGAACACCTGGAGCGTGATGAGCAGGACCAGGATTCCAGCCATGATTTCGGAAAGGATATTATACCGCTAATGCTTTCAGAGGGAAGAAGGTTATACGCGTATAAGTTCTCCGGATATTGGAAGGATGTTGGTACGATTCAGGCTTTTTGGGAGTCAAACATGGACCTTGTTAAAAGGGTTCCAGAGTTTAATCTGTATGATCAGGAGTGGAAAACATACACTCTAAATCCCGTAAAACCGCCACATTTTGTTGCGCCATCGGGGAGTATAAAAACTTCGGTGATAGCAGAGGGTTGTATGATATACGGAACTGTAAGGAACTCGGTGCTTTTCCCGGGTGTTATAGTTGAAAAGGATACTCTCATAGAGAATTCGATTGTTATGTCCAATTCCCACATAGGTGAGAGTTGTGTCCTTGATCAGTGTATAATAGGTGAAGGTGTTACTGTGGGAAATAGAGTCACTATCGGTAAAGGCGAAAACGTGCCCAATGTGGACAAACCAAGTATATACAATTCGGGAATTACAGTTGTGGGGGAACGGGTAGAAATACCATGCGGTACTATAATAGGAAAGAATGTAATGATCGACATGAATGCCAAACAGGAAAACTTTTGCTGCAACACAGTGCCATCAGGCTCCAGTATATATAAGGGAGGTGAGTGTGAATGAAAAATACAATGGGCTTAATACTTTCGGGCTGGAAGAAGCCTGAGCTTAAGGACCTTTCAAATATCAGGTCTGTATCTGCGGTGCCTTACGGCGGCAAGTACAGGGCTATTGACTTTATATTATCCAATATGGTGAACTCTGGAATAAAAAATGTAGGCGTACTCACTCAGTATAGCTTTAGATCATTGATGGATCATCTTGGAGCAGGAAAGGAATGGGACCTTGATAGAAGATATGACGGCCTTTTTGTATTCCCGCCATCTCTTTCTGACGATGAGAATGGATGGTATAAGGGAAGTGCAGATGCTATGTATAACAATCTGTCTTTCCTAAAACGAAGTAACGAGGAGTACGTAGTTATATCCCAAGGAAACAGCATTTTTAAGATGCAACTGGGTGAGATGCTCGAATATCATGTGGAATCTAATGCAGACATTACTCTTGCATATAGAAAAATGTATGACTATAGCAGAGAAGACCTTTCGAGGCTTGGGATATTAAAGCTGGATGATAATAGCAGGGTAGTGGATCTTCAGGAAAAACCCCTCCACCCGCAGTCCGACATGGCTTCCATTGGTGTATATATGATTAGAAGGTCATTACTTATCTCTCTACTTGAAGAGTGTAACGCTCATGGTGACTATGACTTTGTTAAGGACATTATGATTAAAAAGCTTGACAAGCTATCCATATATGGATATGAGTTTAAAGGCTACTGGCGTAATATTAGTTCTGTGCAGAACTATTATAAATGCTCTATGGATATGTTGAACCCTACCATAAGAGAAGAACTCTTTATTGCAAACGGGAAGATATACACCAAGGTTAAGGACGAGGCGCCGGCCAAATATAATGAGGAAGCCGAGGTCAGGAACTCCATCATTGCGGACGGCTGTTTCATAGAGGGCGTCGTTGAAGACAGTGTACTGTTCAGAGGAGTAACAGTCGCAAAGGGAGCAGTGGTAAGAAATAGCATAGTAATGCAGGGTGCAATGATTGAGGAGAATGCCTCGATAAACTATGCTATATTGGATAAGAATGTTGTTTTGACAAAGGGTAAGTATCTTAAGGGAGAGTATAATTATCCCGTTGTTGTGAGTAAAAATTCAATAGTATAAGCAATAGAGTTGCGGTTCCATCGCAATTATGGAGGTGGAGCCGCTTCTATATTCGAAAGGACTAGAGGATTAGTTTTCCTGCAAAAGGATTTTTGATAAATGACTAAAAAAATTAAAGCGGATGTGATGCTATTATTAATAACAGTAATTTGGGGCGCATCCTTCCCAATAACTAAAATGGTTCTGGCATACATCCCGGCGTATGCATACTTAGCACTAAGATTCATACTGGCAGCATTAGTTTTAATGCTTATCTATCCCAAATCGTTGAAAAATATTACTAAAACGACTTTGGTCCATGGCGGCATCGTTGGACTATTTATGTTCGGAGGAATGGCGTTCCAGGTCGTAGGTCTCTACACCACAACGGCATCAAACTCAGGCTTTATCACAGGACTAAATGTTGTTATGGTACCTGTGATATCCGCTCTGCTTCTGAAAAAAACACCTGATAGGGCTTCAATAATGGGGGTTTCTGTAGCTTTTGCAGGTCTCTTTTTTCTTTCAGGAGGATTGAAATTCAACTTCAATTTCGGAGATTTCCTAACATTTCTCTGTGCCATATGCTGGGCCTTTCAAATAATTTTCATTGACAGGTTCACCCAGACTGATGATGCTTCACTTCTGGCAATAATGCAGCTTGCTTTTACCGGCTTTGCCAGTGCGGGATTATGGCTGGCAGTAGATTCTGGCAAGCCCTTGGTGATTAATGGGACAGTGATATGGATACTACTGTTTACAGCAATACTGGGTTCAGCGTTAGGCTATGGCGTGCAAACCGTTGCCCAAAAGTATACCACGCCTACACATACTGCCTTGATTTTTACTGCAGAGCCTGTATTTGCAGCCATTTTTGCAATGGTAATACCAAATGCGGATGGTATTACTGAAATGCCATCAATAACAAAGGCTATCGGCTGTGTTATGATACTGGCAGGTATGTTAGTCTCAGAGCTGAAGCTTGGACAAAGGAAGCAAAAGGCGGGAAACAGCGTGAATGAAGAGAACTCTGATTTGTCAGAGATAGATACAGCCAGTCTTCCACAAAGAAGACGACCATAGCCTAGGAATAGGGTGTCACTTAGTGGAGGCTAGTTTACGTAATAGAAACACTTTAAAATGGAGGATATTATTATGAGATACTGTTACAGGGGAATGATTTTAATATTTTTGATTTTTTCACTCAGTGGGTGTACAGTAAAGCAGAAAAATGATGACGCTTTACACTATGCTGAATTAAAAATTATTGAATTGCAAAAGCAGGTGGACTCTTTGCAGAACGCTGAACTAGATAATACTGAATTGCAAAAACAGGTGGACGCTTTGCAGAACACTGAATTAGAAAATATCAATTTACAAAAGCAGGTGGATGAACTAAAGGCTGATTTAGCGAAGCAGAATATAGCACCAACAACCAGTAATGATAATTTGTCGTTAAGAATCGTTGGCGTAGATGAGGAAAGTATGAGATACATTTTTGTCTCTCCTAAGCATGATGCTCAGTCGGTATCAATAGTTGGTAGCAACGTAGATGGACTGGTTGAGGATTATGAGGAAATCCAATGGAAAATTGATAATAGTGGATGTTTCTTCAAAGCTGAGGTAACAGGAAGCCTCTTTGACTTTAAATTGATGGCTATACACTGGGATGATGAATCAAGGGAGTTTGTTGAAGGTGAAGTCATTAAAGAAGTAAAAGAGCTTCGAAATAAGACCGTGTATATTGAAACTAACCTGCCGGAGGGTGCACCATCTCACAAAATGAAGTGGAAGGATCAAAGCGGAAGGGAACATGAGTTATTTTTATCCTACGATGGGTATGGTTTCGCGGGAGCCGTTTATTGGTGACCCATTTGCCTTTTGGGGGATAACTGGAGTGAATGTATGTGTATATGTTTAGAAGAATTGTAATCTTATGCTTTGGGTGTATTGCAATCATATCAATATTGGTATATTGCAATACGCATCTATATCGATCAAATTATGAAGAGGTCGGTGTTATTGCCGCTGGGTATATAACAGAAATTGATGTAGCCTTTTTGTCAGATGAATACTTCTTTGAGCTTAACGGCCTGTTTGAAAAAGTAATGAATGAAAAAATCGATAGGTATAATAAGAGTATGATGGAGAGAGCCGCGGCGACGGTTGTATTAAATAAAATGATGAATGATTTGGAGGGCGATACAGAAGCCCTGGAGACCCATGATAATAAGATGAGATACTTTGAAACCTTTGATAATCATATTCGGACGTTGGATCAAATAACCGAACGGATGCACTATTTTCGAAATATTTTAAATACTTATAGCGATGCACCTGTAAAGCTTGAAGATATGATTGATTTAGCTGCTAATGGTCAATGGCATTTGTTTAGTGCGGAATATCACTTATTTTTTTATGGAGACCTGAACGGAGCTCTAAATGTAAAGTTCATTTCCGACGACGGTAGATTTGAAGCTGTATACAACACAGAAACTGGAGAAATCGTGACTGACCCTGCAAATATGGGAACATACAATTATGCTCCAGGTGCCTTCGATTTATTGAAATTCATCAACCATACCATATATGACAAGGAACCATGGAAACGGTGGGGTAACGTTGAAGGTTTTGCATATGAAGATATTATGAAGCTGGAATCCGGCCGTGGGACAGATGAGGCCAGAGAAAATAATCTCGAGGTAGAGATGTTAATCGAGAAAATGCAAATTGAAATTGTAAACTAAGCCATTTGCAGTAGAGTCAATTCGCTTCGCTCAGGGAGTCAGGTGGATACTGAACTCCACCTGACCAAGGAAGTTAATTAATTCGTCTTCATTCATCGCCGACCTATAGAGATCGGCGATGAATGAAGACATAGATAAACAGGGTAACAATCGATGGAATGCTCCTGCCATTACGGGATTCTGGCTCAATGTAGAGAATTATTTTGAATAATCAACGATTATAATTAGATATTGTCTTAAGGAGCAAAAAGGGGAAGTCAAAATGAAACGTAGAATTTTGTATATTTTATTGACAATATTATGTTTTGGGATATGTGCTCTGATTGTTGCATGTTTTTCTAGAAACCCATTTATACGAGGCTTCATAGGTGACGTGGTCGTTATTTTTCTGATGTACTTCCTGATAAAGATTTTCATTGATGCAAAGCCATTCAAGCTTGCTTTGTTTGTACTGATATCAGCTTTTTTTGTGGAGCTATTGCAGTATTTCAGAGTCATCGATATACTGGGGCTTGAACATAACAAAGTAGCCCGTGTAGTCATAGGCTCGGTTTTTGATCCTCTTGATCTGCTTGCATACCTTGTGGGAGCTGTTTTGGTATATATTGTTGACAGTATCATGTCTGAGTAGGGATATTATGGGGGGGGTATTGGTGAAAAGGCTCATATGTGCATTGTTGATTCTAGTTTTTCTAGGAGTTATACCAGTCGTAGGATATATGCTTTTTACGAATGCATCTCAATATACAGGTGAAATCAGAGATATTAATGAAAACAGCAATTTTGATTTTCAGATAGCTTAGGAAGTTGGTGAATATTGTGAAGACGAGTATAATAAAATCAAGGGATTTGGATGCTATCTGTTGGAAAAAAAGAATTCAACGGCCTATTATGAAATAGGTGGATACCCTGATTGCTTAGATGATTACAAAGTAATTAGATTCAGTACAATGGACCCCCAATATAATATATTAGGTATTAGCGTTGGTGATGATCTGAAAAAAGCCATACAAATACTTGATGAGCGTTCATATAAAAAGAGTGAGGAAAGTCCAAGCGCTATCAATCGCCTAGTTTTCGAAAAAGCGAAGGTCAATATTTCCTTAACTACAGAGAGCTCAAGAGTAACGGAAATTGCTATTTGGTTGTATGTGACTAATGTGGAGAATGTACAGTTTTAGCATAGCTTGTAAGGCAATAGCCGAATTTTTGCAAATTGCATGCAGTGGATTTTTACATTAAGCATTACATAGCCAGATATGAACCAGAGGAAGGAAGATAAAACTGAACGGGAAGATGAAACTGAACGGGAAGATAACTGAACGGGAAGATGAAACTGAACGGGGAGATAAAACTGAACGGGAAGATGAAACTGAACAGTAAGATAAAACTGAGGAGGAAGACGAAACTGAACAGGAAGATGAAACAAAGCAGGAAGATGAAAAGTATCGCTGCGGTTTATTTGATGTCAATTACACTGATGCTTTCACTAACATCCTGTATTACTGCAAAGGATAAATCATATCAGGTCAAAGAGACATACAGACTATATCTAGCAGAAGGATCAAAGGCCTATCTAATGGTTGACCTGCCGGTTAGCTATGGTTATCAGAGCATTGATGGATTAACAGTGAATAATGCCGATGAATACCACTTTGAACAGAAGGACGGCTATCAGATTCTGCATGCCGAAGTAACCGGCGATGGCACTGAAAAGACTTTGGAAATCAATTATATTGTAGAACTATTTACTGGGAAACATACATGGGATATGGTCAACAGGGATGAATATCTGAAATCTTACGGAAACATTGACTCGGATAACCAGAGAATTATTGAACAAGCCCTATCTCTTAAGGTTGAAAATGACGACTATCTTACGGCTAAAAAGATTTTAGCCTATGTCTCAAAAACAGTGAGCTTTGATAAAACCGTGACAGTAAATCGTAAAACGCTGCCTGCGTCTGAGATTCTGGAACAAAAAACAGGAGTGTGTACCGATTATTCAAATCTTGCAACTGCCATGCTCAGGGCAGCAGGAATACCTTCAAAACAAATCTCTGGTTTGGTTTACAACAATTTGACTGAAGCTGTGGACTGGTCTCACTCAGCTGGTAGAGGATCACACGCATGGGTAGAGTTCTATGCAGATGGGAAATGGCATTTTGCAGATCCTACGTGGGGGATTTTGTATTTTGATAATTCTGACGGATACCATCTATCATACGGAACAGAACTGGTGGACATAGGCTCAGATGAATATAAAGTCCAGTTCGATGATTTAGCAAAAACCATGGAGGATGAGGGATATTCAATCATTGGAGCTATGACTGCCCCGCTTAAGTTTTCGGCTTTTTCGGATGATGCTAATACAATAATCATCCCAAAGGCTACAGTGGAAAGGCTTGAGGATTCAAAGTGATATTTTGTAAAAGATAGGGGTGTCTACACATGTTTATGTACATATTTTCAATATTTTTTATTGTCGCATCTAATGTGATGTACAATATCAGTCAGAAATCGACGCCAGAGAAGGCGAATCCTTTTGCTGCGCTGCTGGTGACATATATAACAGCTATTGTCATAACTGGCATAGCTCTTATATTTTTCAGGCCGGAAAAGGGTTTGGTGGAATCTGTCAAAGACCTCAATTGGACAAGCATTGTCCTTGGAATTTCGATAATAGGACTTGAATTCGGATATCTGATGGCATACAGGGCAGGCTGGAATATTAGTGTAGGTTCTCTTGTTGCAAATATAATCCTAGCGCTGATACTGATTCCCATAGGAATATTGTTTTTCAAAGAACAGTTTGGATTGACTAAAGTTCTTGGTTCAATATTCTGCATTGTTGGATTGATATTGATAAACAAAAATTAGTACATGAAGAGGAATTTTTGATAGTAGGAACGGGGAGTGAAAAGAGCTTATGGCAGGAAATGTAAACTGTGAACATTGCATAAACTATGAGTACGATGAGGAATATGGCTGCTGTGTGTGTCTGGTCGATTTGGATGAAGATGAATACTGTAGGTTTCTGCAGAGATCATTTGATAGCTGTCCGTATTTTCAGTTCAATGATGAATACAAAACTGTCAGGAAACAGATGTGATACGTAGAATGATGTAAAATGATGTAAAATGATGTAAGTAGATGAGATCATGAGCTGTTGTCTTGGAGAAAACGGCTCATATATGGGTATCTTTACGGAGTCTGGTGATAAAACCGGTCAATAACCTAATGGGAACATTTTTATAATCGACTCGTCTATTTGTTTATCTATGTCATCAGAAGACGCCGACCTCTATAGGTCGCGATTAATGAAGACGAATTAATTAACTTCCTTGGTGAGGTGGAGTTCAGTCTCCACCTGACTCCCTGAGCGAAGCGAATTGACTAGAATTTTTGTGAGGTGTTTATGGTGAAGAGAATAACAGTGACTTTAGTATTATTGTTGTCGATACTCATGGTGATGTCGGGGTGCAATAAAGTAAATGTGTTACCAACTGCAGGTAACACTTACGAGGGGAGCATTGACGGAGTTGCTGATGGAACACCAGAAACAGGAACAGACGAAGTGGGAGCGACAGAAGCGGGAACAATAGAAACGGGATTAGCTGATGGAGAAGCAGAAGCGGGGACAATAGATGCGGGATTAGCGGAAACGGGAACAGACGACGCAGGAACAGACGAAGTGGGAGCGACAGATGGAAAAGTCGAAGGAAACTCTGAAAATACGAGAGAAGGTCCTGCGGAAGTTATAGAGGATGTTTCAAAGGAAGATAACGTAGATAATGGCACTGACACCGGTAGCAAAGAAACATCATATAAGCTGAAAGAACCGGAATTTTTAAAGCTTGAAAGCATTTCTCTCAATAGCTTGGCAGAGGATTATATCAACCTATCTGATGATGAATTCAGTAAACGCTATTCTGATGAAAAGCTTTGGGAGCTGGGCGCATTCGACAGGTTGCTGTTTACAGGGCGTGCTAAAGGAAAAATAATTGGAAATATCGGCATAGGCAGTACGCTTCAGCAAGTCCTTGATACATTCGGCAAATGCCAGTTTGGTACAGAAGAAATCATCGATAAAGCTTCAGGTGTTCATGAGAAATACAGTCTCTATGGCTATAAAACCAGAGATTTCTATTTCACCTTCCAAGTCAATTCTGATACAAAGCTGGTGGAGAGCATCTGTTTTAGGAAAAGATATGTTTTACCTGATGAAGTTAGTGATATGCTTGTTGTTTTATCAGAGTATGGTGATTGGTATGGAGGTAATCTTACAGGCGAGATAACGGATCTGTGGGAGAAATACTTTGAAAATGATAGGATCAAGCTCACACAGTGGGGCAGAGGCTCGATGACTATGATTTGTGACTATGGTTTCACTACCACCGCAGGCTTTGATCTGTCATATGGTGTATATGGTGACTATACCGGTGATATACCAGTGCTTCCTTCCAGGTCTAGCGAGTGGGGCGAAGGGACTTATGATCCCATCACAGTTTTTGAACTTGATTATCCTGAGTCTATGATATATAGAATATACAGCTATCTAGCTGAACAGGAGGATGTAATCAAACATAGTAATGGGATGCTGTCGCCAGATGGATGTGTGTATGCGTATGCTGTTGAAGGAAATTGGCTTGATATACGGTCTTCTAGGCTTTATGAATCGGCCCATGTAGTATTCCACAGTATGGATGGTCGGTTCCCCGATAAGCATCTGTATTTTGGGCATTTTTCCTCACTGGTAGGGTTCATTGGAGACCGTTACTTTGTCGAGACAAATATGATGGGATTGCATGTGGTGGATCTGAAGGACTGGAGCACCGTATACAGAGAAGACACAGTAGATGGCGGATATGATCTGAGATTGGATGAGAAAAACAAAAGGATTCTTGATTCTGAGGGGAACATCTGGTATACATATGAGTTTGATTCCTCCGGAGGAATTAAAGTGTACAAGGTCGATAAGTAAATGGAAGGGCAAGGGAGCACATAAGCTTGATGTTATTGCACTTGAGGAGATATTGGAATTCCATTCGCGCATTATATTTGCTAACTGTAATATCTGCATTATCAATCCCTAGAGTTTTGTTTCCGATGACAGTTTCAAAACAAGGAATATTCCACATTATTGCAGCTGATGAATAACTTAAATAACCATCCATGATATTATTTTACACTACAGTGTGCAAAATTCCAACTTTTGGGCAATAATTTTGATTAAAATTAAGAATAAAGAGTAATGATGCTACATAATACAGGTTTCAAGT
>LSQX01197550.1_pt2 | contig 11222 bp, 9 predicted proteins | sample 654561 | NCBI WGS metagenome assembly LSQX01 (sample SAMN04489861, study PRJNA283612) | anaerobic digester metagenome | isolation source: 4 biogas reactors fed with cattle manure at either 37C or 55C with and... | place: Denmark: Kongens Lyngby | collected 2014 | reverse complement strand
CCGGGCAGGCCTGTACCAATGATGATGACGCCTGTCAGGGCTTCTCCCACCAAATCCACCCCTTCATTGAAGAGCGAACCCATGACGGTCAGTCCCAGGAGGGACTTATCTTGCTTTTCTCTTTGGAAATAGGCCAGGTATTTATCTTTCTGCGCCTGGGTCATCCGGGCCGGCTGGACCAGGTAATCAATGCTGTCATCTTTCTCGGCTGACAGGATCCGGACCAGCTGTCGCTGATAGGCGAAAGAGGGGGAGAAGACCAGGTAGTTGCCCTTCCTGAGGCCAGCCACCTGACGGATCAGGCGGGCAATGGCCGGCAGGGATTGGGGCCGGTCCTTGTAACGCAGGGAATGGGCTTGGTAGGCGACCAGGAGACGCCTCTCCCGGGGGAAGGGGGACTTGAGCTGGATGACCTGGGGCTTTTCCAGGGCCGACCGGGCATCAAGGAGAGAGAGATAGTAGGGGAGGGGGTTGAGGGTGGCGGAGAAAAAGACCACGGATGACCTGTCCCGATAGAGGGCAGTCAACTGCTTGGAGGCGTCAAGAGCAAGCAGGGTCAAGTAGAATTCACCCTTGTCACCGGGCTTGAAGCTGGTGATATAGGCCTGGTCATAATAGTCATCGGCCACCTTTTGAAAGTAAAGGAGGTCAAAGTAGGGGAGCATAAGGACCTGGCGACCGGGGAAGTCGGGATGCTCCAGAAGAAAACGGGACAAAAGGCCGGTCAGGCTGGCCAAATCCTCCATGATCCAGGCCGGGGGGATCCTGGTGGCCAGAAACTTGTCAGCCCTGACAGGCTGACAGGCCTTTAAGGCCTCCATAAGGCCTGTCTCAGTCTCCTTGCCTTCCCCGCTGGCAAGCAGGCGGTCAAAACGCTCCAAAGCCAGAAGCAGGCGGTCCAGGATGCCAAGGGCGGTTGCCAGGCCCTTGTCACCTTGACCGGAGGCTTTCTTGAAGGGGGTCAGGCCCTCCTTGAGCTGCTGGAGGCCGGACCGGGTCAGGACGGCAGAGAACATCTCCCGGGATCGTCTGGCCAGGTTGTGAGCCTCGTCGACCAGGAGACTATAGCGGGCTTGAGGTTCGTCCAGGTCTTGGAGGCGGATACGAGGATTGAAGACATAATTGTAGTCGCAGATAACCACATCCGAAGTGGGGATCAGAGCCATGGCCAATTCAAAGGGGCAAAGCTGCCAGGTCCTGGCCAGGTCCTGAATAGTCTCCGGCAATAGTCTTCTGGTCCGGTAGCTGGCGATCAGGGCCTTGGCCAGTCCATCATGGAAGTTAACCGCATAGGGGCAGACCCGCATGTCACAAAAGTGCTCGGGTGCCAAGCAAGATTGTTCTTTGGCCTGCAGGGTCAAGGAGCGGACCCGGAAACCCTGGGCCTCCAGGTCCTCCAGACTGTCCTCTGCTACCTGTCTTTGGGAGCGGGTAGGGGTCAGGTAGAAAATCTGGTCAGTCAGATCGTTGGCCTGGGCCTTGAGGGCGGGATAGAGGGTGGCCATGGTCTTGCCGATGCCCGTTGGTGCCTGGACGAAGAGGAGGGACTTATCCCGGATGGCCGCAATGACCTCCTGCATCATGGCCTTTTGGCCCTCCCGCAGTTCCAGGTAGGGGAAGGAAGCGGCCTGGTTGGCCCGGTTTCGGTCCAGGCGGTGGAGAAAGAGGGGGGTCAGGATTTTTCCATAATCCCGGCAAAGCTGGTCGAATTCCTTAGCCAGGGCCTCCTTAGACCACTTCTGGCTGATAATCAGCGGGGGACCGCCATCATAGGCCAGATAGCGGACCTCCAGATTCAAGGTCTCAGCCTCCAGGCCCCTTTCCTTGACAAAATCACTGTTTAAGAGCAAATGGCCATAGATATAGGCCTGGGCCAGATGGGCCGGATCGCCCGCTTCAGGCAAGGTCTGGGCCTGACCCCGAAAGCCCTTGACCTCAATTAGGGTCAAATCCCCCCTGGCAGAAAGGGTGACCAGGTCACAGCGGCCCTGGACCTTCAGGTCAAAGGGTAAGAGCTGATTCTGATAGAGGCCCTTGAGGCTGAGTTCAGGGAAGACTTGGAGGCCGGGAAAAAGCCGGGAGGCCCCTTCCTGGAAGTCCCTGTGGATCCGGCTTCCTTCAAGGCCGCTGATGCCAGCATAAAGGGGCGCCGCTAAACCGCCCCGCCTGCGGACACTTTCGGCCAATTGGCGGGCGGCCACCTTGATGATTGTTCGAGTGTTTTCACTTGTGGTCAATGGGTCAGGGCCCTGCCTGTCTTTGATTATCCTGTAAAACTAATCCCATGATAGCAAAAGGAGCCGGCGTAAACGGCTCCTTCTGGCTGACCGGCCCTAACCATCAGGAAGCGGTCAGGGTCCCCCACTGACTCTCTATGGAAAAACCCAGGGGTTTGAAGAGTTCCTCAAAAGCCTGATCTGTGCAGAGGGTGCAGGGGATCTTATCTTCGGCTTGGATCCCCTGGCACAGGCGGGCGGTTATGGCCTCTGCATCTGCCAGACTTTTTGCTCCGATGCCTCCCACCATGATGGCCCGGTCGGTTGAGGCAGTGGTATTGCCATGGGCCAGGATCTCTTCTCCCTCCCTCAAGATCAGATGTATGCCATCCTGCCGGTCGATCCGGTCGGCGATCATTTGCTGGGAGGTGTAGAGGGCACGAAGCTGAGGGAAAGTGGACAGGAAGCGGAAGATGGCCTCCACGTCGGCCGGCCCTGCCACCGTCAAATCCTGGGAGACCACTTTCTTGACAGGCTGGTGAAGGGCACACATGTTCTTCCTGCTCATGGTCAGGTCCGGGAAAAGAAGATGAAGGGGGGCGACGGAATCGTACTTGCCCATGATGCAGCTGACCGGATAGTGGGAAACGATCTGGAGGACAAAGTCCCTGTCGATGTCGCCGGGTGACCGGGCCCACAAGGACAGGTTATCGTAAAAGAGTAAATAGACGGCCTCGGCTTGGCCTTCAGGAGATCGCCAGATCCGCTGGAAGTCATGGTCGAAGCCATAGAGGTCGATATCGGCCAGCATAAAGATATTGCTGACCGGTTCATTTTCCAACAAGGCCAGGAGATAGTCCCGGTCGTCTGCTTGACAAACTTGATCTATCATGGGCAGCTAGCCTTTAGAAAAAGCAATCTGCCATTTCGGACCCGCCTCCAAGCCGTAGGCCTCCAGCAGGTCTGCTTCCCTGAGCCCCATGGACATATAACCGGTCAAACCGTTGAAGACAATAGGCTGACCCATGTCAACGAAACCGAAGGAACGGTGATAAAGTACCTCCTGGTCAAAAACCAGCCTGTCTTGCCGGTGGATGGTTACCTTGACCCGATCACCCTCCCTGAAGCCAGCCATTTCGAAGTCCTCGATAAGGATGTTGGTGCTGATGCCACCGAAGTGACGATCTGCGTTAGTGATGATGCCCCTGGCCTGCCCTTGACCGATGAACGAGTCAGGCAGGGGATAGCAGACAATCTCTTCCAGTGGATAGGCAGGTCCGACTTCTTCAAATGAAATCAGACCGGCGGCCAGCTTACCGGCGCAGTAGGCAAAAAGATCCCGGCCGTGGAAGGTATTGTGCTTCTCGCTATTAGGCCTTCGATTGACCTTCTCATCGATCTCCCGGATCTCAACAATGCCGTGCAGGGCCTTGACATGGGTCAGACTGCCGTTGTCCGGGGTCACAATGTATTGGCCCCGGCCGGTCAGAGCTACGCAGGCCTTGCGGCTGGTGCCTACGCCCGGGTCCACGACAGAGACGAAAATAGTGCCCTCAGGCCAGGTGGGCATGGTGTAAAAGAGGCAGTAGGAGGCCTCCCAGGGATCAAACTTCTTGATCATATGGGTGATATCGTTAACGTGGACGGTGGGATCCAGGGAGTAGATGACCCCGTGCATGCTGGAAGGGGCACCCCAATGGATCCCAAAATCGGTCTGAATACAGATAGCAGGCTTACTCATGATCTGACTCCTTGTCTTTTCAAAGTGATTTTCCAATCGGGACCGGCGGCCAGACCAAATTTGCGGGTGATGTTGTCTTCACGGAGGGCAATCTGGACCGTGGCCGTCTCGCCGATAAAAAGAATAGCCTGGCCTTTTTCAACGTAACCAAAGGATTTTTCGAACTGAACCAGGTCCTGATAGGCCAGACGATCTCCATGTCTGATCTCAACCTTGAAGCAGTCGCCATATTGGACACCCTGGCCCAGGAAGAGATGGTCGGGGATGTTACTGCTGACAAGGCCGAAGTTGGGTCCCGCGCTTTCAATAATGCCTGTGAAAGTGCCCTCCTGATAGTGGGCCTCGTCAAAATCGATGAGGACAACCTCTTCCAGGGGATAAGCAGGCCCTACGCCTTCAAAATCGATGATTCCTGAGGCCAGCCTGATGGCGGTATAGGCAAAGACATCCCTGCCGTGGAAGATGTTGCAGGTCTCGGTCGTCGGCCAGCGATTGACAGTCATATCGATCTCCCGGATGGCCTGGATTCCTACCGAGCGCATGACATGGGTCAGGCTGCCGTTATCCGGGGTAACCACAAATTGGCCATTCTTCAGCAAGGCCACCGAACCTCGGCGGTTGGTACCGACTCCAGGGTCCACGACGGAAACAAAAATGGTCTTGACAGGCCAGAAAGCCAGTACATCCTTAAGTGAATGAGAAGCAAGGAAAATGTCAAAGGCGGGGATACCGTGGGTCAGATCAAAGAGCTTGACCTCAGGGTCTACACTTTGGCAAACACCGTACATGGCAGGGACGGCGCTTGAGTTGCGAGAAAAATCAGTTTGCATGACGATAGCTGGTTTCATAAAAATCGACTCCCTAATATTGTAATTTGTCAATTAAGAAAGATTAGGCTTGGTTTAGGCCCGTTTGATCTGCATCCGCCATTCTGGGCCGGCTTCAATGCCATACTTTTCAACGATGTTGTCATTTCGCATGGCCAGTTCCATCTCAAGGGATGAACTGATAAAGAGGAGGGGCTGTCCGATGTCCACATAACCGAACGAATGCTGAAAGGGGAGGGTTTCCTGGAAGATGACCTGGGAACCCCGGGTCACGGTCACCTCAAGAAGGTCTCCATAGTTAAGCTCCCAGCGACCCTTGACCTCAGAGGCTGGAATATTGGAACAGACCAGGCCGAAGTGAGGGTGGGCACTGTGGATGACCCCGGTAAAAGCGTCCTTCTCCGCCTGGTAAAGGGCTTCATCATAGTCAATGATGACCATCTCCTCCAGGGGATAGGCGGGACCGACGCCTTCAAAGTCGATGATTCCCGAAGCCAGCCGGATGGCAGTGTAGGCAAAAACGTCCCGTCCATGGAAGATATTGCAAGTCTCGGTTGTCGGCCAGCGGTTGACGGTCATATCAATCTCGCGGATGGCTTGGACGCCTACAGTCCTTTGCAGGTGGGTCAGTGTGCCATTATCAGGGGTTACCACATACTGCCCGTTCTTGAGGAGGGCGACACTGCCCCGTCGACTGGTACCGACTCCAGGATCAACCACGGATACAAAGACCGTCCCCATGGGCCAGAAATCAGCCAGATAGGCCAAATTGGTGGATGCAACGAAGACATTGAAGGGCGGGATGGCGTGGTTACCATCGAAGATGTTGACCTCGGGGTCCACACTCTGGCATACGCCCAACATGGCCGCAACGGCGCTGGAATTCCGGGAGAAATCCGTCTGCATCAAAATAGGTGGTTTCATTAAAAGATCCTCCAGTTATAGGTATTCAAATCGTTGAAGGGATACCACATTTGTGGGTTGTCCGGGTTGAATATGCGCATCATGGTGATGTAGATGGCAGCGATCAGAAAGAGGACGCCAATGAACTGAACTATGCCATCCACCTTTTGAGGGGGACGCTCCGCATACCAGCTCCTTTTTTTCAGTTTGCCAAAGCCCCTGAGATCCATGGCGTCAGCGATATGATTAACCCGGGAAAAAGAGGAGAAGATGAGGGGAATAATGACCATAAGGTTACCCTGGACCCGTTTGGCAATCGAGGCCTTTCGTTTGTCGGTCTCCAGGCCACGGGCCTGGGCGCTGACCGAGATTTCCCGATAGTCACGCATAAGGTCGGGGATATAGCGGAAGGCCAGCTCCACAATAATGCAGAAACGATAGGGCAAGCGCAGTGAGTTGAGTCCGGCTGCGAATTCTGAGGGTGTAATAGACAAGATAAAAACCATGCAAAGGACGAAGGTGGTGATCATCTTGAGAAAGCGGACAGCAAAGTACCACATGCTCTCATAGCCCAAGACATAACGGCCCAGGATGCTCCCGAACTGGGTAAAGGTTCCCGTCCATTCCAGGCCGATGGTGGGGTTGAAAATATAATAGAGGAAGAGGTTGAAGAGGTTCATGAGAATCACAACCGTAAGCACGATCCGGATAGGCTTCCAGTAGGGCTTGGTAGAAACGACTCCAGCGGAAAAGATGAAGAGTAGGGGGACAATGACCCGGATATCCCAAATGGCGATCAGGAAAGCCATCATGCAGAGGAAGAAACGTACCTTGGTGGTCCCTGTCAATTGATGCAGGGGCGTCTCGCCCAGGGTGAAGTTGATAATGAGCTTATTATCCATTCGCTCTGACCATCCTTTCATACTGAACAAAATGCCGGATAAAATCTTTGGGTTCCAATCCCAATTGGCAGGCCAGGGTATAGAGGGAGGTCTGCTTGAGATTGGCCTTATTGATGACCTGGTCATCACTCAGGACGTCAAAGACACTGCTGTCCGCAACGATCTTCGCATCGGCGAAAACAATGGCCCGGTCGGTATACTCGATGGCCAGATGCATGTCGTGGGTAATGAAGAGAATGGTCTTGCCATATTCCCGACTCAAGGTCTCTATGAAGGACATGATGGCCGTGTAGTTTCGGTAGTCCTGGCCGGCAGTCGGTTCATCCAGGAGGATGGCGTCAGGCTCCAGGGCCAGGATGGAGGCGATAGTGATTCGTTTTTTCTGGCCATAACTGACCGTGTCTACCGGCCAATTACGCATAGTGTACAAGTTGCACATACGCAGGGCCTTCTCGACCTGTCGATCAATTTCCTCCTCAGATCTGCCTCGAAGGCTGAGGGCCAGGGCCACCTCTTCTTTTATAATATTTTTGACAATCATCTGATTGGGATTTTGCATGACATAACCGATCCGTTCGCCGATTTCCTTGATAGAGAGGGACAGGTAGTTCTTACCGTCCAGCTCTACGGTTCCCAGATCCGGCCGGAGAATACCGCTTACCAGACGGGCAAAGGTGGTCTTTCCAGCCCCGTTCTTGCCAATCAGAGAGATGCATTCCCCCTTGTGAATAACACAGGAGACGTCGTCCAGGGCCTTGGGGTTTCGCGGATCATAAGTGTAGTGGGCCTGGGTCACCCTAAGCAGCTCCTGACTGTCTTTAGGGGGCATGGAAGGGGTTTCCCGCTGGCTGAAATCCAGCAACTTTTGTCGGTTGGCCTCCGACAATTGCATCTTTTCACAAGAAGCCAGAATCACTTCTTCAGAAAGATCGCAACCGGCGTATTTCATGGCGGTCAGATAGAGGGGTTCCCGGATTCCGTATTCCATAAGGTCGTAGTTGTGGAGGAGATCTTCAGGTGTTGTATCAAGAACCAAGCGGCCCTTTTCCAGAAGAATCACCCGATCGATTGGCCGGTAGAGTACGTCCTCCAACCGGTGCTCGATGATGAGGACCGTCTTATGGTTTTCCTGGCAGATCTGGTCGATCAGGTCCACGGCGATCATGCCCATTTGTGGATCAAGGGAAGCCAGGGGCTCGTCAAAAAGCAGGATACGGACATCCTCGTGCATGACCCCCGCCAAGGCGACTTTTTGCTTTTGACCGCCGGACAGCTTATAGGGTAAATGATCCAGAAAGTCTTCCATACCGACGATCCGTGCGCTTTCTTCAACCATGGGGATCATCTGGGGCCGGGGCATATTCATATTTTCAAGGGCAAAAGCGATGTCCTCACCGACACTGAGTCCGACGAATTGAGCGTCCGAGTCCTGGAGGACTGTACCTACATGCTTGGAGATGTCGTGGAGTTTGCTGGACGAGGTCTCCACACCGTCCACCTTGAGACTGCCCGTGATACGTCCGGGTTCAGAGAAGGGAATCAGGCCGTTGATGCAGTTGGCCATAGTCGATTTGCCACTGCCGGAGGGACCAAGGATCAGGACCTTTTCGCCTTCATAAATGGTTAAGTTGATGTTATAGAGGGTGGGTTTGCTTTGAACCTTGTACTGGAAGCTGAAGTCTTCAAATACAATAATGGGTTTCTTGCTCATATTTTCTGTAGACATGTCACCGTACTTTCACGCGAAATTGTGATAAGGAAAGCTAGCTGGCCCAGCCCAGCTTGGCCAGGGTCAGTCGGATAGAGAAGGATTGGACTGCCATCCTTGGATGGCAGTCGCCGTCATCCTTTTGTCTATACTTCGTCGGCTTCTGTTTCCCGCAGATTGGTGCGGGCTGCATAGCGCTTGGCCATAAGTATGAGCAAAGGAATCCCAATGACCACTAATACCACACTGTTGGCCGCCAAGGCCACAAAGGCCTGAGCATAAGTCGTCGCCAGGTCACCGCCATAGAGCCACATGGTCAAAAGAGGCGTTACTCCCACGATGCCGACCAGGATGCCCAAGACACTGGTGACCGCATAGATGATGGCATGTTTGACCTTGAAGATGCCATCGGTGATGTAGGCCCCGTAAACCGGCAGCAGGCCCACGAAGAAGCCCATAATGCCGTTGCCGACGGACCAGTCAAACCAAAGCCCCCAACCGCCGATCAGGTCAGCAATGACATTGCCCAGGAAAAGGGCAACCGCGGTAGGCATGGCGCCGGTCATCCCGCCCACAATAATGGGCACCAGCAGGGCAGTGGAGAGGTTGGTGTTGGTAAAAACAGGAATTCCTCCGTACACCATCAGGACGCCGTACAAGGCCGCACCAATGGCAACGGTGACAACCGTCCTGGTATTCCAATCTCCCAAGATTCGCTTCGATAAACTCTTACCCTTCACTTACATATCCTCCCTTTTAAGGTGCGTAACCAAGCACGCATAATCAGATTTCTCAATGGCTCAGAAAGCTGATACCCATAAGAAATCTGAATTGACCTGTTCCCTGAAGCGGTTTTATAGGACCGCTTCCAAATCTATAGTCCAATCCGGACCTGATTCCAAATCATAATCCAGGCTCAAATTGCCTTGGTTGATAGCCACTTGAATTTGCTGGGTTTCACTTACCATGATCAGCGCCTCCCCCTTGTCCACATGACCGAAGCTGGGCAGGAAGGGTAGAGTTTCCTGGAAGACCAGCCGTCCCTGATGGCGGATACTGACCATGAAGCGGTCTCCATGGTCTATGCCCCGATCTTCAAAGACAGTATAGGGGATATTGGAGCAGACCAGGCCAAAGCGGCGGTCGGCCGACTCCAACATGCCGGAAATCGTTCTGCCGTCCACCTGGACCGGTAACTGTGGGAGAAGGACGATCTCATCCAGGGGGTAGGAGGGGCCCACCTCCTCAAATGAAATCACACCAGATGCCAGCTTGCCGGCACAATAGGCGAAGAGGTCCCTTCCATGGAAGATATCCACCTTGCGGGTCGATGGCAGGCGATGACGGGTCTGGTCGATTTCACGTATTGCTTGGATGCCAATCACCTTTTTCATATGAGTCAGGGACCCGTTGTCAGGTGTTACCACATAAGATCCATTAGCAAGGAGGGCTACTGAGGCCCTGCGGTTTGTGCCAACACCGGGATCTACCACCGAGATGAAGATGCTGCCCGGAGGCCAGAAGGGCAGGGTAAAAAAGAGAGCATAAGAGGCCTCATAGGTGTTGAAGGGTCGGATGTCGTGAGAGTTGTCAAAGACGCGCAAGTGAGGATCGATACTGAGAATGACCCCACGCATGGTGCTGGTGGCTATCCCCTGACCAAAATCAGTCTGCATGACTAGGAATGGCTTCATAAGATCTCCGGCTCCTCTGTTCAGGTCTTTCCAATGACCTGTCCTGTAACATGTGCACAGGTTAACATCTAGTCAGGATAGCTGTCAATACCCAAGAATAGATTAATCAAACAAGCCATCTTAAAAGGGTTGATCCCTCTTGTAAGCATGTAATATCAAGTTTAAAGCTTGCATTGAACATGATAAAGATATATAGTCAACATGTTAAACAAGTGATGCGAGGATCTGCTTATGAACATGCGATATCAGTCAGCCAATGGGAAGGTTCCTGTCTATGTAGGCGTCTACAATGCTCTTTACTCGGACATCATGAATGGCGTTTATCTGGAAAATGAGGTTTTGCCGGGAGAGACAGTCCTGGCGGAGCATTATGGGGTCAGCCGAAACACACTCAGACAGGCTCTGGCCATCCTGAGCGAAGATGGACTGATTATCCGTTCTCAGGGCAAGGGAACCCTGGTGGCTCCCCGGGGAGATTTTCTCCCTGCCGACAAAATATCCAATCTTATGGTGACCTGCTCCCGAAAGCCAGTCAGCAAGGTGGATCTCCAATATAATTATGGACCACCCACAGACATCGCCCGCAGTAAACTGGGTCTGTCCCGCAGTGATCTGATCCTGGCGGGTGATGCTGTCTTTAAGGTTGGGGAAGACGTGGTGGGTTACTCTTTCACCCAGGTGTCCTCACCGGTCTTCACTGAGCTTGGGGTGGATCTGGGAGAGGCAGATTCAGTTGAGCATTTGATCATTCAGCAGATATTTGAGCATGCGGATTCCTGGAACCTGTCCATCAAATTAGTCTTTGCCAATGAGATGGAAGCAGGTTTTTTGGAGATTGAAGAAGCCACCCCTTTGCTCCATATGGAGGCCATTCTCTATAACAAGGCTCACCAGTCCTTTGCCAGATGCAAATTCTATTTTTTGCCAGATCATTACCAGCTTCAATTCCAGGTTTGAGGATATAAAAAAACCACCCTCATCGGGAAATTCCCAGGAAGGGTGGTCTATCTATGGTGCGGCCAAGAGGACTTGAACCTCCACCGAGTTAGCCTCGACTAGAACCTGAATCTAGCGCGTCTGCCAATTCCGCCATAGCCGCGTTTTGGTGACCCCAAGGAGAGTCGAACTCCTGATTTCGCCGTGAGAGGGCGACGTCTTGACCACTTGACCATGGGGCCGGTCCGCAACGGATTGAATTATAGCATGAGACAAATGATCCAGCAAGACACTT
>LSQX01152443.1_pt1 | contig 11222 bp, 10 predicted proteins | sample 654561 | NCBI WGS metagenome assembly LSQX01 (sample SAMN04489861, study PRJNA283612) | anaerobic digester metagenome | isolation source: 4 biogas reactors fed with cattle manure at either 37C or 55C with and... | place: Denmark: Kongens Lyngby | collected 2014 | reverse complement strand
GTTGACTTTACAAGAATGAATGACGGTAACAAGAAACTTGTTGATAGATACAGCAATGCTTGTGTAGTATATATAACGGGACCTATGATTTTTGCAAATACAGATGCAATTGAAGATATTGATGCTTCTGTTCAAGACTATGATACGATTATTTTCTCAATGAGAGGCGTTTCGAATATAGATATTTCATGCATCCAATCGTTTGGAGACCTAATTGGTGAATTGAGAAAAAGAAGCGCCGACGTGTCTGTAGCGGGTCTGAACACCTATGCTATGGAGATGATTAAAAGAAGTGAGCTCGACGAATATATTGGTAGTGAAAATATTTATTGGAGTGTAGAAGATGTTCTGCTAACACACAGACCTATGCCGGAGTAGTTTGAAAGAAAGGTAAAGCGATGGATGACTTTAAAGTAGACTTGCATATTCATACTTGTTTTTCTGATGGAGTTTTATCTCCTAAAGAAATAGTTGATAGATGGCAGATGGAAGGATATGACTTAATTGCAATAACCGATCATGACGGAGTTGAAGGTTCTATAGTTGCAACTAAATACAATAATGCAAAGAATCGTAAAATGTCTATTGAGAGAAGTATCAATAGCTTGGGTGGTCTTTTTAAAAAGAAATCATTATCGAACCAGTCTCAAAGTTATAAGCCTTTGAATATTATAGCGGGAATTGAGTTTGATTCTCACGATGAAGATAGCCAGGACTTGCATATTCTAGGTTATGGAATTGATACAGATAGTGCAGAATTAAAAATTGCTCTTTCTGATATTAATATCATGAGAGCAAGAAGAAATGACATGATGCTTAAAGCTATTCAGGACCTCGGATATGATATATCAATCGAAGATCTTCTTGAAGAGACAGGCGATATGCAATTCATCGGTAAGCCAATTTTTGCAAGAGTTCTTTCGCAGAAAGGTTATTTTGAATCGCCACATAAAGTTTTTGATGACTTGTTTGAGGTGAATGCGGACCTAAAAGCCCTTGTAAAGAAAACGCTAAGCACTGAAAGGGTGATTCGTACTATTCAATCTGCTGGAGGTGTTGCCATTATGGCACATCCTATGGAGCAAAGACGAGCTGATGAGACAAGAGAAGAATTTTATCCACGATTGAAAGCTATGTTAGATAAATTTGTAGGATTCGGAATTGATGGAATTGAATGCTATCATCCATCTGCTCGGGAAGATGACTCTCAATGGCTCAAGCAATATGCCGACGAAAGAGAATTACTATGTACAAGAGGCTCAGACTTCCATTCAGATGTAATTCGTAAATATAAACTAGATTAATTTGTATCGATTTAAACAAGGTGTATTAAGTCCGATTTTAATGCTGGTATTGTTTGATACTGAAATAATACTCTTCTATAATCTTTAGACAAAGTGAAATGGAGGAGATGACATGGCTGAATATCAAATAAGAACAATAGATTGTTACATTATTCCTAAGCAAGTATATTATATATGTCTATGGACGGTAAGGGATTGGGAGCGTTGCAAGAATATTATGCTGAATCCACAAGGTGAGAAGGTTAACATGACAGCAGAATACATTTGCAGATGCTTGGACAAGGCTATCTTGACTGTGCCGAAAGAATATAGAGATGGAATAATAAGTCAAATAGTATCTAGAGGTAAGGATTGCGCTGATGTTGCACATGAGAATACCTGGAAACGATGGAAGCAAGCATTCTTGTACGAACTTGCGGCAGAACTTGGTTTGGTATAGGTAGCTTGTTACAGAAACAAAATAGTGCAAAATGAGCACTTGCAAATATGTGCTGAAAGTAAAAGTTAATGGAGTTAATATAAATATGCAAGCAGATATCACTCCACCAACCATAACGCATCTGTTTGCACACACGTTTTATCTATTTATATTAAAACGGTCAGCACACACTTACTGAGCAGACGGCTAATGCCGTCTGTTTGGTGTTAACAAATAGTATGGAGGATAGTATGGCTTTTGAAGAAAAGACAATTGACAGTAAGATAGTTTATGAAGGCCCAATTTTCGATATTCGTAAATACGAAGTGGAGACTGTCGCTGGAATAGGATACAGAGACGTGCTTGAACATAATGGCGGATCTGTAATCATGCCTATTAAAGATGATGGCAAGATTGTTCTTGTTAAACAATATAGAAAGCCCCTTGAGGCGGAAGTTTTAGAACTTCCTGCAGGCAAGATTGATGAAGGCGAAGAGCCTCTTGTTGCAGCAATAAGAGAGCTTAAGGAAGAGACAGGCTACACTGCTAATTCAATGGAGCATCTCATTAGCTTTACTCCAACCTGTGGATATTCTGGTGAACGACTACATATCTACTATTGCAAGGGACTTACTCCAGGGGAGACAAATTTTGACGAGACTGAAGATTTGGACATAGTAGAATATTCTGTGAATGAGCTTATTGAGATGATAAAGTCAGGGATAATTCACGATAGTAAGACGATTATTGGCATTCTCTATGCAAGGCTTCAAGGAATAATTTAGGATTTTTGTATAAATACTGTTTACATATAAACGTTATGCATATATTATTTTGGTAATAGGTATTTTCACAAAAAGCTGGAGATTAAAATGAAAGAATATCTTGAATACTTAAAGAATGAAAAGCATAAGTCAGCAAATACTCTTATTGCGTATGAGAGAGATATTAAAGCGCTTCAAAAGTTTCTAGATAATCGTAATAAACGTGATGTTGCAGAATGCACAGAGACAGATGCAGTTGCTTTTGTTATTGAACTTTCAAATCTGAACAAATCTAGACCGACAATTGTAAGAATGATTTCTTCTAATCGTAGATTCTTTGAATATGAGATTCTTAAAGGCAGAAGAACTGATAACCCGTTTGCCAAAGTTAAGTCGGCCAAGGTGGATAAAAGGCAGATAGACTTCCTGACAATTGAAGAAGTATTCAAGCTACTTGAGCTACCAGGAACAGACCGGAAGGGAATACGAGATAGAGCATTATTGGAGTTTATGTATGGGACAGGAGCTAGAGTGACTGAACTAACAAGGCTCAAGGTTTCGGATATCAATCTTAGGATGAATTTTGCAACATTGAAGGATGTAGATGCGGAAAGCAGAATTGTTCCAATTGGAAGTTATGCTCATGACGCGTTACTTGATTATTTTGATAACGCATATGCAAGCTATAATAAAGGGCTTCCAGAACCTAACGATCCTCTTTTCCTTAGTCAAAGAGGGACATCAATTACAAGGCAAGGTGTATGGAAAATTCTTAAAGAATATGGGGAACAGATAGGCTTGGGCGATAGAATGACACCACAGATTCTTAGGGATTCATTCGCAGTTCATATATTGCAAAACGGAGGAGACCTTAAGACACTGCAAGAACTGATGGGGTTTGAGAATATGACTGTTGGTATAGCTTATCTTTCGGTTACAAATATCAGGGTGAAGGATGTATATACAAGGACTCATCCAAGAGCGTAATCCAAGAACAACCCGAGAACAATCCAATAGTGCAACCAGAGAAAAATCCAATAGCGTAATCTGAGAGCAATCCAAGAGTGCAATAAAAAAGGCTTGTTTTTATTAATTTGTTATAGTATAATTCATAAGGTTATTACGGACGTTCCTCTGGGGATAATTCAGATATATTAGGGGAACCAAGAACGTCTTTGATGGAAGGAGGAATAACATAATGAACATTTTAGATCAGATCACAAATGACTTTAAGAAGGAAGACATTCCTGCATTCGGAGTTGGTGATACAGTAAGAGTACATGTTAAGATTGTCGAGGGACAGAGAGAAAGAATCCAGATATTCGAGGGATACGTACTCAAGAAGCAGCACGGTGGAGTTAATGAGACTTTCACTGTAAGAAAGCTTTCGCATGGTGTTGGAGTTGAGAAGACTTTCCCACTACATTCACCAAGAATCGAAAAGATTGAACTAGTTAAGAAGGGCAAGGTTAGAAGAGCGAAGCTCAACTACATGCGTGAGAGAACTGGTAAGGCTGCTAGAATTAAGCAGGCGTAAGCTTAGAACAAGACATGAGATGCATACCTGGAGCAAATGCCAAGGTATGCATTTTGTTTTTAGGAGATATTAGAGGAGAAGCTATGGGAATTGAAAATATTAACTGGTATCCAGGACATATGAAGAAAACCAGAGAACTAATTCAAAGCAACCTCAAGATGGTTGATGTAGTTGTGGAGATTATAGACAGTAGAATTCCTATGTCTAGCCGAAATCCCATTATTGATGAATTAATTGCTGGAAAAAGAAGAATTGTAGTTCTAGGGAAGTCTGATTTGGCAGATGAAACGGCAACGAAAGAATGGAAGACTTATTTTGAGAATGAGGGGCATAGAACACTTGCACTTAATCTGCAATCTGGCGAGAATATTAAGCTCCTATTAAAGGCGCTAGAGAGCGAACAAACTAAGAGAAATGAAGAGAAGAGCTTCAAGAGACCACTTAGACTAATGATTGTTGGAGTACCAAATGTTGGGAAGTCTTCTCTTATTAATAGACTTATTGGAAGAAAAAGTACACAGACCGGTAATAGGCCTGGCGTTACAAAGGGTAAGCAATGGGTTACATTGAAAAACGGAATGCAGCTACTGGATACCCCAGGTATTCTATGGCCAAAGTTTGATGACCCAAATGTTGGACTTAACCTAGCATTTTGCGGTAGCATTAAGGATGACATCCTTGGAGTTGCAGACCTAGCTTTTGAACTAATAAAGTTCTTGGAGAAAGAATATCCTGAAAATCTTATTTCAAGATATGGCATAGATGAAATTAGTGAAGAAACAATTGAGAATATGGATGCAATTGCTCTAAAGAGAGGCTTTATCATGGCTGGAAAGAGAATTGACTACGATAGAACCGGCAGAAATGTTCTAGATGAGTTCAGAAGTGGTTTGCTAGGAAAGATTACACTTGAAAAGGTGAAGTAATGACGAAAGAAGAGAGATTAGCTGCTCAGAAACAGAAGCTTATTGAGATGAAGCTTCATGAGAATGATCTTAGAGAAAAAGGAGTTAAATGCATAGCAGGAATTGATGAGGTCGGAAGAGGGCCTCTTGCGGGACCTGTATATGCGGCTTGCGTTGTATTGCCTAAAGACTTTGATGTAATTGGAATTAATGATTCAAAGAAGCTGTCGGCAAAGAAGAGAGAAGAACTTTCTGAGGTTATTCTAGACAAAGCATTAGCTGTAGGAATTGGAATAGCTTCGAACGATGAAATTGATAGTATTAACATTCTTAATGCTACAAAGAAAGCCATGCTTATGGCTGTTGATGAAGCAAACAATAAGCTAGAGAAGTCCGGCAATGATTCCATAGATATTCTGCTTATTGACGCAGTTAAGCTTGATACAGATATAAGACAAGAATCAATTATTAAGGGTGATGAGAAGAGCCTTTCTATAGCGGCTGCTTCTATTGTTGCAAAGGTTGCAAGAGATAGTTTCATGGTAGAGATGGATACTGAGTATCCTGGCTATGCTTTTGCAAGCAACAAGGGCTATGGAACTGAAGCTCATTATGAAGGACTGAGAGAGTTGGGCTTTACGCCAATTCACAGAAGAACTTTCTTGAAGAAATTTGAGGAGGCAGAAAAAGATATGAAAAATGCAAAGAAAGTGTATGCCGTAAAGAATGGCAGAAATTCTGGAATCTATTATTCTTGGGATGATTGCAAGAAGGAAGTTGATGGATTCCCAGGTGCTAACTATAAGAGCTTTTCATCTGTCAAAGAAGCAAATGAATACCTTGGATTATCAACCAAAGAAGATTTACAAGAATCTAAAGACACACATGGTAATTCAATCACAAGGGCATATGTAGACGGGAGCTATGATGTGTCAACAGGCAGGTATGGCAGCGGTGCTGTGATTTTGCATAACGGAGAGGTAATAGAGCTTAGCGAAATGTATGATGATGAACAATCGAAACTTCGCAATGTAGCTGGTGAAATTAGAGGCGCTGTACTCGCAATTAATTTTTGCCATAGAAATGGAATAAAGAAGGTAACTATTTATCATGATTATGAGGGTGTAGGTAAATGGGGGGATAACCTTTGGAAAGCGAATCTTCCAATGACTATTAGGTATAAAGAATTTATTGTTAAAGCTCGCAAGGAAATGGAAATTACATTTGTAAAGGTTGAGGCACATTCAGGCGATAAATATAATGATATGGCTGATAAGCTTGCAAAGGCGGCCTTGGGCATATAGAATACGACTTTTTTTTATGTTATAATTAATGCTGTATTTTGCTGCAACTAGATTTGGATAGAGGTTTTAATGGAATCGCGCATATATGATCCTGAAATTATAAAAGGATATAGGCCTAAATATAAAGGCACTGATGAGGAATTACATCAGATGATAGACAATATTAGTCTTCTTTATAGTTCTGCTATTAAAGAATTGCAGACGAAATTAGATATTCTGTCTGATGATTTCTCAATAAAACATGAATATATGCCTATTCATCATATTAAGAAAAGGCTCAAGACCTTTGAGAGTTTGATGGAGAAGGCTAATAGATATGGAATCGAAGACCCAATAAACAATATTGATGCAGTTTTGCGTGATGTTTTGGATATTGCTGGTATTCGAGTCATTTGTAACTATGAAGAAGATATGTACAATATTTCGGCAATTCTTCTTCAGCAATCAGACATTGAGCTAATTAGGATAAAGGACTATGTTAAAAATCCTAAGGAGAGCGGCTACAGGAGTTTGCATGTGGTCGTAGCTCTACCAGTATTTTTGGTTAACAGAGATGCAATGGTACCCGTCGAAATACAATTTCGTACTATTGCCATGGATACATGGGCAAGTCTAGAGCACGAATTAAGATATAAGAACAAAGGAAGTCTACCTGATGATGTTCAAGCTTTGCTTAAAGATTGTGCGACCCAATTGGCAAAGGTTGATGACAGCATGAACAAGGTTAGACAGAGAGTCCTTAATAATAATAAAGAACATAACGAATATATAGATTTATAACAAAAGCCACTATGGAACTCAACTATAAGGCAGCAGGCTCAATTTGAAGAATTTCGGTGGCAGTTATTATTCTCAGTCTTTAAATAAAAGGAGAAGTAGGTAATGAAAAACCTTGAGAAAACATATAATCCGCATAGCTTTGAGGATAGAATTTATGAGATGTGGGAGGACAAAGGAGCATTCAATGCTGAGATAGATAAGGACAAGAAGCCTTATACTATTATTATGCCTCCACCAAATATTACAGGCCAGCTCCATATGGGTCACGCACTCGACCAGACTCTTCAGGATGTCCTGATTAGATGGAAGAGAATGCAAGGTTATAGTGCATTGTGGATTCCGGGAAGCGACCATGCAAGTATCGCAACTGAGGTTAAGGTTGTTGAGAAAGTAAAGAAAGATACTGGAAAGACCAAGATGGACATGACAAGGGAAGAGTTTCTTGAGTATGCATGGGATTGGAAGAAAGAATACGGCGGAAGAATTACAAAGCAATGTCGTAAGCTAGGTGATTCTTGTGACTGGAGAAGAGAGCGATTTACTATGGATGAAGGCTGTAACAAGGCCGTTACAGAGTTTTTCATTCATTTATACAAGAAGGGTATGATTTACAAGGGCAATAGGATTATAAACTGGTGCCCTAGCTGTAAGACTACACTATCTGATGCAGAGGTTGAGCACGAAGATCTTAATGGAAAATATTGGTATTTCTACTATCCTGCAACTGATGGAAGCAAGGGAATTACAATTGCTACATCAAGACCAGAGACAATGTTTGGAGATACTGCTATTGCTGTTGCTGATGGAGATGAGAGATATGCACATCTTGTTGGAAAGACAGTAACAATTCCTCTAATTGGAAGAGAAATTCCAGTAATTATTGATGAGCATGCTGACCCAGAGAAGGGTACAGGAGCTGTTAAAATTACTCCATCACATGACCCTAACGATTTCATGGTTGGTGAGCGTCATAACCTTGAGAGAGTTTGCTGTATTGACGAGACTGCTCACATGAATGAGCTCGCAGGCAAGTATGAAGGCATGGATCGTTATGATTGCCGAAAAGCATGGGTTGCAGATTTGGACGAAGCAGGTTTCCTTGTAAAGACAGAAGATGTAGTTATTCCAGCTGGAAAATGCTACCGCTGTCACACTGTAATTGAGCCAATGATTTCAGATCAGTGGTTCGTTGCAATGGAGGATTTAGCTAAGCCTGCAATAGAGGCAGCAACATCAGGTGATATGACACATGCACCTGCTAGATTTGAGAAAATTTATCTAAATTGGCTGAACGATATTCATGATTGGTGCATCTCAAGACAGCTATGGTGGGGACATAGAATTCCAGCATATTATTGTGATGAGTGCGGAGAGACAGTTGTTGCAGCAGAAATGCCTAGCAAGTGTCCAAAGTGTGGAGGATCTCATTTCCATCAAGATGAAGATGTACTTGACACATGGTTCTCATCAGCACTATGGCCTTTCTCGACACTTGGATGGCCTGATAAAACCCCTGAATTAGATTATTTCTATCCTAACGCCGTAATGGTTACAGGTTACGATATACTATTTTTCTGGGTAATTAGAATGGTTTTTGCATCATGTGAGACTATGGGAGAGGTTCCATTTAAGCATGTATTCTTGCATGGGCTTGTAAGAGATGAGCTTGGAAGAAAGATGTCGAAGTCTCTTGGCAACGGCATTGATCCGCTTGAAGTAATTGACGAGGTTGGAGCTGATGCGCTTCGATTCATGCTTTGTACAGGAATCACTCCTGGAAATGACATGAGATTCATCAGAGGCAAACTCGAGAATTCTCGTAATTTTGCAAATAAGCTATGGAATGCTTCTAGATTTACAATAATGAATCTTTTGGACGAAGACGGTGAGTTTTTACCAATGGCTGATGCAAGCAGTGCTAAACTCAAGGATGAAGATAAATGGATTATTTCTAAGGTTAATGATGGCGCAAAATATATTACTGAGTCATTGGATAAGTTTGAGCTGGGCCTTGCTGGACAAAGGGTTTATGAACTTATTTGGGATGAGTTCTGCGACTGGTATATCGAGCTTATTAAGACTAGACTTTGGAGCGATGATGAAGAAGATAAGCTGACTGCAAGATATGTATTGCAAAGCGTATTAAAGGATCTTCTAAGATTACTTCATCCATTTATGCCATTTATTACTGAAGAAATTTACGGATATCTTCCAAAGGATGGTGCTACTCAAGATAATCCGAACGAACTTCTAATCAAGAGTAGTTGGCCAGTTTATGAAGAAGCAAAGAGCTATGATGAGTCAGTTGATAGAATCGAGTTTGCTATGAGCATCATCAAGGCTGTTAGAAATATTAGAGCGGAAGCAGAAGCTGCACCTAGTCGTAAGCTAAATATTCTAATTAGAACTGATAACAGAGCTAAAGATATTGAACTAATAGAGTCATATATCAAGAACATTGCAAATGTAACTAGCATTGCAATCGAAGCATCTAATTCAGAGGCTCCAGATGATGTAATGTCAGCAGTAGTTGATGGGGCAGAAATTCTTGTAGCTATGGATGAGCTTGTAGACAGAGAAGCTGAAATCCAAAGACTTGAGAAAGAGAAGAAGAGACTTGAAGGTGAGGTAGTAAGAGTTGAGAAGAAGCTATCTAACCAAGGCTTTATTGGAAAGGCGCCTGCTTCAGTTATTGAAGAGGAGAAGTCGAAGGGTGAGAAGTACAAAGAGATGTTACAGACTGTAACTGCAAGACTTGATTCGCTAAAGAATAAGTAATGATAGATTGAGCTAGGGTGCTGGCGTGTACGCACGTTTGGCCCTTGGCTCGATTTTTTTGAAAAAAGATAGGGAGCAAAACTATGTCGGCAGAGCCTATTGGCGTTATGAATGTCCACAAAAGAATTAGAGATATAAGCAATTGGAAGGGACCGGTTGGGCTTGATAGAATGCGTAGATTATTGGAGTTGATGGGTAATCCAGAGAAGACTCTCAAGATAATCCATGTAGGAGGAACCAATGGAAAGGGTTCTACTTCACACTTTACTAAGTCAATTCTTGAAGCAGAGAATTACAATGTGGGAATTTTCACATCACCTCATTTGGTTGTGTTCAACGAGAGAATTCAAACAAGTCAGGGAATGATATCTGACGAAGATTTTGAAAGAATTGCAAATAATGTAATGGATAAAGCTGAAATATTAAGTCAAGAAGGCTTTGGTTTTCTTTCGCAATTTGAGATATTAACTGCAACCGCTTATGCTTTTTTTGCAGAAAAACAGCCTGATTATGTAATTATGGAAGTAGGAATTGGCGGAAGATATGATGCGACAAATGCGATTGATAGTTCACTGGTAACCGTTATTAGTCAAATTGGAATAGACCATGTTAGTACGTTAGGAGATACCCTTGCACTTATTGCAGGCGAGAAAGCTTGTATAATCAAGGAGGGCGTGCCCCTGATTTCGACATCAAAAGAGCTCGAAGTTAAAGAAGTCCTATTTAATGAGGCCAAACATAAAAGTGCGCCAGTAATTGATTGCTCAACTTTTGACTATAGTATTATTGATTCAGCTAATAAATCTTGTAATGGATATACAACTATATTTGACGCTTGCATTTGTGATAAAGAGTTTGAAAGCTTGCAAATCTCGATGCTTGGAGAACATCAGATTACAAATTCTATTGCGGCAATCACTGCTGTTATGCAGATCATTGATGTAAGTGAGAACGCAATAAGAAATGGGCTTCTTGCAGCTCGTAATCCTGGAAGATTTGAATTCCTTAGATATGGACCAGATTTAATAATTGACGGAGCTCATAATGAGTCCGGAATAAAGTCTGCTATTGCGGCTTTTGAATCTGTGGAAGGAAGCTGCGAGGATAAAAAGGTTCTAGTTGGATTTGGGTGTCTTGCTGATAAAGGTGTCGGTGATATGGTTAGCTTGATTTCAAGGTCTTTTAAAGGGGCTGATATTGTCGCATTGGAGCCTAACTCGGAAAGAGCACTTTCTTCAAAGAAACTACACGAATTATTTGTAAAAAATGACAGAATTTGTGATATACTAACTAACGTTAGTGAAATATTTTCTAGTAAAAATACAAAGAAGTACGATATAATAATTGTGCTTGGCTCGATATACCTTATCGGAGAAGTTAGAGCCCTGTTTTTTAAGGAAAGTTAATGAACTATAAAGAAAACTTTTATTTG
>LSQX01362299.1_pt1 | contig 11223 bp, 12 predicted proteins | sample 654561 | NCBI WGS metagenome assembly LSQX01 (sample SAMN04489861, study PRJNA283612) | anaerobic digester metagenome | isolation source: 4 biogas reactors fed with cattle manure at either 37C or 55C with and... | place: Denmark: Kongens Lyngby | collected 2014 | reverse complement strand
GTTCATCAAAAATCCCCATAAAAATAGTCTCTTTATACTCTTCGCTCAGTTTATTCATGTACGGTCGTGCTACAGATCTGATATTAATTCCGGAAAATGCTTGATTACCCAATCTTACAAGCGTTGGGCCCAGTTTAAATTTATGTGTATTCTCGCTTTGGATAAGGGCACCGATCTCCTTGAGAGCTTGAATTATACCGTAAACTGTGCTTTTGGGAATTTCCAGTTTGCGGGCCAGGTCACTTATACCCAGTTCAGCCTGGCCGTAGGCAATTTCTTCCAGGATGGCGAAAGCCTTGTGAAGCACGGGAGCATTATACCCTGAACTTTTATTTGTCATAGCGATCCATCTTTCTTGTAGTTATTAAATAATCTATCTGAGTAATAATTTAATCCTTTTTGCGGATATTGTCAATTATACCGCGGCGCAGGTAATCCGATTTGCAATAGGGCACTATTTGCCTGATTTGCCGTAGAGCATGATTTGCTGTAGAGCATTGACTTTTTCCAGATACTCCTGTACAATAACGATTAACCGTAGCGGTTAACCGCGTAAGGTTGCAGAATTTTCTATAATACCGGCAGGTTCGCCGGTATTTTGAATAATTGAGTCTTAAACGAAAATGCCGAAATATTCAGCAGGCGGGAAAAAAGGGGTGCATTTGTTGCATAAAGAACAGCTAACCTTAGTCGAAGGCGGGATGCCGTATCAGGTGCAGGTAAGCGTTTCCCTCATTGGTGATGACCTTGCTGTAATGGTCTGCGGCGGCAATAAACCCCATGTGGGGGCGGTTGCCGTTAGTATACCCCGCCCCAGCCTGGATGATCCACACGTGATCAGCTCAACCACTTCCGTCTTTGCTCTGGTCGGGCATAAAGAGGATGAACTGGCCAAAAAAATGGCCGGCAAGCTTGCCTCCGCGCTCAATAGAAAAGTAGTACTTACAGCAGGCATTCATGTGGATAATATTACGACGAAAGGTATTCGGGAAATCGAGAATAATTGTTCAAAGGTTCTTGAGCAATTGCTGAAGCAGCTGACAAAAAACGGTGATGTCTGTGATAATGGCTGTGATAGATGAATATTTTTTTGAAATTGCAAAGGAGTGCGGGAAGTGCGGGAATTGCGAAAAAGGCGGAAGCTTGACCACCTCAATCTCGTTCAAAATCTTGACGATGGTCCGGATTCTTCGGGATTTGAAGATATACATTTTGTCCATAATTGTTTGCCGGAGATCAACCGCCGGGAGATCAATACTGCTGTTAAGTTTTGTGGCTGGGAGCTGAAATTCCCGTTAATGATTAATGCTATTACCGGCGGTATTGATGAGGCGGCGGGGATTAACAGATCGCTGGCCGCTGTCGCCCGTAAACTGGGGATACCGATGGCCGTGGGTTCGCAAACTGCCGCCCTGCAGGACAGGGAAGTTGAGTTCAGTTATAAGGTTGTCCGTAAGGAAAACCCTGACGGGTTTATTGCTGCAAATGTCAGCGCGGGCCTTTCTCCTGAAGAGGCGCTGAACGCGGTGGAGATGATCAACGCGGATGCCCTTCAGCTTCACCTTAATATCCCTCAGGAAGTGATGATGCCGGAGAATGAAGGCGAACTTTCTTTTCAGGGGTATCTGGATAACATCAGGGAAACAGTTCGATCTTCACATGTCCCGGTAATAGTGAAGGAAGTGGGATGCGGCATTGCCCGTGAACAGGCAAAACAGATTATTTCCACAGGTGTTGCTGCATTGGACGTTGGGGGAAAAGGGGGCACAAATTTTCTCCTTATTGAAGGCCTTCGGCATAACGGCGAGACAGCGCATCCCTTTTTGAACTGGGGCCTCTCTACGGCAGCCAGTCTGGCAGAGGTGGTCCATTCTGCCGGATTACAGGCGGGTCAAGTGGATATTGTCGCTTCGGGAGGGATACGCAGCGGGCTTGATACGGCTAAGGCGCTGGCCTTGGGGGCTTCCCTGGCCGGGATAGCCGGTCCGCTCGTGCGCTGCTTTTTTAAAGGAGGTGAAGAAGCGATTGAGCACTACCTGTTGGGTATAGAGAAGCAGCTCCGGCAGGTAATGATCATGCTGGGTGCGCGTAACGTCTCTGAGCTTCGAGAGAAACCGCTGGTTATCCTTGGGGATACCGCCCAGTGGCTGCAGAGAAGGGGGATTGACCCTGACCGCTTTGCTTGCCGCGGCAGGCGGACTTAGCGGCCTATTCTTTTAAATTCATTTTGAATATTACTTACAAATGGAAGGGCTTGTTATATATGGCTGAGGAGAAGCAGATTGAGGGAACAATAATCCCCGGCAAAGGTGAAGCGCATGTTTTTTTGCAACTGGACTGGGTGAAGGAACAATTTCTTGAAAAGAGTGGTTTTATCCCTTTCCCCGGCACGTTGAATTTGAAGGTAGCGCTGGAGGATTTTGATTATTTGCACAGGCTGGCCCTTTCCCGTGGGGAGAAATTAATTCCCCCGCCCGGAGAGGAAGAACTGTGCCAGGCCAGGTTGCTTCCGATCAGGGTTGGCGGTATAACATCAGCTCTTGTTTTTCCCATGGTGGACGATTATTACAACGACATTTTAGAGCTTGTTGCACCTGTAAAACTAAGACAACATTTAAAACTCCGCGATAATGATCTATTACAGTTTTCCGTTATACTTCCGCAAAAGCTTTTTTTACCGCAGGGTATTATCTTTGATTTGGACGGCACCCTTATTGATTCAGTTGGTCATTATTATGATATCTTTTGTGAGGGCTGCCGTGAAGCGGGGCTGCCCCTTCCGCAGAAGGAAAAGGTACTGGATTATATGGGGAGGGGGTTTGGTTATTGGGAGATATGGGAGAAGTTTCTTCCCGCTGGTAATTCTGAAACTAAAAAAGCGGAGCAGCGAAAAAGATTCGCGGCTACATTAAAGGAGATCTGGCGACGCGGCTATGCCCAAAAAATCAACTTTTTCCCCGGTGTCGCGGGACTTTTATCCCGCTTGCAGGAAAGACGTGTGAAAATGGGTGTGGTTACCTCTTCAAATTATGCAAATAAAATAAAATTTTTTCAGGAAAAAGGACTTAATCCTGATCATTTTTTTAGATCAATAATTGCCCGCGAGCATACTACAAAGTACAAACCCGATCCAGAACCCTTGTTGCTGTGTTTACAGCAGCTTCAACTAGCAGCGGAAAAATGTCTTTACGTGGGGGACTCCCCTTGTGATATTATTGCAGGGAAGAAAGCCGGTATGGCTACCGTTGGTGTCCTGACAGGTGCCGGAACCCGCAGTTCGCTTTCCGGGGCGGGAGCAGATTATATCCTGGACTGTATTGATGAGTTCCCGGATGTATTTGACAGGGAAAAGGGGATCCGCTAAGATCAAGGCTAAAGAATAGTAACGGGCGGGGGTTTTTTACTTTGGAGATTTATGTTGGTCGCAGAAGGGATGTAAACAAGGGTTTTTGGATGAGTTTTGAAAACCATCCCCGCCTGCAGGAAACAAAAAAAAGCATCTATGAGCGCTGCCTCCCCTGCCTGGAAAAACTATACGCACAGCTTAAAGGGGTACCGTTCTGGTTGGTGTTGGAAGAACCGCTTAACTGCTGGAAAATAATTGTTGTTTTTAATGAATTTGATCATTGTCTGGATCTATTACAGGCATATCAAGACGATAAATTTTCGTTGCCGCGGACAGTTCGAGGCCGTATTGGGACCAATGATAAGAGCAACCCTCATGTTACCGTTATTTTTCAGGTCAACGATCTTGCCGAACGCGATGAACTTTATTCCGACCTGCTGAGACTGGCCGGTGGGATTTCCTCTGAATTTAAAATATACTATGAGCGCGGCTGCCAGGACCTGTACCGCGTTCTTTGCGGGGAATGGAATACATGGGGTGAAGTGACCCCCATTCAAAACCCTTCTTTAGTCAAGGATGTGGAAAAAAAGGTTGGTAAGCTCCTGCGCGGAGAGTATAGATAAAAGGGCGCTGTTAAATAAAGCGGCTCTTATAAATTTCATGTAATCATGTAATCATGTAATCATGTAATAAGGAGATTAAAAGGAGAGGAAGTGTCCTTATTATGAGGTTGATAGTGGGCATATCGGGCGCAACCGGGGCCATTTATGGTATTCGTACACTGGAGGTATTGCGGCAACTGGGGGTAGAGACCCACCTGATTATATCGGATGCAGGGAAAAAGACAGTTCACCTTGAAACCGGCTATGACATTCATACAATTGAAAAGATGGCAACCGAAGTACATCAAATAGGTAATATCGGAGCTTCTATAGCCAGCGGCTCTTTTAAGACGGACGGGATGATTATTGCGCCCTGTTCGATGAGAAGCCTGTCGGCCATCGCTAATTCCTACAATGAAAACCTGTTGATCAGGGCCGCGGATGTGGTGATAAAGGAAAGAAGAAGGCTGGTGCTGGTTGTAAGAGAGACGCCCTTGCACCTGGGACATCTGCAACTAATGACAAAGGTGGCTACGGTTGGCGGGATTATTTTGCCGCCGATGCCCGCCTACTACAATCTTCCCAAAACCTTGGATGATATCATCAACCATACAGTGGGCAAAATTTTAGATCAGTTCGATCTGGAACATACCCTTTTCACTCGCTGGGACGGGGCGAATGGTTTATGATTTTATTTATTTTATGTTATAAATCGAAGGGGGAAAACTGCCTGATAAAATGGACTTAATTGAAAAAACTATAAGCAGCAGGGAAATATACAACGGTAAAATTATTAGTGTTCGCCTGGACCGGGTGCAGTTACCGGACGGGCAAGAAAGCCAGCGGGAAATTGTCGAAGTGGCTAACGGCGGGGCAGTGGGAATAGTCCCGGTAAAGGATGGCAGAGTGTATCTTGTTAGGCAGTATCGAAAAGCTGTTGAAAAGGTTCTTTTGGAGATCCCTGCCGGGAGGCTGGAACCGGGAGAAGACCCATCGCATTGCGCGCAGCGCGAGCTGTCCGAGGAGATTGGGTTCAAGACTGAAAACTTGCAGCGGTTGGCTTTTTCTTATAGTTCCCCTGGTTTTTCCAATGAGGTGCTTTACCTGTACCTTGCCCGTGATCTGGTAAGGGATGAAGCCGCTGTTAAAGAAGAAGGGGAATTTCTCGAAGTGGATAGCTATGGTTTCTCCGAAGCTTTAAAAATGGTTTCGGACGGGGAAATCGAGGATGGGAAAACAATTATCGGCCTGCTGATGGCTTCATATTACCTATCGAAGATGGATAATCAAAAGCAATCCTAATTGTAATTTAGATTTTATTAATTATCAGTTAAAAGGAAGTGAAGTAATGAAAAAACCCCAAAAAAGACGATGCCTGGAGAGCATCACCCCGTATGTTCCCGGAAAACCAATTGAGGAAGTGGAGAGAGAGCTGGGGCTTTCAAATGTTGTCAAGATGGCTTCAAATGAGAACCCCCTGGGGCCTTCACCGCTGGCAATGGAGGCGATAAAGGATTACTTACAGAAGATCAATTATTATCCTGACGGTAATAGTTACTATCTCAAACGATCCCTTGCTGCTAAACTTGGATTAAAAGAAGAAAATATCGTCCTGGGGAATGGTGCCGATGAGCTTATTGTCCTGTTGGGGGCAGCGTATTTAAACCCTGGGGACGAGATCATCATGGCGCAGCCCTCTTTTTCGGAGTACGATTTTTCAGCCCGGCTGATGAATGCTGTTCCAATTTACGTGCCCTGCAAAGATTTTTACCATGATTTAGAGGCTATGGCGGCGGCAATTACCGGCAAGACGAAAATTGTCTATATTTGCAACCCCAATAATCCTACAGGTACTATCGTTAATAAGGATGAACTGGAGGGGTTTTTGGAAAAGGTGCCTGCGGAAGTCCTTATTGTCATGGACGAGGCCTACCGGGAGTTTGTTGATGACTCTACGTATCCGGATAGCCTGGAATTGATCAAGCGTAGCAGCAATGCGCTTATTTTGCGAACTTTTTCCAAGATTTACGGTCTTGCGGGTTTACGGGTAGGGTATGGACTTGCACCGGTGCAGATCATTGCCGATCTTAATACTGTGCGCGAACCGTTTAATGTGAATTCTTTGTCCCAGGTTGCTGCAAGAGCAGCGCTGGAGGATGAGGAACACCTTCTGAAGGTCAGGAAGAATAATTCCGCCGGCAAAGAGTATCTTTCAGGCGAGTTGAAAAGGATGGGCCTTTACCATGTCCCCACTCAGGCCAACTTTTTCTTTGTTGATGTAGGGGTGGATTCCAAAGAGCTTTTCCAGAGGCTCCTGCGTAAAGGGATTATCGTGCGCACCGGAGATATTTTTGGTTATCCCCAGTTTATTCGCGTTTCTATCGCTCATGAAGAAGGTAACAGGCATTTTATTAAGGCGCTTGAAGAAACACTGCAAGAAATGCGCTAATGTGACAAAGGGGATGCGACAGCGAGAACCGTCCCCGGTGTCGCGCGACACCGGGGACGGTTCTCGCTGTCGCAAATCCTTACTGAATCCTTAACGAAAGATATCCTTCATTTTATCATTCAGGGTGTTAAGGCCGTCCTCCGCTTCCTGGGAAAGTGCCGCCAGGAAAAGGGGAGGAATTTTGTTGGCGGCTTCAGCGGCTTCAATAATATCTTCTGTAATATTTTCCCCGCGCTGCAGCAACACCTTTCCCTCACGGTCTTTTACGCTGAAATTGGCTTTTTTGTTTAACACGTATTCTTTCATTTTAATTTTGGATTCATGAGCCAGCTCTTTCCCTTCCCTGTAAATCTCCTTTTCAAGGCGGCTCCAGATCTCCCTGATATTGTCGAATGCTTCTATAAGCGGGCGCTGCATTTCTTCCGCTTTATATTCTTCTTGCCCTTCTTCCTGTTCAGTTTTTTTACCGTTAGGTTCTGTACCTCTGAAGATGTAGGAAGACTTTTTTTTAAAATTATGCCATGCTTGAAGAAGACGGTCGCTCCCCTGGTCCAATTTTCCCAGGGTGAAATCTATGCTGTCCAGAAGCTCTCCTGCTCCTGCCGCAAAGAGAACCTGGTAAAGTTTGCCTGAAGCGCGTGCTCTTTCCATGGTATCATATGTGATTTTTTGACCTTTTTCGACAACAACTTCTCCGTGAAGATTTTTAACTGTAAACGCTGCTTCCTTATGCAGGGAAAATTCAATAGCCCTCATCTCCAGAGAATAAGCGGTTTCTTTTTCTTTACCATGTTCCTCATCTTCGCGCCCCTCGTCTTTTTCTCCCTCACTCAAGTAAGCGGTGTAGTTTGCTTCTGCAATAACATAATCTTTTCCCAGCTTTAGAATACCGCGGGTATCAAGAAACATATTTTTATCTATTTTTTCCTTGCTTCTAAAATCATAAAGCAGGAGGCTTTCAATTTCCCCTGTTTGAGTAGAAAAAGTGAAATCCTGAACCTTGGCGATATAATCGCCCGCACTACTGATAACGCTGTTTCCTAAAAAAGAATAATCCCTGGAGATTTCCTGTTCAGGATGGTCTTCTTCCGCTGCCAGATTTTCTTTGTTATTGATGGTAATGGCATCTCTGCCGATATGGGAAACCTGTTCATATAGGATAATCTGTGAACGCCCTTTAAGCAATCCCTTTTCCCCGACCAGGAAACCGGCAATTTTTTTCCCGGCAGGATCTAAAATTAAGTTTTGTACTCTTCCTGCCATGGAACCATCTTCCAGGTCCACTACAGGGAATCCTTTAATTAATTTTGCCCTGATTTCAAACACCTCCTTGTCTATATTTTTATCTTATTTGTTTGGTTTATACTATCCTATTTTTTTTATTTCTACTTATTCCTTAACCGCTAACTCCTTAACGTGTTTTCAACTTTTTCATTGTTAAACATAGCTTTTTCATTGTAAAGTTGCTTTTAGCAGCAGCAGAAGATATAATTAAGTATGCTTACTTTAAAAAGTACCGGAGAAAATATGACAAAGAAAATCGGCAGAATTCTGGGAGAAATTGTGCCCGGATGTACGGTTATAGCTTTAAATGGCGAACTGGGAGCCGGAAAAACGGTTTTTGTCCGTGGGGTTGCCGAAGGGTTGAGAGTTACCAATATTGTTAACAGCCCCTCTTTTGTGATTATGAACCTTTACAAGGGAAGGCTGGAGTTATATCATTTTGATTTTTACCGCCTGGAGGACGACGAAGAACTGGAAGAGCTTGGCCTAGAAGAGTATTTTTATGCTGAAAACGGTTTGACCCTTATTGAATGGGCGAATAAATTTCCCCATTATTTGCCTTCTGCCAGGCTGGAGATCGAGATAACAAAAGATCCTCGGGATCTTGAAAATTCCCGTATCCTTCATTTTAAACAATTGGATAGAACGAAGGATTTTTTGATTGAGGAGTTGAAAAGAAGTGCTGCTACTTGCTCTTGATACCACAACCAGAGTTTGCAGTGCAGCTATTGGCGATACGGAAAGGGTTTGGGCGGAATATCTTTTAAATACGGATAATACACACTCACAGCGTCTGATGCCCCTGATTATTTCACTTTTAAAGGATGCCGGCGTGCATAAAAGCCGGCTGCAGGGCGTCGCTGTATGCGTGGGTCCGGGATCATTTACCGGTATCCGCATCGGTATGGCAACAGCGAAAGGGTTATGCCAGGGATTAAATATCCCCGTTGTGGGGGTGATGACTCTCGATGCCCTGGCGGAAGCCTGTATTTTTCACAGGGGTTTGATTTGTCCGGTTTTAAATGCCAGGAAAAATCAGGTTTATACTGCGCTTTACCGGGGAGGCCCCGAGGGGCCGGTGATGGTTGAAGGAGCAACGGCCATATCGGTGGAAGAGCTGTGCTGCAAACTGGATGCTTACCATGAAGAGATCATTTTTTTAGGCGATTATCCGGTAAATATCGGAGAAATCCTAAGGGCTGCCTTCGGGGAGAGGTGCTGGGAGATGCCTTATTCATCGCGGCTTAACCGTGCGTCTCTCGTTCTCCATAGGGGGGCAAGGATGTGGGCCGAGAACGGTTCCATCTCCACTTATGCTATAAAGCCTTTTTATATTCGTATTCCCGAGGCGGAAAGGAAGCTGCAGAAAAAAAGCCGGGGAAGGATGTTCTAGTTGTGTTGCAGTTAGATATAGATATTACCCCCATGACAGCAGCCCATTTAGATCAGGTGCTGTTTATTGAACGGGATTCTTTTATTTCAACTTCCTGGTCAAGAGATTCTTTTTATGCAGAGATAACCCGTAACAAGTATGCCTATTATATTGTGGCGCGCTTTAAGGAAAGCGCCATGATTATGGGCTATGGGGGTATATGGATTGTTTTAGGTGAGGCGCATATCACGACTCTGGCTGTTCATCCCTACTACCGAAGGGCAGGTGCGGGGACAATCATCTTGAATAATTTGCTGGAAAAAGCTCTTCTAGAAGGTGCCGGTAAAATATTTTTAGAGGTGAGAGCTTCTAACCGGAATGCGCGGAAACTCTATGAAAAATTTAATTTTAAAGTGATCGCTCTTCGGAAAAACTATTATGTTGATGAAGACGCTCTGGTAATGATGCTTGAAGCAGCGGATTTGCGTGCGGTGGAAGGAAGGAGTGCTTCAGGTGATCCGTAAAACATTAATTCTGGGGTTGGAAACAAGCTGTGACGATACCGCTGCGGCAGTAGTACTCAATGGCCGCAATCTTTTAAGCAGCGTGGTGTCTTCGCAGGAACAATTTCACCGTCGTTTTGGCGGGATTGTGCCCGAGATCGCTTCGCGCTGCCATCTGGACTATATTAATCCTGTAATAGACGAAGCCCTGAGCAAGGCCGGAGTTGCTTTAAGCGATTTGGACGGTATAGCCGTTACTTATGGACCCGGGCTGGTGGGTTCTTTGCTGGTGGGGGTTTCTGCGGCAAAAGCCCTGGCCTATACTCTTGATTTGCCTTTAATGGCCGTTAATCACCTGGAAGGACACATTTATGCCAATTTCTTAACAGGCACCGTGATTACTTTTCCGCTGCTCTGTCTGGTTGTTTCGGGGGGGCATACCTCGCTTATTTATATGCATGATCACGGGCGGATTGAAACTATAGGCAGAACCAGGGACGATGCTGCCGGGGAGGTTTTTGATAAAGTGGCCAGGGCGCTGGGCCTCGGGTTCCCGGGAGGGGCAATTATTGACCGCTTGGCGCAGCAGGGGGATGCGGAGGCTTTTAATTTTCCCCGTGCGCTGATGACCGAGGAAGGAAAGTTGGATTTTAGCTTTAGCGGGGTGAAAACGTCGGTTTTAAATTGTATCCGGCGGGAAACGGAAAAGGGGAACGAAGTGAAGCCCGCTGATCTTGCTGCAGCTTTTCAGGACGCTGTCGTAGATGTTCTTGTCGAAAAATCTCTCCTGGCGATCAGAAAAAAAGTAACAAAACAGTTTCTTTTGGCCGGAGGGGTGGCCGCTAACGGTGAGCTGAGAAGGAGACTCAGGCAACGGTTATCTAATGAGCAGATTGAATTAGTCTATCCTCCCGCGGAGTTGTGCACAGATAATGGCGCCATGATCGCCTCCGCCGGTTACTTTTACCTGCACCAGGGCCGTACTGCTCCCTGGGATTTGAATGCTATCCCCAATTTAGAGCTTGTTTGAGTGAAATGATAATTTGGTTTATTCATTAGTTAATGTCCCTTTAATTTCCGCTATTTCGACTTTATTGGCAGATTTTCGACAACAGCTTTATGTAACCAATGTGGAAATTGTGGAAAGAAATGCGGGGTTGTCCAAGAAATGGCGCTTTGCCTGTGGATAAATATGTGGATACTGTGAATTACTTGTGGAGACAAAAAGTTAACCTACTATTATATGCTTGTTTGAAGTAAATATTCCTCTTTTTTTATTAACATAATTAAATGGATAAATATTGCATCTATCTTCCTCACAAGTTTTAAAAAAATAAATATGCTATAATATGAGCTCTAACTAATATTTTGTCCCGAAAGAGGGGTTGTACTTGTTAGATCAATTAAGGAAAGTTCATTTTGTCGGTATCGGCGGTTATGGGATGAGCGCCCTTGCTTTTATCCTGCTCGAAGCAGGTTACAGTGTAAGGGGGTCTGATATTAAAAGCTCCAGCCTGACAGAGCTATTGCGGGAGAAAGGGGCGAAAATTTACATCGGACACAACCCTGAACAACTCGGGGATGCTCAGCTGGTGGTTTATTCCACCGCCATACCCCCCCATAACCCTGAAATACTGGCCGCCGGTAAAAGAGGGATCCCGCTGTGG
>LSQX01269231.1_pt2 | contig 11223 bp, 6 predicted proteins | sample 654561 | NCBI WGS metagenome assembly LSQX01 (sample SAMN04489861, study PRJNA283612) | anaerobic digester metagenome | isolation source: 4 biogas reactors fed with cattle manure at either 37C or 55C with and... | place: Denmark: Kongens Lyngby | collected 2014 | reverse complement strand
GCCTGTACCTGGCCGAGCCGGAGCTCACCGTCCGCCTGGACCTGACGCCGGTCGCCTTTGTGTGCTCGGGCACCATCTGCTCGTGGGCGCTGTTGCGCTATGGCCTGTTGGACCTGGTGCCTGCCGCCCGCCAGGCCACCCTGCAGGGCATGGCGGATGGATTGCTGGTGCTGGATGCCCAGCGGCGCCTGGTAGACATGAACCCCGCGGCCGAACGGATCGTGCGCGTCACGTTGGCGGACGCCCTGGGGCGCACCATCGACGAGGTGGCCCCAGACGACCTGATGCCCGATCTGGCAGACGCGCCGGCGGAGGCAGAGGCGCTCCGGACAGTCGATGGCCAGGAGCGTTGGTTCGACGCCCTGGCCTCGCCCCTCGTGGATGGACGGGGCATGTTGACGGGTTGGGTCCTCGTGCTGCGCGACACCACCGAGCGCAAGCGGGCGGAGGCGGAGCGGGAGCGCCTGCTCGATGAGGTCCAGCGGCGGGCGGCGGAGCTGGATGCCACCATCGCCTCGATGGCCGAAGCGGTGGCCATCCACGGGCCCGGCGGCGAGATCGTACGGGCCAACCCCTCCGCCGAGGAGATGATGGGCCTGGTGGTCAACGGCCACCGGCTGGCGACCCCCGATCTCCTGTCGCGGGTGTCGTTCCTCCAGCCCGACGGGCAGCCCTTTACGCCCTCCCAGTACCCGGCGGCGCGGGCGCTGCGGGGCGAGACGGTGCGCGGCGCCCTGGCGGTGCTCCGCGACGCCCGGGGAGAGGAGCACTGGCTTTCCGAGAGCGCGGCGCCGATCCGCGACGTGGAGGGGAGGGTGCTGGGGGCCGTAGTCACCGCCACCGACATCACCGAGCGCCGGCGGATCGAGCAGGAACTCCTGCGCGCCCGGGAGAGCCTCGAGCGGCGCGTGGCAGAGCGCACCGCGGCGCTCCAGCAGACCAACGAGGCGCTCCAGGCCGAGATCGCCGAGCGGGAGAGGGTGCGCCAGGCGCTGGCGATGGAGCACCAGGCCGTGGACCGGCAGCGGCGGCGGCTGCGGGCGGTGCTGGACATCCTGCCGGTGGGGGTGGCGATCGTCGAGCGCAACGGCCGGGTGGCGGAGGCCAACGCGGCGGCCGCCGCCGTGTGGGGCGGCCGCCTGCCCTACGACGAGGCCGGGGCCCCCCAGCCGGAGGGGTTCGAAGCGCGCTGGGCGTCCAGCGGTGCGCCCGTGGCGGCCCACGAATGGCCCACCGCCCGGGCGCTCGCCGCCGGCGAGACGGCCATCGGCGAGGAGATCGACATCGTCGTGGGCGGAGAGCCTCGGACCCTGCTGAACTATGCCGTGCCGATCCGCGACGAGCAGGAGCAGGTGGTGGGCGCCGTGGCGGTGCACGTGGATATCACCGCGCGCAAGCGGGCGGAGCGGGAGCTCCAGGCGCTGAACGAGATCCTCGAGGAGCGCGTCGCCCAGCGTACGAGCGAGCTGCAGGCTAGTGAGGCGCGCTTCCGGGCCATCTTTGAGGAGGCCGCCCTGGGCATCGCTCTCACCGACCCGCAGGGGCGCATTACCCAGACCAACCCCGCCCTGCAGGCGATGCTGGGATACCTACCCGAGGAACTGACCGGGCTGACGTACGACGCACTGTTCGAGCGTCACGCCGCCGGGGAGGACGGATCCCAGGATGCCCCCGCCCAGGAGGCCGCCCTGTACGGCGAACTGCTGGCCGGGGCGCGCCAGTCGTACCGGCTGGAGCGGAGCCTCAGGCACCGAGATGGCCGGCCCCTGCGGGTGCGCGTGATGGTCTCGCTGATCCGCGACCCGGCGGGCGTGCCGCGCTACGCCGTGCGCATGCTGGAGGACGTCACCGCGCAGCGGGAGACGCAGGCCGCCCTCCTGCAGGCGGAAAAACTGGCCGTGACCGGCCGCCTGGCGGCGTCTTTTGCCCACGAGATCGGCAACCCGCTGCAGTCGATCCTCAGCGTGCTGAGCGTGTTGCGCGACGGGATGGCCGGCCAGTCGGAAGACCTACGCCTCCTGCAGGTGGCCGAGGAGGAGATCGTGCGCGCCTCCAACATCGTCCGGCAACTGCGCGACCTGCACCGGCGATCGGAGCCGGCGGAGCGGCGGCCGACGGATCTCCGGACGCTGCTCGAGTCCTCCCTGCTCCTGACCCGGCAGCAGGCCAAGTCGCATGAGGTGGCGGTGCACCTGGAGGTGGCGGAGGACCTCCCCCGGGTGCCACTGGCGGCAGACCAGATGCAGCAGGTGTTCCTGAACCTGATCCTGAACGGCATCGAGGCGATGCCAGGGGGCGGCGTGCTGCGGGTGCGCGCGGTGCGCACCCCGGGGCACGGTGCGGCCGCCGACGGCGTACGTCTCGATTTCAGCGATACGGGCGCCGGGATCGCGCCAGAGGACCTGCCCCGTGTCTTTGAATCCTTTTACAGCACCAAGCCGTCGGGGCTGGGGCTGGGACTGTACGTCAGCCACGGGATCGTGCAGCAGCACGGGGGGCACATCACCGTGGAGAGCGCGCCGGGGCAGGGGACCACGTTCAGCGTGTGGCTACCGCTCTCGGCGCCGGGGGGTGATGTGGAGGCGAACGATGGATGACTCCCGAACGATCGAGGTGATCGTCGAGATTCCCCGCGGCAGCCGCAACAAGTACGAGATGGATCACGAGACGCACACCATCTACCTGGACCGGGTGCTGTACTCTTCCGTGCACTATCCCACCGACTATGGCTTTGTGCCCCACACCATGGCGGCCGATGGCGACCCGCTGGACGTACTGATCATCGTCGAGGAGCCGACCTTCCCGGGCTGCCGGTTGCGGGTGCGGCCGATCGGCGTGCTGCTGATGCGCGACGAGGCCGGCATCGACGAAAAGATCCTCGCCGTGCCGGTCGTCGATCCGCGCTTTGACAACGTTCGCGATCTATCGGATCTGGGCCCCCACTGGCTGGTGGAGATCGAGAACTTTTTCAACACCTACAAGCTGCTGGAGGACAAGCCCACCGAGGTGGAGGGCTGGCGCGGCCGCCGCGAGGCCCACGACGCGCTGGACCGCTACACGCTCCCGCAGGATTAGCCTCCTCCCCCCGCCGACGGCGCGCGGCGCAGCTCGGCGCCCTGGGCGATCAGGGTATCTTGCAGGGCGCGGACGTCCAGCCCGCGCGGAGGCACGCCCCCCTCGGCAGCCAGGGCGGCGGCGGCGCCGGCCGCCTGCCCGATGGCCATGATCGGGATCATGGCCCGGTGCGACTCGTAGGGTTCTTGCTCACTCGAGATGCAGCGCCCGGCCACCAGGAGACCCTCCACCCCCTGGGGAAGGAGGCAGCGGTAGGGGATGTCATAGCCCTCGTGGGTCAGGTAGCGGCGGTAGCCATAGTAGTGAATGATGGCGCAGGAACTGATGGCCACCACGTCGTCGAACCGCCGCCCCTCCAGGGCGTCCTCGGCGGTGAGGGTATAGTCCCCGGCGATAAAGCGGGTCTGGCGGATGCCCAGGAGCGGGGGGGTCTCGATGATGCGAGCGCCGGCCAGCGCGGGGTCGCGGGCCTGCTTGGCCGCCAGGTCGTCGTACACGGCCAGGCGCGCCTGCACCTCGGCGCGGGAGAGGGCCTCGGCGTCGACGCCGTCGATGGCGCCCACCCCCGGCCCCCAGACCACGGCGTGCGTGCCGAAATCGCACGCATAGGGCGCCGGCGGGCGGTTCTCGCCAAAGGCGATGCGGTACATCAACGCGTCGGTCAGGCGGGGCGCCGCATCGCCGGCCGTCTGCCAGAACGGCGCCCCGGCCCGGGCGGCCAGGTCGCCGTCGCCGGAGGCGTCGACGAACGCGCGGGCGCGCAGCACCTGGCGGCCCGACTTGTTCTCCACGATGACGCCCCACAGCACGCCCTCCTCGACGATGGCGTCGGCGAACCAGGTGTGCAGGAACAGCTCGACGCCCGCCTCGACGCACATCTTGAGGGCCACGTGCTTGAAGCGCTCGGTGTCGATGGCGTACGAGTACTCCATCTGCCCCGGGAGCGTGGGGTAGGCCTTTTGTGGGTAGGGGCTGCGACCCAGGCCGCCGCTCTCCTGAAGGCGCAGCACGAGTTCCTCGGCGATGCCGCGGACCGTCTGGGTAGCGTCCGGCTCCACCTGGTTGCGAAAGCCGTTGATGCAGGCCATTAGTGAGGCGGTGGCGGTGCCGCCCAGGTAGCCAAAGCGCTCGACGAGGACGGTGCGCGCGCCGCTCCTGGCCGCGGCGATGGCGGCGGCCAGGCCAGCGGGCCCTCCACCCACCACCACGACGTCTACATCGCGGACCACGGGGATCTGCCGGGCGGGTTCCGTGTAGGTATCCATCGTATCGTCCTTTCCAGGGTGCCGCAGAACCTCCAGGGTGGAGGCCCGTGCGTGCCGTTTGACCGCAACGCCTTCCATCCGTACCATAGGCCAGGTCAGCATGTTACCATCCCGTGGGAGTTGCGCCCACCCGGAGCCGTTCGGCATGCAACCCACTGCACACTACCTTCCATCCCGACCCGCACGGCGCGGCGTCCGGCGCGTCTCGCGTGCGATGTCGCCCTGCCTCATGCTCCTGTCCCCCTGGCCTCACGGCGCCATCCCCTCGCGCAGGTCGGACCATGGAGGTGCACACGATGTCTGAAGAGAACGCCGTCCCGGCCGCAGAGACGGAGACCTACGACGTGATCGTCATCGGCGGGGGGCCCGCGGGGGCCACTGCCGCCCTGTACGCGGCCCGGGCGGGCCTCAGCACCCTAGTGCTGGACAAGGGGCTCACCACCGGGGCCGCGGGGCTGGCCGGGCACATTGCGAACTATCCCGGCGTGCCGGGCACGGTGGCGGGAGCGGACCTCGTCGCCACGATGCGCCAGCAGGCCCAAGAAGCCGGCGCCCACCTCATGCAGGAAAAGGTCCTGATGACCATCCTGACGCCGCCGGTCAAGGAGGCCCACACCGGGCGGGGCGTCTACCGCGGGCGGACGGTCATCATCGCCACGGGGTCGATGGGCCGCGTGCACACGGTGCCCGGCGAGGAGCGCCTGCTGGGGCGGGGCGTCTCGTATTGCGCCACGTGCGACGGGGCCTTTTTCCGGGGGCAGCCCGTGGCCGTGATCGGCAACCACGACGAGGCCCTCGAGGAGGCGCTGTACCTGACCCGTTTGGCCAGCCACGTGTACCTCCTGGCGCAGACGTCCGACCTCCAGGCCGGCCCGGAGGTCGTGGCCCAGGCAGAGGCCGCGGAGAACCTGGAGATCCGCCTCGGGCACCGGGTCCGCGAGGTGCTGGGCGAGGCAGAGGTGGAGGGCCTCCACGTGGGCTCCGGAGACGGGGACGGCTATGTGCTGGACGTATCCGCCGCCTTTGTCTATCTGCAGGGCAACCGCCCCATCACCGATTTCCTCTACGGCGAGCTGCCCACCACGGACGCCGGCTGCCTGGAGGTGGGGGAGATGATGGAGACCGCCATCCCCGGGGTGTTTGCAGTGGGCGACGTGCTCTGCACCCACGTCAAGCAGGTGGTCATCTCGGCCGCGGACGGGGCCAAGGCCGCCATGGCCGCCGAGCGCTTCCTGTCGGGTCGCCAGCGGCTGCGGCCCGATTGGTCGTCCTGAACGCCCAACGGTGGGGGATTGCGTCGCCGGCGGGATTGACACCCGCGGGCCCTCGCCGTATTATGGTAAAATGTGCGCACGCGGCAGCGTGGCGCCGCGCCGAGCGCTGCCCCTCGCCCCCATGGGCGCTGCCACGCCAGTGGGCCTACTCCTCCTGCCGGCCGCACCCAGAGGCTGGCGCGTGACGTCGTCATCCATCCTGTATCGCTACCGCTGACGATCCCAGCAGGGAGCCAAAGGAACCAGATGCCCGAGTTGAGCCGTCTGCATACGCAGAATACCAGCGCCAGCCTCTTTGACGGGCGGTACCGCCTGGGAGATGGCCGCTGGGAGGGCGCCGTTGGCGTGGTGCGCGAGGCGTACGACACCTTGCACGACGACCTCCGCGTGGTCATCAAGCACCCCGATCCGTACCAGGGTCCCGAGGTGCGGGCCTACAAGGAGCAGTTGCTGAACCTGGAGGCCCAGGCCCTCGAGCGGCTCGATGCCCTGCCGCACATCTGCCGGATGCTGCACAGCGGCCGGGTGGGCAACGGCCCCGGGGCCTACCGCTATCTGGTGATCGAGTGGGCGGATGGTGAGCCGGTCGCGGCCATGCTGCAGGAGGCCTCGTATGAGGGGCGTTCGCTGCCCATCGGCACGCTGCTGACCATGCTGGTGCAGCTGGCCCGGGTCCTTGCCGAGGCCCACCTGCAGGGGCTGATCAACAACGATGTGGACGTCAAGCACCTGTACTGGAACGAGCAGGCGCGCAACCTGAAGGTCATCGACTGGGGCAACGCCAAGTTTACCTCCAGCCCCGACTGGGCCTCCTTTTCGTTCCAGGACGACGTCGAGCAGTTTGCCGACGTGATGTACTGCCTGCTCACTGGGCGACAGGCCCTGGACGCCGATCGGCCCGACCTAGCCTTCTGGCAGGAGGCGCTGGCCGACGTCTTTCCGGTGGTCCGCGACGAACTGGCGCGCATCGGGAGCCAGGCCAGCCCGCCCCAGGCTGCCTACTCGCGCGCCGTAGAGTTGCGCGACGATCTAGAGGCCTGCCAGGCCCGCTTCCGCGAGTACCTCGCCGGTCCCCTGGGGCAGGTGGACGAGATGCTGGAGGAAGCCAGCCCCGAGGCGCTGGCGCGCGCGGAAGAGGTGCTCCAGGAACTCGCGGCCCTGGCCCCCGTTGACGACGATATCGTACGGCGCCAGGAAGCCCTGGCCCGCATTCGCCGGGAGCGCCGCGAGGCGGCCGCCATGCAGCTCGGCAGCGCCTACATCAAGGCCGAGTCGTGGCTGGACGCCGTCGAGGTGCTCTCGCGGACGTTCGGCCACCAGGCGCCGGCGGATAGCGCCCCGGGGTTGCTCCTGGCGGCTGCCAAGCTGGTGGACGCGCACCGCACCGGCCGCGACGAGGCCACCGAGCGGGCCTGGGCCAAGGCGGCCAAGTCTCTGGTGGATAGGCACCCCGAAGAGGCGGTAGACGCCTACCTGAGCGTGCCGCCCGAGGCGCTGGATACCACCGTGGAGCCGCTGCGCACCCTGTTGGCGCTCACCGATCGCTACGTGTTGCGCCACGAGCTGCGGGGCATCGTGCGCGACCTGGCCGATCTGCGCGATGCCGGCAAGCGGGATTCGGGCGCGGGGGGCAACTCTCACGGCAACGCGTCGCGAACGCCGACTACCGTCGTGGGGCGGGTGCACCGCGACCTGCGCCAGGCGCTGACGGGGCTGAACGCCTCCCCGGCGCACGATTGGGTGCAACAGCACGCTTGGTACACGCGGATCGCCGCAGCGCTGGACGTCGCCCGCCGCCTCCCGGGGCTGCCTGCGGGGCTCGAGGAGCACCTGGGGGCCTGCGCCGCGCGGGCGGCAGACGTCGTGGGCCACTGCGAGGCCGCCGAGGAGGCCCTGGTCGCCGAGGCGTTCGACCGCGCCGCCGACGAGGTGGCCGCCGTGGTGCGCATCGACCCGGACAACACCTCCCCCGCCCGCCAGGCGGAACGCCTCCGCCGGCTGGAGCCGGTGTTCCAGCGGATCCACCAGTTCGACGGCTGGAACGAGCGGGCCTGGGCCAAGCTGGAGCAGCAGGTCCTTGCCGAGGTGGAATCGGCCTTTACCTCGCTGCCCGGCAGCAGCCTGAAAACCCGGGTGCTGGAGCTCGCCGGGGAGGTGATCGCCCAGCAGGCTGCCGAGCGGGAGGAGGAGCACCTCGCCGAGGGGCTGCGCCTCCTGGAGGAGGGGGATTGGTACGCCGCCCGGGAATGGGCGGTTGGCGTGCGCCGCCGGCACGCCGATTGGCAGCCGGCCGCCTACGTCGCGGGCCTGGCCGAGGCGTACGCGGCGCTCTTTGACCCCGACGACCCCCTGCTGGCCCACGAGCGGGCGCAGGACGCGCTGCAAGACCTCGATGCGCCGCCGCCCCAGCACGAGGCGCTGCGGGAGCACAAGAAACGGCTGGAGGTGATGGCCGAGTGCAGCCAGCACCTGGTCAGCCCCGATGAGGAACAGCAGGTGCTGGCCCAGGTGGTGGCCCAGAACCTGCCGGAGGACGACGATTACCGCGCCGGGCTGTTGCGCGGCATCGCGCTGACCCGCGAGTTGCGTATGGCGGTCCGCGGGGGGCACTGGGCGGAGGCGCTGGCGGCCGCCAATGGCTTGCACGAGACGCGCATGCCCGTGATCAGCGCGCTGGCCGGCGCCTGGCGGAGCCTTCTGGAGCAGCTAACCGAGGCCGAACGACTCCGCGACGAGGGACATTACCCCCAGGCTCTGGGCTCCCTGGAGAACGCACTCCGTGCGCTGCCCGCCGTGGAGCTCGGGCGCCCGGCCCCCACCATCGAGGCCGTACGGCAGGGGATCGGCGGAGCGCGGGAGATGCTGGCCGAAGAGTGGGCCGCGCAACAGGCCCAAGCCGTCGAGGCGGAGGAGGAGCCACCCGAGGATGAGGCGCCGGATCCGTCGCCCGAAGCCGCCGACGGGCTTGTCCGGCGCGCCGGCGCTCGGGCCATCCGGGCCGCGGATGGGCTGCGCCGCAAGGGGCTGCCCTCCGGGCGCGAGGCGCTGCGCGGCGCCGGCGGGTGGCTCCGCGATGCGGCCTCCCGCTTGAACGCGACCTTGGAGGGGCGGCCGGCCACCGCCCGACGCCGGTACCCCAGCGCGCCGCCCGTGACGCCGCGCCGCCGTGCGCCGGCCCCGCCGCCCCCGGAGGAGGCCGAGGAGGCCGAGCCTCCCCGGCGTGCCGTGGCGGTCGACGACCCGGCCCTGCGGCACGCCACCCGACAGCTCGACGGCATGCGCTGGGCCATCGGGGGCGCCGCCATCGTCGGGGTGCTGGCCCTGGCCCTCGCGCTGGCCTTGGTGCGCGATGGCGACACGGGCAACCGCTTGGGCCTACCGGGGGGGACCGCCGCCCGGGCGGCGATTGCCCGCATCGAGGGGCTCTTGGAAGGGGGCGATGACGCGGCCGCTCAGGCGGCCCTCGGGGAACTCTGGGCCCAGCAGGCGACGTCTATGACGGAGGAAGAGCGCCGGGCGGCTGAAGCGCTGGACGACTGCGTCTGGCTGCGCACCCAGGGCGCGGCAGTGATTGCGGAGGACCTGCGCGCCGACCTCGAGCGCCTCCCCATCCTGTGGGAGCGGGCGCAAGTCGCCGATCGCGAGGCGGACGCGGAGGGCTTTGCGTGCCCGTTGGAGGGCGGCATGGCGGCGGCGGTGACCGCCGCGGCGGAAGCCCGCCGGGCCGCCCTGGAGACGACCCTCGCGCAGGATACGCCGGCGGCCCACGAGGCGCTCCTCGGGACCCTCGACGGGCTGGACCTCGCCGCGCTGGGGGCGCCGCTGGACGACGCGAGCGCCTTTGCCCGCCTGGCGGGGGGGGCGCAGGCGGGGCTGGCCCGCCACCGGCTGGCCGAGGGGGATTGCGAGGGGGCTGCGGCGGCCATTGCCGAGGCCCGGGCGCTGCTGGCCGGCGCCCCACAAGGCGCCGAGACGGCTGAGATCGAGGCGCTGGCCGCCGCGCAAGCCTCCTGCGCGGGGACGCGGGATCTGTGTGGGACCCTGGGCGGCCTGGCCACCTCGCCGCCCGACCATCCCGGCGACGACCTGGCGCTCCTGGCGGGCGCAGCAGCCGATCGCGAGGCGCTGACCACTGCCTGCCCGGAACTGGCCTACGACGACCTCGTCGCCGGGCGCCTGGCCGCGCTCGGCACGCTGGCCCAGGAGGGCGACTGGGCAAAGGCGGTCGAGGAAGGGCTCAAGCTCGCCGGGCACGCCTGGTTCGGCGAGCCGCCGGTGGAGGGGCAGGCAAGCCCCGCGGAGGTCGTGGCGGATTCCTACGCTGCGCTGCTGGAAACCGCCTGCCCGGCGGGCGTCTGCGACGAGGCGGCCGACGCATGGCTGCCGGAGGCGGAAGCATTTTACGGTGCGCACCGCGACGTGCTATCGCCGGCCGGCCTGGTGGGGCTGGTGGGCGCGCTGCGGGGTGCCGACTCTGAGTGTGCGGGCTGCGGCCTGGCGGCGGCGGCGCCGGTATCCACCACCACCGTGTCGCTGGTGGACCCGGCCTTGGGCGAGTGGTCCGATCACGGGATGTACTTTAGCCACACCGGCACGGGGTTGGCCTGGCACCTGAACGACGTATTCATCCGCGAGCAAACCGAGGCGGCGGCCGTGTACCCTGCAGAGGCCGCCGAGAACGCCTACGACCTGTACACCACGGCTTTTGAGCCGCTGGAAGAACCGCCCGGCGGGGTGGTGTCGATCCGGGTGCGGGGCAGCATGATCTCGGCCCAGGGCGCAGGGACGGCCGAGCGCCCCCTGTGGGGCGTGCAGGTTCCCGGGAGTGACGAGAATCCGGCTTTTGTGTTATTAGTGTGGGGACCCGCCACGGAAGCGGAGGCGGGACGTTGGGCGCTCCACCTGTGGAGCCCGCTCGACGGCGACCGGCAGGTCGTGCCCCTCCCCGACGGCCGCCTGGATGAACCGGTGGAACTGGCCATCGTCCGCGGCCTGGATGGAGAGACGTTCGATATCACCTGGCGGGGCGATCTGGTGATCGCCGGCCAGCCACTGCCCGCGCCCGCTGGCGAGGCACGCGTGGTGCTCGTGATCGGCGAGGGCGCGCACGCGTGGATCCGCGAGGCCGAGGCCGAGGTGGTGCACTAGACCCCCTGTACATTGTAGGAGAGGGCTTGCATGAGAGGACTGACCATCGGTTCCCGGATCGCCGACTTGTACCAGATCGGGGTGGATATCGACGAGGCCCCGGGCGGTTTCGCGCGGGCCTTTGTGGCGACCAACGGCGACGGCAGACAGCGGGCCATCAAGGTGTTCCGCGCGGAGCACTTTGAGCTTCCGGAGGAGCGCTGCTACGCCTACTATCGCACGCTGGCGAACGAGGCGGACCTCCTGGTGGAGATGCAGGGGCACCCGAACGTCGTGCGGCTGTACGACATGGGCTACCTCTGGCCCCGCGATGGGCAGGGGCAGGCGTACGAAGCCCAGAGCTACGGGATGGATGCCCAAGGCTTTGCCGAGGCGATGGATGAGGCCTTTGAGCGCCGCCAGCTCCCCTACCTGGTGTTGCAGCGGATGCCGAGCCAGGACAGCCTCTTTCGGCTGGTGCG
>LSQX01111880.1_pt2 | contig 11224 bp, 11 predicted proteins | sample 654561 | NCBI WGS metagenome assembly LSQX01 (sample SAMN04489861, study PRJNA283612) | anaerobic digester metagenome | isolation source: 4 biogas reactors fed with cattle manure at either 37C or 55C with and... | place: Denmark: Kongens Lyngby | collected 2014 | reverse complement strand
AATTGGCTGGATATTGAGCACTATAAAAAAGTAGCCCACATGCCCAGAATGGGCTTTAGCCCGGATGCCAGCTACCCTGTTATCAATATCGAAAAAGGCATGTGCGGCCTGACTCTGACGGCCAAACCCAGCAGTGAAGGCATTCAGATCGTCTCTTTTAATGTGGGCGAGCGCCCCAATGTAATCCCCGGTCAGAGCAAAGCCACCGTCCTTGGCGGTGAAGAACTGGTTCAAAAGGCGGCTGGATTATCCCAAAAATATGGCTGGCCCATTGAGGCTGTGCATGAAAATGGCAAGGTCACACTGACCACCACCGGCATCAACGGCCATGCTGCCATGCCTGAACATGCCCGCAACGCCATTGGACAGATGCTCGTTATCCTGCGCGACCTTGGCACGGCAGGCCCCATGAAGGTGCTTGCGGATGCGATTGGTATACAGTACGATGGTGAAGGCATGGGGGTGAAGGTATCTGACCAGATTTCCGGTCCCCTCACCTGCAACATGGGTATCATCCGAGTTGACCAGGAAAAAATATCAGCCAGGCTTGATATTCGTTTCCCCTTGCTGGTCAACCCTGAAATGCTTGAAAAAGTCATTGGCAACCATCTGCCAGGCATCACCATAAAGGCCGCCAGGGCAAAGACGCCCCACTATGTGCCTGAAAACAGTGAGCTCGTTCAGGAGCTGCTCAATGCCTATCATGAAGTGAGCGGCCTTGAAAAGAAAACAATTGCCATTGGCGGCGGTACCTACGCCCGTTCGTTGCGGGAAGGTGTTGCCTTTGGCGCGGCTTTCCCCGATGACGAGGATGTCGCCCACCAGGCCGATGAGTTTATCAGCGTGGAAAGTATTACAAAAAGCATGCGTATCATCGCCTATGCCATTGTTAAATTGGCAGGCGCATAAGGAGTAACCATGTCAGATATCAAAGAACAAGTCATCACCTGTATCAACTGCCCGGTGGGCTGCCGTATGACAGTACAGACTTCGCAGGGCAAAATCCTTTCGATTCTTGATAACCAGTGCAAGCGCGGCGAGGTATATGCCCGTCAGGAATCGGTCCTTCCGCTGCGGATGGTGACTGCTGTTGCCCTGGTGCAGGGCAGCGTGACACCTGTCAGCCTGAAGACAGCCGGGCCTGTTCCCAAAGATAAGATTATGGAAGTCATGAAAGCTGTCAATCATCTCAGTCTTCATCTGCCCATCCAAATTGGTGATATTCTTCTGAAAAACGCGGCAGGTACCGGTGTTGATCTGGTCGCGACGCGTTCATTGCCCTAAGAAAGCGAGGACCCTATGCCCCTTCCCCCTATTTTGATGTACCCCAGCTACCGTCATGGCAAAGCTACCCCCTGGGGCGGCTCGCGTTTGCGGGAACTGTTCCACAAAGATACCCCGGGTGTGAAAACCGGCGAAAGCATGGAAGTAAGCATCATACCGGGCCTCAATAGCATGGATGCAGAAGGTACCGGCTTAAGCCGCCTGATCCAGCGCTATGGGAAAGCTTTGATGGGCACAGAGATAAAGGGTGATTTCCCCCTGCTGCTCAAATTAATCGATGCCAGGGAGAACTTGAGCGTTCAGGTACACCCCAATGACGCTTATGCCCAGAAGAACGAAAGCAAGTTGGGGAAGTCCGAAGCATGGATTATCCTTGAAGCAAAACCCGAATCAAAGCTTGTCTACGGCATCAAAGAAGGTGTAACAACCCAGATGCTCGAAGAAGCAGCTGAAAAAGGCCGTGCACTCGAAGATCTTTTGAATTATGTCGAAGTAAGCAAAGGCGATGTTTTCTATATTCCGGCGGGTACGGTTCACGCGATTGGAGAGGGCATTGTTCTGTATGAGATTCAGCAATCCAGCGATGTCACCTATCGTTTTTATGATTGGGACCGCCATGATGAGCATGGCAACAAACGTACGCTGCACACCAAGCAAGCACTGGATGTTACAAAACTTGGTAAGGCACCTGAACACTTCATTCCGTATCCCTTGCCTATGGTGGGCAAAGGTCAGCTGGAGATGCTGCTGGATACTCCCTACTTTAGCATCATGCGCTACAGCCACTGCCATGACGCCGTACTGCCCGCAGACATCAGACGTTTTGCCATGTTAACAGCCCTGGAACCTGCCCAGCTGCACTATGCTGACCGCAGCCTCGATATGGAGGCAGGACAGACTGTCCTGCTGCCTGCAAACGGTGAGGATATCAGCATCACAGGTGAAGAGCTGCTCTACAGCTGCCCTGCCATCAAACAGTAGACGGGTAATCAACAATTGAGTAAATAAAAAAGAGCCTCTTGGCTCTTTTTTATTTACAGCTTTTATATACTTACTCAGCTACTTCAAAGGTGGGGATAACGCCGCCTGCAAAGTCTTCATAGCCCAGAATAAAGTCTTTCACTTTTTGGGTGTAAAGTACGCTCCTGAGGGCTTTGACAAAGTCAGAATCTGCGTCTGCTGTCTTGACGACAACATAGTTGGTGTAGGTAATGCCGATTTCGCCGTCAGCCGGCTCCAGGAACAGTGCATCTTCAGCTGGGCTGAGGCCGGCGCCGATGGCATAGTTGCCATTAATAACAGCGAAAGCTACGTCGCCCAGGACAGAAGGAATCAGCTCTGCATTGAGTTCCTGAATTTTCAGGTTTTTTGGGTTCTCAACAATATCAAGTACATTCAGGGTGCTGTTTGGGTTGGCATCAGCAGCCAGCTTGATGAGTCCTGCATCCTGCAGAAGGAGCAGGGCGCGGGTCTCGTTTGAGGGATCATTGGTGATGGCAATGCTGTCGCCATCTGCGATATCTTCCAGGCTGGCCTTTGTACCGGCGTAGATGCCATAGGGCTCGTAGTGCACAGCAATCACTGCAGTCAGCTTCTGCGAATCGGGCACGCTGTCATTGTAGGCATTCAGGTAGGGAAGGTGCTGGAAATAGTTTGCATCCAGTTCACCCGCTGCGGTGGCCGGGTTGGGAATGGGGTATTCAGTGAAGGTCTGGATTTCAAGATCAAAGCCGAGGGCTTTGAGGTCATCAACGATCTGCTCCAGGATGATGACGTGAGGGCTGGGGGTGGCGCCGATGACAACCTTCTTATTCTCGGCAAGAGAGGCAACCGCCGTCAGGGATAGAACCAGTACCAGGGCCAGGGCGAGTAACTTTTTCATGGGGTTCTCCTTTCAAAATACGCTATTAGCGTTTCCTGTGGTCTAATTTTTTATTGGCACGACTGCCGGAGATGGTGATGATTTGTACCAGGGCAACGAGGGTGATGGAAGCAGCGTACATGACATCCATCTTTCTGACATTAAGCCCCTTGGTGATGGCGATGGAACCCAGTCCGCCACCGCCGGCCGCGGAAGCCATGGCTGTATAGCCAAGGATGGTGACAGTTACGATGGCAGCGCCATTGATGAGTGAAGGCAGGGCTTCGGGCAGCATCACCTTAAATATAATTTGCCAGGTGCTTGATCCCATTGACTCTGCTGCCTCTACGACCCCTCTGTCAACTTCATTCAGACTGCCCTCAACCATGCGGGCAACGAAGGGAAATGCGCTGATGAATAAGGGGAAGATAAGGCTTCTGGTGCCAATACCCGAGCCCATGACCATGCGGGTGACCGGGATGAGCATCGCCAGGAGGATGATGAAAGGGATGGAGCGCAGAAAGTTAATGACCACGCCCAGTCCTGCATTCAGCCTTGGCTTTGGCAGGATGTGACTTTCTCCCGTCACCACAAAGAGTATACCCAGAGGCATTCCAATGAGATAGGCCAATAGGGTGGAAGGAACTGTCATATACAGCGTATCCCAAAGTCCATTTAAAAGAAGGTTTGTCCATTGTGCCTGACTCATTTGATATTCACCTCCTTAAACGGTATTTTCTCCTGATCCAGATAATTTTGCAGCGCTTTTTTTGTTTCTTCATCCTGCGGGCTGCGGATCAGCATCTGCCCGTACGTTTTACCGCCAATCTGCTTCATATCAGCTGAGAGAATGTTAATCATGATGCCCAGCTGTTTGACAATGCCGGCGATGATTGGCCTGTCTACGGAGGAACCGTCAAAGACCAGCCGGATGGCGGGGCCGCTTGGCTCTTCATCAGGCGTCTGCGGTGCCGCGCCAAAGAGCCTGCGGCCGGCTTCTGACTTGGTGTGCATAAACACCTCGTCTACTGTGCCTTCCTCTGCCATCAGGCCGCCATCGAGAATGGTCACCCTGTCACAGATTTGCCTGATGACTGCCATTTCGTGCGTGATCAAGATGATAGTTATACCCAGCCTGCGGTTGATGTCTTTGAGGAGGCTGAGTATCGACTGCGTCGTCATCGGGTCAAGCGCACTGGTCGCCTCATCACTCAGCAGCACCTCAGGGTCACTCGCCAATGCCCTTGCAATGGCTACCCTCTGCCTCTGCCCGCCTGATAGCTGTGCGGGGTAGGCGTTTGCTTTGTCTTCCAGGGCGACGATGCTGAGCAACTCCTGCACCCTCGCGTTTGCCTCTGTACGTTTGACACCCGCAATTTCAAGGGGATAGCGTACATTCTCTGCGACAGTTCGCTGCATCAGTAGATTAAACTGCTGGAAAATCATACTGACTTTGCGCCTGAGGGTTTGCAGCTCTCTTTTATCCATCGCGATAATATCGCGGCCACGATAGAGTATCTGCCCGCTGCTGGGTACATCCAGCCTGTTGATGCAGCGAATCAAGGTGGATTTGCCAGCACCGCTCATACCGATGACGCCATATATCTCACCCTTGTATACATTCAGGCTGATGCGGTCAAGGGCCACGACCTCGTCATCAGGTGTTTTGTATACCTTGGATAACTCACTAATCGCAATCAAGGGCTGCTGTGTCAAGTCTCATTCCTCTATTTCTGCATAGAAAAAGCCCGCTTCGCACTTAAGGGAAGCGGGCTTAAAATCAAATGCCAATGATCAAGCGGCGCGACGCAATAAGCGCGGGTTGGAGCTGCGCATCATCATAGACATTTTCATAACCTTGAACTTCATAACACAGGTCTCCTTCCTTCACTCACTTGATTTTTATATATTAGACTGCGCAGGAGACGCTGTCAAGACATGAAAAGAATAAAATATGCGCAAACCGCATAAATACAAATCAAAAACAGTGCCTAAACCTGATCCTCAAAGGCCGTAACTGCAAGCTCGGCCTCTTCCCACTCCAAAAACAGGCTTTCGATTTTAAGTTTCAGCTCTCTTATGCTCTGCGCCAACTGCTGTGCTTTCATAGGATCAGAATAAACAGATGGTTCCGCCTGCCTTTGTTCAAGAACACTTAACTTATCTTCTGCCTTGACAATGGCAAGCTCTGCAGCATTTGCGCATCGGCTAAGGTCATCTGCCTCTTCCTGGTCCTGCCTGAGCCTGCGCCTGAGTTTGACGATCTCAGTTTTTGTCTGACCATCTTCAAACCCTGATAAGGAATTGTTTTGTCTCTCAAGGGTGGCCAGGTAGTCATCATAGTTGCCATCATAGGATAAAATGCCGTCATCCATCAAGACAAGCATTCTTGTAGCGAATGAGTTGATGAAGTAGCGGTCATGCGAGACAGCCAGGATGGTACCATCGTACCCTAACAGCGCTTCCTCGAGCACTTCTCTTGAATCACTGTCCAGGTGGTTGGTCGGTTCGTCCAAAATCAAGAAGTTTTTGCGCTTTAGCATCAGTTTGGTCAGCGCAACACGCGCTTTCTCCCCACCTGACAGCGCACTGACGGGTTTGAAAACATCATCGCCGGAAAATAAGAATAAGCCCAGCGCTCCGCGCACTTCATGCTGCAGAAGCCTTGTAAAATCATCCCACACTTCGCGCAAAACAGTTTTTTCCGCGTGGAGCGACTGCTGTTTTTGCTCATAATAGCCTATATCTGCATTGGCGCCAAACCGATAACTGCCAGTATCTGCCTTCATGTGCCCCGCCAAAATTTCAAGCAGCGTAGACTTACCAACGCCATTGGCGCCGATCAGAGCGACCCTCTCCCCTGAGCGAATCAAAAGATCAACGTCTTTAAAGAGCAATCTTTCACCAAAGGACTTGCTGAGCTTATCAATCTTCAGCGCTTCATCCCCTATTCGCAGACCAGACTCAAAACGAAAATGAACGTGCTTTTCTTCTGCAGGCTTGTCAAGAATTTCCATTCTATCAAGCGCTTTTTCGCGGCTCTCGGCTGCCCGAATTGATTTTTCACGGTTAAAGCTGCGGTAGCGCGCGATGATCACCTTTTGGCGGTCGATTTCTTTTTGCTGCTGTTCATACGCTCTTGTCCTTGAATAAAAGCGCTCTTCCCGCTGCTGCATGTAACGGGTGTAGTTGCCTTTGTATTGTTCGGCGACACCAAAAAGTATTTCGGTCATTGCTGTACAGACACGATCTAAAAAATATCGGTCATGTGAGACAACCAGCACAGCGCCGGAATAGGAGATCAAAAAGTCCTCAAGCCATTGCAGGGCCTGCAGGTCCAAGTGGTTGGTAGGTTCGTCCAGGAGAAGTAAATCGGGCTTTTGCAGCAGCAGCCTGCCCAGCGTCAGCCTGGTCAGCTCACCGCCCGACAGCAAATTTGCCGGCTGCTCCTGCTGTGCTTTATTAAAACCCAGGCCTTGCAGCACCCCAAGTACACGGGAGCTGATGGCATAACCGTCTTCCGCTTCAAAACGATCGTGCAGTTTGCTGTATTCATGCCCCAGTTTAATTAAGGCCTGCTCGTCTGCCTCTGCCATTTCCTGTTCTATTTGGCGCAGCCTTTGCTCCACCTGAATAAGCGGAGCAAAAATATCCATTAACTCATCATAGACAGTATTGCCCTCTTTGGGTTCATAGCTTTGCTCCAGATAACCTATCACCATGCCCTTTTGCATGGCCAGGCTGCCACTATCCGAGCTTAATTGGCCGCTGAGAATTCTCAGGAGGGTTGTCTTTCCGCTGCCGTTGACGCCAACAAGCCCCATTCGCTCTCCCTGGGAAAGGGTAAGGTTAATATCCTCCAGCACTTTTTCAATGCCGAAGGATTTTTTAAGGCCGGTGACGGTCAAAACAATCAAATAGAACTCCTATAGTACCAGTAAACAAAACAACAGGGTCTGCTTATCCGGCAATCATGACAGATTAGTATAAAACAAGGCCGACGCAGTGCGCCAGCCTTGTTAATCAACCAGTTAAATCAGCCCAGGAAAATCATAACCAAAGCCAACAGTACAAAAACACCTGCGGCGATTTTTGTGAAATTGGCCAGTTTGCCCTGCATCGTCTTTGCCTTATTACGGCCAAGAAAGCTGTCGGCACCGCTGCCGCCCATGATTGCTCCCATTCCATCGCCATCGCCCTTTTGAAGCAACACGGAAACTATGAGCGCCAGAGCAGCAACCACCAAAAGAATGTTAATAACAAATTGAACTGTGGACATGAGTAAACCCCCTCGTCAAAATCAGCAATTTATATCATACCATGAAGCGGTTCTTAGTTCAAGGATTTTATAGCATCAGCCTTCTAAAGTGCTTTTTTATAGACTCTATAGCGCCGATATAGGCGGCCACCAGCAATTAGCGTATTGCTGATGGAAGAAATATGGGTCTCGTCAACAGTAGATCCTTCAAAGTATTTGATGCGCAAACGCTTTGCTCCCTGTGCTGCCTGATAGCTGGGTGAACTCGCGGGCAGGCAGCGCAACGTAATGAGGATCATCACGGTAAATCGCATCTGACAGTCGAAGAAATGGCTGAATAGAACCAGCGGTAGGCTTAATAATCTCGACTATGGATCATTGATTTGTCCCCTATTTATGCTCTTGCAGCCGATTATATCATAGGAAATTACTTGTCACAAGAATTGATCAAGAGCATTCATCAGGGCTTCTCTGCCCTCCCCCGTCTCTGAAGACCAAGGGATGATGTCAAAAGGCTGCACCGCCAGAGCCAGGGCAATGGGGTGAATGTGACGCTGACGCGCAGCTTTTGATATTTTGTCTGACTTTGTTGCGACTAAAATAAAGGGGATGTCATGAGCGCGCAGGAAGGTGGTCATTTGAACATCTTCAACTGATGGTGCATGACGAATGTCCACCAGCTGCACAACCACTTTAAGCAGTTCATTGTTTTCAAAGAAGCTGCCCATGCGTTCACTCCATTTTTCTTTTTCCTGTTTGGCTACTTTGGCATAGCCATAGCCCGGCAGGTCTATCAGGTGAAGGCTGTCACTTAACAAAAACACATTGATCAGCCGCGTCTTCCCGGGCGTTCCTGAGGTCTTTGCCAGCCCTTTGCTGCGGCACAAACCGTTAATCAGAGTCGATTTACCAACATTGCTCCGCCCTGCCATCGCGATCTGCGGTAGGCCTTTTCCGGTGAAGTTACCATACGCTGCCATGCTGGTAATAAATTTTGCTGACTTAATTTCCATTATTCCTCCACCAGGGCAAGCTTTGCTACCTGGGCGATTGCATCTACATACTCAATATGGAAATGATCCTGAATGTACTGCGGCAGTTCCAGAACATCTTTTTGGTTATCTTTGGGAAGAACCAGCTTCTTAATATCTGCACGGTATGCTGCCAGCATTTTTTCTTTCACACCGCCTATGGGCAGAACCCGTCCTCCCAAGGTAATCTCGCCCGTCATGGCCAGGTCGGCCCTTACTTTAAGGCCTGTGAAGGCAGACAGCAGCGCTGTTGCCATGGTGACACCCGCAGAAGGGCCGTCTTTGGGAACAGCGCCTTCGGGTACATGAATGTGGATATCCTGTTTGATATGAAAATCTTCGGACAGTTTATATTCCTTTGAGTGTGCACGCACCCAGGACAGGGCTGCCTGTGCTGATTCTTTCATGACATCGCCAAGGCTGCCAGTCAGCGTCAGTTTGCCTGTCCCCGGCATCACGATGCACTCGACCTGCAGCATCTCTCCGCCAACTTCTGTATAGGCCAAGCCATTGACGATACCCACCAGCGGCTCAGGTTTTGGCTTGTCGCGCATATAGTGCTCAGCACCCAAGTAGGCACGTGCGATTTTGCGGTCGATACGAACCTTTTCAACATTGTCATCAAGCATGGTCACTGCCGCCTTGCGTGACAGCTTGGCCAGCATCCTGGAGAGCGTGCGCACACCAGCTTCTCTGGTGTAGCCTTCAATCACAAAACGTAGGGCATCTTGACTTACTCTGACATTCTTGGGGTCAAGGCCATTTTCAGTCAATTGTTTTTTCATCAGATGCCGCTTGGCAATCTGGAGCTTCTCTTCTTCGGTGTAGCTTGGAACCTCGATAATTTCCATTCGGTCAAGCAGAGGCGCGGGTATTGAGCCGCGTGTATTGGCTGTGGTCACAAACATCACCCGTGACAAATCCATCGGTACATCCAGGTAGTGATCCCGAAAATGCATGTTTTGCTCACTGTCGAGCACTTCAAGCATGGCGCTTGCCGGATCGCCCCGATAATCATTGCCCATTTTATCGATTTCATCAAACAGGAATACAGGGTTCATGCTGTCAGCGCGTTTGAGGCCGTTGATGATATGCCCGGGCATCGCCCCGATATACGTGCGTCGATGGCCGAATATTTCTGATTCGTCGCGCACGCCGCCAAGGGACATCTGCACAAACTTGCGGCCCATGGATTTGGCGACTGCTTTGACAATCGATGTTTTGCCAACACCCGGAGGCCCCACAAAGCAAAGCACCGGCCCTCTCATCGCCGCATCCTTATCAGCCCTCTGGCGCAGTCCAAGGACAGCCAGATAGTCGACGATGCGTTCTTTCACCTGCTCCATGCCATAGTGCTCACTATCAAGCACCCGGCGGGCACGGTTGAGGTTGAGGTTATCCTTGGTATACTTCTCCCAGGGCAGGTCAAAGATCCAGTCAAGATAGTTCTCAGAGACAGTTGTTTCAGGTGTGCCTGGCTGCATGCGGCTGAGGCGCTCTATTTCTTTTTCTGCCTTTTCATGGGCTTCTTCGTTCAGGGGCGTTTTTTCAAGACGCTTGCGATAGTTCTCAAGGTCCTCGTCTTCATCTTCCCCAAGTTCTTCCTGAATCACTCTCATCTGTTCGCGCAGATAATACTCTTTTTGATTCTTATCCATTTGCATCCGGATGCGGACCTGCACCATGCGTTCAAGGCCTGCAAATCGCGCTTCCTTCATCATCGCAATGGAGAGAGCCTCCAGGCGCTCACCGGGATCGAGGATGTTCAGGAGTGCCTCTTTTTCATCCAGCCTGCTGATCGCATTGCCGGCTATCACGTCCGTCAGTTCATCAGGGTTAATCACGTCGCGGATAGTGCGCTGTGCTTCTGGCGAAATACGCTGGCTTGATTCTGCGAATTCTTTAAAATATTCCTGAGCTACCCTGACAGTCGCTGCCATCTCCGGCGTAATCTGCTGGGTATCTATGGGTTCAATCGGTACAACCAGGGCTTCCCAGGCTTCATCGGAAACTTCCAGCTTTTGCAGCTGGGCCCTTTGCTCCCCTTCAACCAAAACGCGCAGCATACTGCCTGTGATATGCAGCACCTGCTTGATGCGGGCTATTGTGCCAACGGGGTTCAAGTCTGAAAGCGTTGGGGTTTCAACGTCGACGTTTTTTTGCGTCACTATAAAAATGCGCTGGTTTGCTTCCATCGCCTTTTCGACTGCCTTGATGCTAAGCGCCCGCCCTACATCAAAATCCATCGTTGTATGCGGGAATAGGATCATTCCTCTCAGCGGCATTAAGGGAAGCTGTATAGGGGTGTTACTGCTTTTCATTTTAGCCATTTGGCCTCCTGTCAAAACGCCTCTTCTCGCTTGGTTTGGCGGGAAGAGGCAGTCATCTTTATGTGTCGTCCCGATACAGAGACTGTGTTTAAGAAGCATCTCCCGAAAGTTTTTCAGGCAGCGCCGCTGCGCTCTGGCGTTTTTTAGACCGCGTCACTTCACGGATAAGTTCTGGCTTGGCGCTCTCCATAATTACTTCACGGGTCACTTTGCAGCTGCGGATTTCAGTCTCACCGGGTATTTCGAACATGGTGTCAAGCAAAGCGCTTTCAATGATAGAACGCAGGCCTCTGGCGCCGGTTTTGCGGCTGATTGCTTCTGTCGCAATGGCTTTTAGGGCATCTTCAGTGAAGCGCAGGTCTACATGATCAAGCTCAAACAGACGCTGATATTGTTTCACCAGGGCATTCTTTGGCTCGGTCAGGATACGGATCATGGCTTCCTCATCGAGGTTGTCCAG
>LSQX01093999.1_pt1 | contig 11224 bp, 12 predicted proteins | sample 654561 | NCBI WGS metagenome assembly LSQX01 (sample SAMN04489861, study PRJNA283612) | anaerobic digester metagenome | isolation source: 4 biogas reactors fed with cattle manure at either 37C or 55C with and... | place: Denmark: Kongens Lyngby | collected 2014 | reverse complement strand
TGGGGGACCGTGTCGGAGATAACGATGTTCTCCTCCGCCCACTCCGGAGTCAGATTATACTTATTGGCCGCCACGAACACTTCTTCCGGGTCGAAGGGATTAAACACCCGCTCCCCGGACACCTTTCCGCATAGCGGGATCAGGTGGTGCGCGTGCCAAGTTCTCTGTCCAAACGAGTACCGACCATAGTTTTCCCAAGTCATCCCGCTCCGAAACCGGCCCTCGATGTGCTGCCTCAATTCCTCGGCGCTGGCCCCGATTTGTTTGGTGGATGTAACCCGGTCCCCATTGGAGTATTTGTTCAAGACCCTACTCAACCTGTCCCGAGCGGCCTTAAATATGCGGTAAGCAGGGTCCGTGTGGTACCTCTTATTTACGTAGTCTAGCCGCTTGGCCTTGTTGCGCTGGGCCCACTCTCGCTGCAGTCGGCGGTACTCTCCGCGGTTCTCGTTTCTCCAACGGTCGCCCCGCACCTTGAACGCCCCAGTATTTTTGGCATAATACTGCTTTGACCACTGTGGATTATTTTTGCGCCACTTCGCTACGCTCGCTCGTGCCTTTTCTGGGTGGGCCTTCTTCCACTTGCTGCTGGTGAGGGCAGCCCTCGTTTTATTTTTAGTGTACCAGCTCCGCTTGCGCTTGATGACAGCGGCCCTATTTTTTGACACATACTCCCGCTGTCTATCGGCCTCACACGATTTACACACAGCCCTGAGCCCAGGGCGCCCCATTGATTTAACGAAAAAATATTCGGTAGTAGCCGGCTTCTCTTCCCCGCACTTCGTGCAAATCTTCGTGTCCATGTCCGCTTCCTCTACCAACCAAGAACATCGAGCGGCAACCCAGAGGTTGGGAAATCAGGCTGTCCCGCGTGGATCAGACGCGGTTAGCCGCTCGAATTATCTGGCCCAAGACTACGCCTTGGGCCGCAGGCCGTCAACCCCCTATTTCAGGAAGTCCTCGACGACGTCGACGATGTCCAGCCCGTTGTCCGGCAGCTCGGCCTGGCGGGGGGCCGGCGGCTGGTCGGAGGGCGCCAGCTGTCCCAAGCGGGGCCGCTGGCCGATGACCTGCTCGAACTCGGCCTCCACCGCCTTGAGCCGGTTGTACTGCTCGACATAGCGGCGGCGCAGGTCGGGGGCCGTCAGGCCCTCGGCGACGTAGGGCGCCAGCTTCTCGGGGTCCATCGTCAGCAGCAGGCCCTTGAGCGTCTGCTTGCGCTCGGCAACGGCGGCGTTCCAGTCCTCGTTGTCCTTGACCTCCCGGTAGTACGGGGAGCCCAAGGCCACGGCGTCGGCAATGGCCTTCTCCGTGACGGAGTCAACCCGGCCGGCCATCGCGGCAATTCTCGCCCGCGACTCGGCTTCGTCGATCGCCGCGGCCGTCTCCTTGGCCTTGTCCAGCGCGACCGCGCGTTCCTGGGACACCTCGTCGAACTGGTTCAGGTAGGCCAGAAGCGTGCCCTTCAGGGAGGGCGCGGCCTCGTCGATCGCGTACTCGCGCGCCGACGGCTTGGTCTCGGCCACCAGGGCCCGGATGAGCTTCACGGCCTCGGCCTGGTCCACGCCCTCGGTGACCAGGGTCTGGACCATGCGCTGGCCCAGCTGGTTCATGCGGTCGTCGTAGCGCTTCCTGAACTCGGGGCTGCGCGTCAGGTCGATCTTGGCGATCTCGGCGTTTAGCTTGGCGAGCTCCTCTTCCTTGGCCTCGAGCTGCTGCTTCAGGGTGGCGACCTGCTCGGCGTCCTGGGCCTTGGAGGACAGCTCGTTGACCTTGGCGTTCAACTCCTGCAGCCGCTGGCGGGCCTCCTTGTGGGCGGCGCGCTCCTTGGCAAAGGCCTCGCGCTGCTTTTTCTCAGGCAGCCGCTCGATGTCCTCGTCCTTCAACAGGTCGGCCGGCATCCCGGACTCGTCCTTCTTGGGGGCGGCGGCAGCCAGGAAGTCCGGGGACAGCGGGTCCACGGGCTCCGCCGGCTTGACCGGTGGCTTGGCGGGCTTGGGCGCCGGGGCCGCCAGGTCTCCGGGTTCCAGGCCGGTCTTAGGGGCCGCCGGGGCCGGCTTGGCGGGGGGCGTCTCCTTGTCCAGGGCCGACAGCACGGAATCCGCGATGTCGCCTTCGAGCTCCGCCTCGATCACGGGCGGCTTCACTTCTTGTTCGGTGGGGTTCATGTCGTTCTCCTTGCGGGTTTCTTCTTATAGCTTTCGAGCTCCTCTTCCGAGTAGCCGTACATCTCGCGCAGCAGGCGGCGCTCCTCTTCGCTGATGGATCCGTCGGCCTGGGCCAGCATGCGCAGCGCCTCGCTGCGGTTGTTGGCCATGACGACGACGTTGCGCAGCAGTTTGGCCATCCAGGTGGCCCCGCCCACAAAGGCGCCGTACGACGCCTGGACGTGCTGGGGCTGGTCCCACGGAAACATCTCCCCGCGGATGGAATTGACGGCGAGCTCCAGCAGCCTCTCGCCCCCGTTCGCCATGTATTTTGCGTGGGCATCCGCCACTCCGGGCGCGGTCCTCACGAAATCCAGCAGTTCATGCCGCAACTGCGGCTTCTTGTTTTCACTCATCTCGTTCTCCTGGTTGTTCTCCCCGGGGCCTTAATCCGCCCGCTTGTAGTCGGCCAAGTCGGCTTTGCGCCGCGCGACCTCCTCCTCGAGCGCCATCTTGCGTTCCGCCATTTCGCGGTCCAGCTGGCTGCGCATCTCGGCGCCCCAGCGCTTGATCTCGTTCTGGGCAGCGGTCTTCGCGGCCCTGACGGCGTTGAGCGACTCCTGCTTCATGGCTTCGAGCTGGGCCTTGAGCTCCACCTCGCGCAGCTTCACGGCGGTTTCTCCGTTCATGCGGTTCTCCAGTTCCTGCATGACCTGCTGCTGGCGCTCCATCTCGAGGCGCTGGCGCTGGTCGGCGTTCTGCTGGGCTTCCTTCTCGACGCGGCGGTAGAACACCACGAGCTCCTTGAGCATGTTGGAGGCACGCCGGACAAAGTCCTTGCGGCTTTCGTCGGCGGCCAGGAACCGGATGTGCTCCTCGCAATTCGGCAGCGCCGCAGAGAACGTCCGCAGGATGGCCTCTGGGTCGGCCGGCTTGCCCTCCTGGGGCTGGTCGTAGGACTGCACCATGCCGCCCAGCAGCTCGAAGTGGATCGCCAGATGGGCGGTGTGCAGCTGATCGCTGCCGGCCGGCACATAGGCGCCTTCGCGGAAGTCGTTGTTCTCGAGGGTAGCGATGGACTTCTCGTTTGTCGGGATCTGGTCGCGGGTGCCCAGCGGGAAGACGTCGTCGACGTTCTTGTAGCCGATGAGGGCCGACACGAACTGGCGCTCGACGTACCTGCGGCCAGCCTCGTCCATCGATCCGCGCAGTCCCATGAGCTTGCCCCACGTAGTCTCGCGGGCCTCGGGGCTGCCGCCGCCGATTGCGCGGTTGACCTCAACGACCAGGGCGTCCTCGAACTTGTCGAAGAGGATCTCGGGGACGTTGCGGCGCAGGCAGCGCTCGCGGAACGCCTTGGCCTCTTTGGCCCCGGGCAGCTTCCCTGATTTCTTGGACAATATCACGGCGCGGCGGAAAATCTCGCGGTGCAGGTTGGTCCACATCATGTACTCAAAGTTGGCGGCGTTGGCTTCGATGCGGAACTCCCGCCGGCGCTCGGAAATGACTTCCTCGGTCGAGCGGGTGCCCCGCGCGCTGACTTCCATCTGCTCGGGGTTCATCCGCGTCATGCCGACGTTGTTGGAGTAGACGCCGCGGACCGCCATGCGCAGGTCGAGCAACCGCTCGATGGGCGGCGCGAACGCGGAGTTGATGGCCTGGAGCCCCGGCGGAATCAGCGTCGTTGGCCCGATGCGGACCACGGACATCTCGTCGGCGTCCCAGCCCTGTTGCGCCTGCAGCACGAGCCCGCCGGACAGCATGCCCCCGTCGAGCGCGGTGTTGAGCATGCGGTTGGAAATCTCGCAGTACGGCGCCAGGTCGTGGCCCAGGCCGTCGACAGATCCAATCGTCCCCTCGGAATAGTTGAACGGGTTGAGCCAGATCGCCTGGCTCATCTTCTCGAACTGCTCGAGCTTCTTGAAAATGAAATCCTCGGGCTGACAGGTACCCATGGCGGGGTCGATGTCGATGTAGTGGCTGACCTCGGGGCCCGTCACGGATTTGATGAGGTAGCGGACGACAGGGATGCTCTCGAGCTCGAAGACGGCGACCTCCGCCGGGCGGCTGGCCCGCCAGGCTTCGAAGGCGGCCCACTGCCCAATGACATCGTCCCGCACGGACGGGGGCTCGGTCGTGGCGTTGGAGTCGGTCGTCGCCTTGTAGAACTGCAGGACGACCGCGCGCAGCTCCTCGACGTTCCAACCCGCCATCTTGGCGGCCTCGGCGTTCTCGGGCTCGAGCTTGGGGAGGATGTCCTGAAGCAGCAGGGTGTCGCGGACGACGCAGCACGGAATGGAGTCGGCCAGGGGCGGGAACTTGGGGTCAGTGAAAAAGCTGTACTTGGGCATGCGCACGGGGCGCCAGTCCCATTCGTCCGGCCAGCAGGCCACGCCGAGGCCCAGCTTGATGCGGTCGCGGCTTACCTGGTCGAGCAGGAGGTAGTTCTCCGGCCAGTCGACGTTGAGCATGTGGGTGTACTCTTCGGCGATGATCTCGCCGTACTGCGCCAGGGGGTTGGGCGACCGGTACTCCTGGTACTCGGGGCGCACGGTCACCTTGATGCGGTTGCCGACCTCCATGTGCAGGTCGTAGGCGGTGTCGGCGCGGTGGTTGACGATGCCCTTCATCTCGCGCAGGTTCAGGTTAGCGCGCCAGCCCTGGCCAAGGCCGCGCAGCTCGGCGTCGTCGTAGGGCGCTACGCCGCGATGCAGCGCCATGACGCGCGCGTCCGCGCGGTGCACGTCGATCAGCGCCTGGCGGTAGCGCTGGTAGATCTGCCGCGCGACCTCAGGGTTGCCCAGGCGGTCGCGGACGGCGCGCGCCTTGTGGTCGACCGTCATGATGGCTTCCTGCTTGCGGGCGCCGGGGGGAAGGGAGACATCGACTACTTCGGCCTGTTTCATTTCTCGGTCTCCTTGGCGGGGATGTGCGCCGGCGTCCCGTGCAGCCAGCAATTCTCGGGATAGGTGTGGCGCGACAACTCGTTCAGTGTGGACTGCTGCACCCAGACCTTCGCCCTGAGCAGGCATTTGCATACCCGGCAGGTATCGAGCGCGGCATCAACCGACGTCTTCTTCCCGGCCCGCACGAACCACCCGAACAGGTCGAAGAATTCGTTGCCGGGGCAGCTTGTGCAGATGCCGTGGAGGTTCGACGGGCAGTTTGCGCAGATGGCCGCGCGCCGCTCGGCCTCCGCCTGCTCGACGAAGAAGTCCTTGCGGTTGAACAACCGCCCGACGATGAGACGGGTGGCGTCCTTTATCATTCGCACGGACAGATACGGGACCGCGGGCTCGTCGGGGCCGCCGACGCAGAAGCCCTTGGGCAGCCGCTGGCAGATGAAATGCTCGATCCGCGCACGCATCTCCGGGTCGCCCGGCCACTCCAGCTTCTTGTCGGCGTACCACCGCTTGAGCTGCTGCATGAGCCCGATCTGCATCGGGGACTGAAACCGGAAGGTTTCGCCCTCGTGCTCGATCTCGTAGATCCAGCCGATCGGCGGAACCGTTCCGGCGTGCATGAACCTGGCTCTCTGCGGCTCGGTCATTTCATGATCTCCGAAGCGGCCCCGGCGAAATCCTCGCCCAGGGCCAGAGCGTCCTTGACACCCTTCTCAACATCCTTCATCGAAGGATCCGGCGGAAGAACCTCCCCCACGACCTCGACCCGCTTGTAAGGGTTCTTCATGCGGGGAGGCACGCCGTGATCGTGCGAGAAAACCCACTCGGCCTCCTCGCGGCTATCGAAGAGCTTCGTCGACACCCAGCCGGTGCCGCGCACCTGGAACTTCTCGACAAGGTGCCCCGCCGCCGCGGCCGTCACGGGGACGATCTTCAGATCGTCGCCGGAGAACGGGCACAGCTTGCGGGGCTCCTTGAAGCCCAACTCGACTACCTTACTGGTCTTCTTGGGGCGGGGCATCTTCGCTCTCCGGCTGTTCCGGCTTGGCCACCTGGAACATCTGCGGGTTCATGATCATGGTCAGGGCGTCGTTGGTCCACATCCCGGCTTCGCGCAGCTTGATCATGGTCTGCTCGAAGTTGCGTCCCACTGCCGGCATCCGCTCGACGTACGGCGCGTAGAGCTCGCCGACGGCGTTGTAGGCGGCCTCCAGGGCCTGGATGAACGCCTGGGCGCCCTGGGGCAGCTCTTGCTCGGTCGGGGGTTTCGGGGTGAAGTCTGGCTTGATCTGGTCGTCACTCATGGTTGTTCTCCTATACCGCGGCCGTTTTGTACGCCCTGGCGTCCAGGTCGTACCTCTGGGCCAGCCGCCTGAACCCAGACGGTCCCCCGGGACGACGGCCCCAGGGTCCCGCATATTTGTTCGAAATCGTATCGGCCCCCGCCTGCATATTCAAGACAAATCGTACGACGCCGATCGCGATGGACAGGGCGTCCTGCTCGTCGGGGGATTCGCCGGCCTTGAGCTCGTTGCCCTCGCGGGTCGACTTCTTCTTGGACAGCAGTCGGCGCAGCACGCCGACGCGCTCCAGCAGGCGCCCGCAGAGCTGCTCCATGGCGACGAGCGGCACGTTGCGCAACTGGCCCGCGCGGACAAAGGCGGCGACTGCGGCCCACAGCTCGGTCGACTGGTTCTTGAAGCGGTCCGACGCCTTGCGCACGTCGCCCTTGGACAACGGCATGTCCGAGGCCGCGGCGTTGGACACGAACCGGCGAACCGTCATGAAATGCTTGGACTGCAAATAGTCGGCCACGCTCTGGGTCGCGCTGTCGTCCACGCCGATCAGCTCGGGCTTGACGCCCAGCTCCTCGGCGTACTCCTTGATGGCGTCGCCCACCTGGTCCGTGACGGGGATGGCCGAGGACGCGTCGATCCTGGCGTACCGGGGCTCCAGGCACGACAACTTGACCTGATTGTTCTTGTCGATGCCGATTTCGAGGGCCTGCATGACGGCCCGGTTCCCGCCTTCGGAGAACGCGGGGTCGCAGCCCAGCACGGTCACCGATGGCGCGCCCATCCACGTGACGTCCTCCGTGGAGCCGCTGCGCAGCACCTCGGTCATCGACAGCAGGGTCTGCTTCTTGCCCTGGGCGGGAGGGAACCCGCGCACCATGGTCCAGAACTCGGGGTCGTCCTCGTTGCCGCCGACGTCCTTGCGGATGTCGTCGAGCTTCTCCTTGGTCAGCAGAAACGTGAGCTTCTTCTCGGGATAAAGGATTGCCGGGCTTCTGAGACCGTCATGTCGCCTGATCTTTCCGTAAGGGCTATACCATTCATGTGTGGTTTCAGGATCGATGGCGGCAAAGCCGCCCGGCAAAATAGGCTTGGAATACTGGGCCGCGAGATCCGTGAAGCTGTCGGGGTTGCAGAGCCCGACGAGCTTGAAGTCCTTGGCGCCGATGGATAGGTTGGTGCGTACCCGCATGGCGGCCGGGCGCATCTGGGACAGCTCGTCGAGGATCAGGCGGACGTAGGGCAAGTGGGCGCCGGTGAGCTTCGTGCGGGCCTCCTGCTCGGTGCCTTCGGCCACGGCGACGCCGCGGATCGACGCCTTGTCGGTGGCAGCGCCCAGCTCGTCGTCCTCATCGAGGATGATGGCGTTGTCGGTCTTGCGCAGCTTGCCGGGCATTTCGAACTGCGAGAAGTGCTTGATGTGATGGAAATACCGCAGCACGGATTCGTAGGAGCGGAGCTTCAGCATCTGCAGGGACGTCGAGGCCAGGATCGCCACGGTCTCCTGGGGGTCGACCATCCAGTCGATCAGGGTGAGCAGCCCCATATCATTACTATTGTGGGTAACGATAAAATCGTTTGTGAGGTACAGCCCGCGGGGATGGTCTAGTGTAATGCACTTCATGGGCGCAGACGCGCCTGTTTTTTCCACGCCGACTATGTATCTCCTATTGGCGCCCCGCCTCCCCGAGCGCAGCCGTACCGCTTTCCGCGCACACTTGAAGAGCCCGGCCGTACCCTTCAGCGAAATGCGGACCGCGTAGCTATCCTTGCAGGGAACATACTCGCCAGTAGTTTTTTTATATCCTGCTTTTGTCCGTGTAACAGTCGCCATGCCCCCTAAAGATTGCACAAGAAACTGAACATCTGCGGCCAGCTGCCCGGACGCCGAATCAAAGTGCATGGCTCCGGAGGCATCGACGCCGCCGTCCGTGTCCAGAAGGCCCGACAAGACTTCGCGCCGCACCCGCTCGGAATTATACAGATATGCTTTTGGGACAAATTTGGTGTCGGACACTGTTCCCCAAAGTCCATAGTGGCGAAGCGCGCTTATGTATTTGTTACTCCCGCGAGATGCGTCGGTATCCGCGGCGGATAACCCGAAATCTTTTCCGTTGCGTCGGGACTTCAAGACATAGCCGGGTTCGAGCCGCGCCTTTACCTCGGCCAATATGTCCGAGTCTACACAGGTAAAAGTCAGCCCGCTCTGCCGAAGACCGCCAAGGGAGCCGTCCCCGAGTAAGCACCCCAGCACGTAAGGATCTATGCGCACGGGGGAAGGCTTAAAATACACAGGTTCGCACAACGGAATGCTATACATACCGCGGCCCGTTCGGCACAGGTCGGCCAGCTTGGTCGTTGTAATTACATGCGGCCGCGTCCACCCAGACGACCTACGATCTTCTACTTCCCAGAGATGGTCTGGTGCGCAAATCGTGCTGGTACCGTCCTGGAAAGAAACCCGATATTCTTCCTGGACGCCTACGTCATGCGTTTTAATTACTTCTGCAGTCTTTCCATCTTGAGCAAGCACTCGGTCGCCGACCTGTATGTCCCCCATAGTCCGCGGGCCGAATGGAGTCATTACAACAGAATCCAATCTGGCCGCTTTCCCTGACGACGCACAGCCCCAAGTAATTACAAACTTCTCCGTTGTCCAGTCGTAGACGTGCTGCTCGCTCCACTCGTGGCGGACGAACTCCTTGCGGGGAACGAGCGAGTAGATGGCGCGCCAGAAGCACTCCCACGGCTCCTTCTCGGTGCAGGCGGCGTACTCCGGCTCCCGCCAGTGCTTCCACACCTTCAGGTCGATCAAGGCGTCCGGCATGTCCTCCGGCCACCCCATGCCGTACTTCTCCTTGAGCCCGACCATCATTTCAGGACGCGCTCCTTCGCGCAGGAAGCCGTATCATAAACTGCTCGCCAAATTTCGTCAGCGCGTTTGGCACAACCTCAAAAGTTCGCCAGCCGTTCTTGCCGACAATCCGGTTTCTGGTCGTTCCTGGCGTTGGGTTGACCTTCTCGAAGCCGTTGGGCTTGCGGTAGGGGTCGTAGCCTCCGCCGGAAACGTCGGCGGCCTTGCATGATTCGGTGCAATAAACGCGGCTTTCGTCGCCAAGGCGGATTTTAAGCAGTTCGGCAGTGGCGTAGAAAAAGAGCAGATGGCGGATGGCCTTGCTATCGTATTTGGCCTTCCCCGCGAAGTTTTCCTTCCAGTAGTTGGCCGAAGCCGCCATTTTCTGCTCGGATACACCAATCGGACGATAAACCACGACGCGCGCGCGTCCGCGCCGCATTTCGTCCTCCCAATCTTCCAGCGGGGTAAGTTGCCCCGGCTTGCCCATCAGCATGTCCCCGACAACCCACTTATTGCCATCTAGAATCAATTTTGCGTCGTGCGAAAGTCCCGTGCCGGCTCGCAAGACGTTGAAGCCCTGCGTTCGCAAAACAATCGCCCTGCTTACCCAAGATGGCGTCATTCGGGAGATTCCCATACCGGGCAGAAGTGCGTCTCGGTTGAACAGGCGGGCCGTCATTTTGTGACAAGCAGATAAATTAGATACACCGTCCACGCCAGCCATCCCCCTTGGCGTAAAAGCTCTGCAACGATGGGGTCTTTCTGCGCGATTGTCGCGGCATGTGGCCGACTTGCTTCTTGGAGCATTTTAGCTCGTCGCTCGGCGCACTCGGCCTCCGTGACATTGTTACGCTTAACCATTATGCGGACGTGTCGCAAAATAAGCTGGAGAGCCTTCCCGTGGGTAGCAGGGTTGGAGCCTTCGCCGTTTTGCAACTGCTCCTCCACTTCTTCAAGTTCGCGGTCGAGCAGTTCTTTCAATTCTTTTGTGTCGCCCATTATTTAACCCTCATGGACTCCGCCTTGTTTTTGCTCCCGACATCGCCGCGAATTTTTATTCCGGAAATGCCCGTCATGTCGTCTGTGACGCGCGGGTCTATCCGCTGGGTGATTGGCATGTATTCGGCCTCTTGGTCGTGCATCTGCGCCGCCACGCGCTCGGCAGATGGCGCATAAACCAAAACGCACCCGGTAAGTTGCCACGCTATAGCCAGCAAAATGATGGAAAAGCCAACGGTCATGCAGGTGCGCGATATTTCCGTGTAAATCTTTTGCCGGTTTCTCTCTTGCAAGTTCACGGCCAAACTCCCTTCGCGACATTGCTACGGTGCCGCCCCGTTTTGTCGGTGATTACCGCCGCCCATGGCGTGCCCTTGGCCGGGTAGCCGTCCCAATTTGAATATCCGTGGTTGACGTGGTGGAGTGGGCGAGGTGCAGCCGTGCTGCGGCCCCAGTCGAACTTTCCTCCGCGCTCATAGATGCCGTCCCGGTTGTCATCGAAGAAAATCGCCCAGATATGCGTGACGTTGTCCGTCTGTATGGGCCACACGGTCAGGCCGTCGCCCGCGTAGGTCAGGGTCGTACCGCGCACCGCCACGTTTCGGATCGTCACGCGGGAGTCTCGCACAGCCCCGGCGAAGTTCTCTCCGCCGCGTGTCCACTTGAGCTTTGAGAAGTCCACCTCGTCATCCGTCGCCTGCGTCGGCGGTTGCTCCGGCGTCGGCACCGGCAATTCAACTTGCGGCTTGTTCTTGCTCCAAAGCTCGCCCCACTTTTCCTTTACGGTCGTGCATCCGGTGAGTGCGGCGGTCGCGGCGAGGGCGAGGATGGTGCCAATGGCGAAGATTTGAGCGTATTTCATTATTCCACCTCCACCCAGCCGTAAACGCCGGGTTCCCATGAGTTATTGTCCACTGTGCTCTCCCATACCTGCCCGACGTGCGTGACGACATCCCCGAGCGAGTAGGTATCATGTGCGCCTACAGGCTGCACCCACTCGGCAATCAGTCCGGGCGGGGTGAT
>LSQX01001391.1_pt1 | contig 11224 bp, 10 predicted proteins | sample 654561 | NCBI WGS metagenome assembly LSQX01 (sample SAMN04489861, study PRJNA283612) | anaerobic digester metagenome | isolation source: 4 biogas reactors fed with cattle manure at either 37C or 55C with and... | place: Denmark: Kongens Lyngby | collected 2014 | reverse complement strand
AGCTTCCTTGCGGACTTCTTTTTGCACGTCTTGCGCTTTTTAACCCCCACGCACTTGTAGTAACGATGCACCCGCATCGTCCGGCTGGTACCGCTTTCTCCGCACATATAGAGGCCGCAATAGCCGCAGAACAGCTTGGTGGTCAGCAGGTAATCATCCTCTGCCTTGTGCCGGGCAGGAGCTTTCTGGTTCTTTTCCATCTTCTTCTGCACACGGTCAAACAGGTCCTTCGGGACAATGGCGGGGATGCCATCAGGGATCACGACATCCCGGTAGCTCAATTCGCCCATGTACCGCCTGTTCTTTAGCAAATGCCGCACGCTGCCAAACTGCATAGGCCTGCCCAGGCTGTTCTTGAGGCCCTTCTCATTGAGCCAGTCCCTGACTTGCTTCAAGGTATGGCCTTCATCATAGCGCTTATAGGCTTCCAGGATGAACGGTGCGGTCAAAGGGTCAATTTCAAAGCGCTGTTCATTGTTAATGACATAACCTATAGGGCGTGTACCACCTGTGGATTTTGCCTTCAAGGCATTGTCCGTCATGCCCCGGATGACTTTTTCGGATAAGTCCGCAGAATAGTATTCCGCATATCCCTCCAACACAGCCTCCAGGATAATGCCTTCTGCTCCCTCGGAGATGACTTCTGTAGCGGACACGACCTTAACGCCATTGCGCTTGAGCATCGCTTTGTAGCGAGCGCTGTCATAACGATTGCGGGCAAAGCGATCCAGCTTCCAGACGATGACCACATCAAACAGCTTTTTGCTACTGTCCTTGATCATGTTTTGAAACTCTGGGCGGTTGTCTGTCTTAGCCGAATAGGCCCGGTCAATATAATGGCGCAACACGGTCATGCCATTCTTCTCCGCAAAGGCGGTGCATTCCCGCAGCTGGCCTTCGATGGACTCTTCCCGCTGGCTGTCGGAGGAATAGCGGGCGTAGATGACTGCTTTCATGACTCAGTTTCACCGCCTTCTTCCTTGTCGTCAGCCTTGTTGACACTATCGATCAGCCTTGTAAAGTCAACGGCAGTTTTTGGGGATATGACGGGCACCCCTGTGCGAACTTCCACCGCTTTACGGACTTCACCAGCAGCTTCCCCGCCGGACTTCGCCACTTCCTTGTTCTCATGAAATGTTTTTGGATTCTTCTGCTTGGATATTTCTGTGGTGGTTGCCTCCGCCAGCATGGTCAGCACCAATTCTAATGTGCTCATGTTGTCGCGGAGGTTTTCTTTTTTCAAACCTTTCAGATTCTTGTACTGCCTGGTGGTCATACCCAACCAGGCGCGGCTGATTTCATCCGTCAGAATGGCATACTCAACACCTTGTTGCATACCCCGACTATCCCATTCATCGGTCAACTCTTTGCGAACCTGGATGGCCTGCAGGCGTTGATTAATCCATTCCCTTGAATAGCCCTTTTTCAAGTACGTAGTTAATGCTCGCCCGATGGTCAGTTCAGGGTCAATGGTTTCATCAATACGCTCCCGACCAACCTGTGCCAGCCACATTTTGAAAGGTTCTGCTTTAGGGGAAGGGATGGACTGAATGATACGCAAAAGTTGTTCGATGTTAGCAACATCCGTTAAGCGCATCTTGCCATCTTCAGCCACCATCCGCAACCGGTTACAATCTGTAACCAGTTGGTTGCCCTCATCGACTAAGCGCTTTTTCATTACCTTCCAGTAATTTCTTGCGCGCTGATAAGTAGGCTGGTCCGTCAATACGCCAACAACGTCAATGATGGAAAAGTACCACTCCTCCTTTGTCTCATCCCAGGCGGTGCGGATTTGCTGGTTTTCAAAACGCTGGATACTATTACCTGCCATCTGTATTCTCCTCCATCATTATCAACAGCATTTGTTTCAATCGAGCGTTCATGGGCGAGCTAGGGTCAAAACACATCTCAATGAATTGGCGCATCTGATCCTGATCAGGGCCTATCTGGGGATTATAATCATAAAGCTTGCCTTGCGGAGCATCTGTACGACCAAAGATATAGTCGAGCGAAACGTCAAAGAAGTCCGCATATTTGATTAGCACATTATAGGGTGCTGATGATTTTTCATGCTCATAACGATTTAGATTAGACTGTGGGATACCAAAACGCTTGGCAAGGTTTGCTTGTGAGAGTTTTGCACTTTTGCGCAGAGCTGTTAGACGTTTTCCCACTATATGCACGGAAAAAGTCACCTCCGTAGATAATGACTTAATTATATATCAATTATGGTAAAATACAATTCCTTTTATGAATTTATTTGATTATTCCAGTGATTTGTTTTTGTTAACACTGGAAACCTTCCAGCATCCATGCGCAAGCAGGTATCCCCATGCTCTGCAACGGCAGGGTCATGGGTCACGATTATCACCAGATAGCCCTTCTCATGGGCCAGGTCTTTGAGAATGCCCATGATTATCTTGCTGTTCTCACTGTCCAGGCTACCGGTGGGTTCATCTGCCAAAATCACCCTCGCGGGCATGCACAGGGCACGGGCAATGGCCACCCGCTGCTGCTCCCCGCCGGACAGGGTATGGGGCAGGCGACGGTCAAACTGCTCACCCAGCCCCAGCTCCCGCAGCCGCTCTACGCTTCTTTGCTGTGCTTCAGGCTTGCTGACGCCGCTGAGCACCATGGGATACATGACGTTTTCCTGCACGCTCAGCAGGGGCAACAGGTTAAACTGCTGGTAGATCATGGCCACCTTGTCCCGGCGGTACCGCGAAATATCCATGCTTTCCAGCCCCTCCCCATCCAACGAAATCTGTCCGGACAGGGGCTTGTCCAAGCCCGCCAGCAGAGACAGGAGGGTGGTTTTGCCTGAGCCTGACTTACCCATGATGACGTACACCTGCCCCGACTCAAAAACATAGTTGGCATCCCGTATAGCGTCTGTGCGCTGGGACTTGCTGATGTAACTGTAATTTAAATCCTCAATCAACAAAATGGGCATGTAGATCCTCCTTAAGCCTTGTCTTTCATCATAAGAATCACCGGCAGGCGGGTAAAACGCCATGCGGTCAGCGTGATGCCGGCAAGAAAGGACAGCGCGATGTACGCAACCATCATCAAGCGCTGTCGGGGGCTTACCTGAAAGCTGAGGGACAACAAAATCCCTGTGATTAAGCCCAAAACAACCCAGGCACCCTGGTCCAGCACGGTGTGCAGCATCAGGGAGGCTTTGCTGCTGCCCAGGGTTAGCAGCACTGCCAGCTCCTGGCGCCGGTTGCGCAGGCTGATATAACACAGGAGAACACCCGCCAGGAGGACCATGGCAAAGGTCCCGGCGATGCTCAGGCGCGTCAGGGTGATGCTTCTTTCAATGGCACTCCAGGCGTTCTGATAGGCCTGGTCGTGCACGACAATGCCGCTCATGCGGTAGTAGAGGCCGCCCGGAACGTGTTTGCTGGGCACATAAGCCATGTGGGGCTCTGCAAAATGCGGCAGGAATTGCTTGGTAAATGCCTCGATCTGGCTGTTGTCCCGCATCACAAAACTAATGGCGTCTGAGGAGATCGTGTAGCCTTGTCTGCCCGCAAAGGCGCGTAGCCAAGGATAGGGAGCCAACACAGCGTTTTCATCCTCAAGCAATGCGGTACCCACAACCTGGAGGCGAGCTTTCACGCTCTCAGGTTTATCTTCTCCAAGACGGTGCATGAGCAGTTCCAATTCCAGCCAAGTGGTGTCATCTTCCGCAATTTCCAGGTATTGCTTCATGGCGGGATGAATCAGACACAGGGCATTGTCTGAAAAGAACACTTCCTCATCATAATCCGGGTAGAAAGTGACCGCCAGCCCATCTCGATGCCGTAAGCGACCGTCTGATGCCAGGGTGGTGAGGGCGGTCAATGCGGGCGGACTTAAGCCAACTGCCTGCTCTGCCAGGCGCGCATAAGGCACGCTGGCCTTGATGGCAAGCTGGTGGACATAGGATGATAAAGCTCCCTCAGCGGACCAAAACAAATCGGTCAGCTGTTCTGATATGCTCAGGTTGTCAAAGCGCAGGCCCTGCCCATCGGTGACCTGGCCTGGTACCCGGATGCTGGTGTTCAGCGCCTGTAACTCTGCTACCTGGCCGCGCAACTGGGCTTGCATATACATCAGCAGCACAAGGGCTACAGCACAAAAAAATAGCACCTTGAGGCCATGCTGCCAGGCTCGGAAAAATCGGCTTCTTGTATAGAACAGCATCTTATTCCTCCACTCGGTGCAGCAGTGCTAGGGGTTGCTTATGGGAGATGCGGTGGCTGACAAACCAAACCGCAAGCGCCGTAATGACGCCTTCTGCTACCACCAGGCCAATCAACAGCCAGAGTTTTGTTCCCTGGCAGACGGCAGACAGGCCGAGGGCTTGATCAGGGTCAAGCAAGGTACTTGCCATCCGCGAGCCGCCTGCCACAATCAGCACACAGGAGAAAATCACCGCAAACAGAATCAACCACAAGCCAGGTGCGGCAATGCCCTTTGTCGTGTCTGCGGGACTTGTCCCCAAGCTCAGCAGCAGCCCCGCTTCATGCTGCCTGCGCCGGACGCTCAAGTGAACAAACAGCAGGATGACCACCACGAACAGAGCAAGGCCAATAACCAGCAACAGACCAGCATCTTGTTGCAATTGTTTCAGGCCGCTGATGACCTGGTGGTAATTCTGGTCATCCACCAGGAAGAGATCCCCATACCCAGCTTGCTTCATATGTTGTAAAAAGCTCTCCCCGCTGCCGTTTTCTAGCAGAAAGCTCTGGCTCAGGGGCAGGCTGGTTTCATATTGATTCTCCAAGCTACTGCTTGGAATAATCAGCATGTTGGCCATCATACTTAGGGGTAGGGTTTCCCACAAAGGCGCGCTGTACAAGCCGATGATTTCATAGTCGTAGCTTTCCTTCTCAGCCGTATATCCTTGCCCGGTGGGCTTGTAAACGGACAGATCGCCATTGCCCCCGCCCACATCATGGGTGAACCAGCCATCATGGAAGCTGAGGGGAAGGGTATCTCCGATCACCAGGTTGTTTTTCTGAGCCATAGTAGCGGGCACCAACACAACCTTATGTCGGTTCGCAAGGTCTTCGGCGCTAAAGCCCCGGCCCTGACTGATGTAAGCGCTTTTTTGGTGGAAGGGGAACAGGCTTTGGATGGCGTCGGTGGCAATCACAGGAAAGGAATGCATGTTAAAATCCACGTCCCTAAGCAACTCAGGAATTCTTGTCCTGTCCTGGCTGTCAAGGGGCTCCTGCCCGCTACCCTTCAGGGGAATGATGCTTTTGTTTTCAGGCGCTTGTACATACCGCACAGAACCAGTCTCTGGATCATAAATCCCTGTGGTGGTTGGTGTAAACAAGTTTTTTGGCACGGCGCCGATGTCAAAGGTGGGCTTGTCCTCCGGGTCGATATACAGGCCAAATTTCCTCACATCCTCTACATATTGCGGATTGGTAAAGGATAGGTCTGTGCGCGGCATAACCCCTTGAAACTGGCCCATCACCAAATAGCGCCTCCCTGGCACAAACAAACTACCGCCATCCGCGCCATCCACGGATGAATAAACCATCATTTCCTCCGGCGCAGTGAAGTCGGGGTTGAGGAGCAGGGTTTCCTCTATCTTCGATCTGAGCCTATAGGTAGTATGGGTCGCTTCATACATGTTGTAGTCTTCAGCATCCAGCTGCGGCGTATACCAGGCCACTTGGTCCTGCGGTTCAATATCGATGACACGAATGATCATCGCCCCGTAGTTGTAGGGATCATCAAATCGCGGGGTGGCCTCCAGGGGGTCAAACTCACGGCTCATCACGGGGAAAAGATTGGCCGAATAAGCGGACAGATTCTGTGCTGGCTGGCGGAAGCCCTGGCGTAGCATGCCCGAGTCCTCCACCGCTTGGATCAGGGAAGGCGCATCCTCTTGCAGGTACTGCTGTTGCCAGTTGTACGGCCTGTTCTGCGCATTTTCATCCACATACGCCAGGCTAAAGATGTTCCTGTCCACCTCATCAACCGCTGTTTGAATGCCTGTATACATGCTCAATGCAAAAGCAAACACCCCAAAGGCGGCAACAAGTAGCAGCAGCAAGGCCAGGTTTCGGACAGGTGTGCGGAATACCATTCGAAGTTTACTTAACATGCTTGCTCCACGACAATTTTTCAGATCTGGCAGATGACAGTCACTTTCTAGAAAACAATTCAAAAATTACGTCGTTTTACTACCCAATCTTTAACTAGTGTTTTGCCTTAGATAACCCAGCACAATTAATTTTTTGTTAAATTCATTGTGCTTAGTGGGCTTACACATGGTGGCCCGCTACAAGCTACTGTTGTAGTTTTAGGACGGTTACAAACCGAACATTTGAAGAAATAGTGATGAAAACCAACATCGATATGTTGATCATATTGAAAAATGTTCTTATGTGGATGTGGTGGACCAGGATTCCCATTATTAACGTACCTGACTGCCCCACAAAGTGTGCATTTATGGATCCATTGATCCAGTACTGAATGAGTTAGTTCGTTATGAACATATATGCTTCGCGTACCGTAGTACACCCAATTGTGGGAACAATTATCTTGAGCAGCAAATGAAACAATAACCGTTGATAACAACGCTGTTAAAAGTAAGATTGATATTAATTGCCGCACAAATGCTGATTTCCTCATATTTTCCTCCTTTTTTATTGCAAGTCGAGTTTACTAGATTGCCCGGATTGCATTTTTAAGTGCAACATGCCGAACATCGTTTCGGAGTGCTTGCTGACTTGATTATATCCTTCAGTCACTCCTCGAACAACTCCTCTGGGGTTCTATAGTTAAAGCGTCTACGTGGCAACTGGTTGATGAATCGGTTGATACGCGTCAGCGTCTCTGCTTCCAGGTCTGCAAGGGATCGACCCTTGGGGATGAATCGCCGGACAATGCCATTCCAGTTTTCCGAGGTCCCCCGCTCGAAACTGCTGTAAGGATGCGCATAGTAGGCCGTCAAGCGCCCATTGCCTTCAATTTCGTCCACTGTTGAAAACTCTGGCCCATTGTCGAAGGTAATGCTTTTGAACACTGAAGAGAAGAGTTGGCCGTACTGTTGTTCAAGATGGTCGAGCATTTCAATAATCCTGGATCCATTCCTGTCCTTTGCATTCCAGATGATTCCATATCCAATGCTTCTCTCAGTTAAGGTGAGCAGATGCCCGCTCTTGCCTGCGCCTACAATCCCATCCCCTTCCCAGTGTGCAAACTCCTGGCGTTGGTTGATGCTGTCTGGGCGTTCATCTATGCTCCTCCCCAGGATTCTCTTTCTTTCCTTGGCCTTCTTTAGCGGTCTCCGTCTAACCTTGAGCAACAAATCGATGTTTCGAATCTTCAGATGCCCTGAATCTGTCCAGTTATACAGCGTTCTTGTGCAAGGAATGACCGGGTAAAGCTTGTGACGCTCAGCGTATCCCCTGGTTGCGTCAATCGACCACTTCTCTGGCCCCAGCACTTTTCCCTCAAGAAAGGTAATAAAGTTCATGCAGTGGGCTAATTTACACTTCGCCCCAGTTCGCAGACGCCGTTCCTTGTATTGCCGCTGCGCACTATCCCAAAAGTATCGCTTCACCTCCTTGAACAAGGGAATATCGATGGACTTGCTGTTCGTCTGTATCGTTTCCCGCTGAATCACTGCATTTCGCTTCAACTCTCGACCTATGGTGCTTCTGTGCCGGCGAAGCAGTCTGGCGATTTCATTGGCACTGGCTCCCTGTTGTTTCATCCTCTGGATGGTTTTGCGCTCCGGCTCCTGAATGTGGCAATACTTGTTGATTCCTGTGTTATACTCAGCTTGGCTCATGGTTGCGACCTCCACGGATTTGTTCAGCAAAACAATCTTACCGTGTTCGCTTACTATGAGCCATTCCTTTTAACTCATCTGTGTTGCACTTGGGGTTTCAATCCGGGATTCAATTTTATCTTTACGCTCTCTTAAAGAGATGACTTATCCACAACTTTGCTAATCACTCCAGCATCCATTTCATGGACTGTGTCGCACAACAAGTCGATATCGTATGGATTGTGGCTGGCAAGCAGGATTGTCCTTCCTTCCCCTTTCAATTCTAACAGAAGTGCACGAATCTCTTCGACACCAGCCTTATCCAGTCCATTGAAAGGTTCGTCCAGTATCAATAATTCAGGTTTTTCCATAATCGCTTGGGCGATGGAAAGGCGCTGACGCATACCCATCGAGTATTTGCCCACTCGTTTGTTGGCGCTTTCCAGCAGACCAACGCATCTTAGCGCTTGTTTTATTTCGCTCTTATCCGGCTTGCCAGTGAGACCCATGAGCAATGCCAGGTTTGTTTGAGCGGAGAACTGAGGAAGAAAACCGGGTTGTTCCAAGATGAGGCCCAAACTCGGCGGATAAGGCAGACCGTGCCCGATACGCTTTTTGTCAACAAGGACGTACCCGCTCTCCGGGATAACATAGCCACAGATACATTTGAAGAGTTGCGTCTTGCCGCTTCCATTTCTGCCAACGATTCCGTGAATAAGGCCCCGGTTGAATTGGGCATTACAGTTCACCAACACTTGGATGTTTCTATAACTCTTACAAACATCGATCACTTCAATGTATGGCATAGATTCTTCTTACCTCGCCCTTCTCTGCGTTTGTACTACCCATTGCTGCACTAAAGCACCCAAGAGAGCAAAGATGATGATGTACAGCAGCGAACCACAAATTGCTTCAGTTATGTTAATGCCAAACGATCCGTTAAAAGAGAATCGCTTTGCCATGCCATAATTGATGATACGGTGTCTGTTATCCACAAGCACGAGGTCGTCGCCGGAAAACTGCATGATCGACCACGCTGCCGGCAGGAGGTAACTTAACAAGCCAATCTTCGTATCGCGTGTTATCAGGTAAGTCAACATGCCAAACCCTGTCAACAATGCCATTTGCAAAGCATACGCAAGCAAAGCAAGCAAGACCGGACTTATAGACAAAATACGAAATCCATCAGCATCTTGCATCGTTACCCGCAAGTCTTGTAAGCCATCCAAGTAAGAGATGACTCCGCACAATAAACCGCTCAACAACGCGATCAGAAAACAACCAATCAAATTAGCCAGCACCTTTGATATCCACCAAGCGGTCTGCGATTTATATCGATATGCTATCAAGGAAAGCTGATTGTTCATGCTGCGGCTCATAAAACTGGAGAAGGCCATGCCGCAAGGCAATAGTTGTAACAACCAAAACGCGGCCGCATCGGGCGTGATGAACTCATACCACACGATTCCGCCATACAATTGAAAGATTACATTGCCAATGCTACTGCCACTGTTCCAATTTTTGGAGAGGTAATTGACCGTTTGCAGTGTGCAAATGATGAGCATCGAAACAAGGGTTGACGGAGAAAGAAATATAAGAAGATCCAACTTAATCCTGCCTACATATTTACGGGTCGATTTCATGGTCGCATAGCCCCTCTCTTGCCCAGAGCCCCATACAGACAGCCGCCGCCAAACACAAGAGCAAGCAGGAGCTCAACCATTTGCCGCAAACTATATTTCCAAAGGGGAGCCCATGTGAAAATATCTGGCATCTGTACACGTTGTGGCATCCAGTCGTTAAGCGCGCTACCCACAAGTAATTGAGAAACGAAGTAATAGGTGATCACCGTTGCCAGTATCGCCTGAACTTCACCAAGAAAGGCGGCGAAGCCAACCCCTACCACGGCCCAGGTGGCGGCAGAAAGAGCTACTCGAAACACAGTATCAAGCGCCAATGGCAAAGCACAAGCTGAAAGGATAAGGGATCTATAGCTCTTGAACGATTCCAAGTTGTCTATTGCGGAAGTATAGGGGCTTAGGGCATAAACGATAGAAAAATAGGCGATCAAACCCAGTGTCGCTGCGAAAGATGCGCCAATTATCGCTTGCCCCAAACGGTAAGCGATATATCTTTTGCGCCCGCACCGTTGCAGGATGAGCGACATGTAGCCGCGCGTACGATCTTCCGCACACAGGCTTGCTGCCGGCAGCGTCGCAATCAGCGGCAAGAACAGGTTGATGACGTCATTTCTCGGAAGGATTAGAAAATATATCACGTCTCCTTTTGTGTAGTATGCCAACCCTTGGTAACTCAGCACACCTATCGCAGCATATAAACAAGAGCCCAGCGTGATTAGGGCAGCCCAATACATTCCCCAACCCGCATAGACTCTTTTCAGGTATACGCTCATTGCGTTATTTGCCCGGTCAACATATCGATATAAAACATCGTTTCCTCAATATCGGGAATCGCAAACCGGACGACCTGAATAGGATCGTCTCCGCTGTATACGAAGTCAGCTTCCACACAGACTTGCCAAACGGGCACGGCCATTAGATCTGCGCCAACGCGGTATGCCGCCTCCACTCGCTTCACACCTAAGTTGACAGTCGTTTTATTTTGTGCCCAAAAGGCTTCTATTTCAGGGAAGAATTCCCGGTTTTCCTTAATAAAATAGCGATAGAAGCCAATTTGCCGATCCATGATTTCAGGAATGGCGTTGCGCCAATCGACAATATTACTTTGCATTTCTCGTTGCGCAGCAATCTGGAAAGGATAAGGAAGATAGGCATAGAGAAGCCTGTTATCCTCGCCAAGAAGGAACGATGCAACGGTTCCCAAGGTGTCCTTACCATCTATCGGGGCTGCTGCATTCTGCGAAATTCCCCTAACAAGGGGATACCCACCTAATTCAGACTGGAAGCTGACGAAACTCTTCCCTTTTGCTGTACTTGTGTTGAAACTCGTTTGCAGAATTACATTTATTTCCTGATAGATGCCCGGTCCAAACCGCTCTTGATAATAATTCGCCAGATCACTCACCGACATGCACGTTAAGGCAGTACCCATGTGCGGCCAAGACAAGGAGTCAAGCAACTGTGCGATTGAGGCTTGTTGTTGTTTAAGGGAGGGATCATTGCTTGTTACATAAGCAGGTGCCATATTGGCATCAATGTCCATTAATACATTGCTCTTCTCATCCATTTTCGCAAGCAAACAAGACGCTATAAACTTCGGTTGTGTAACCTGCACATTCCCGAAACCTTGCTCGGATAGCAAAATCTGCACCTGCTTCGCGTTTAGTTCCACCCTTTCCAAGCGAAATTGCTGGAGCGGGAGATCAGGCACGCTCACATTATCTATGTTTATCTGCACATTGAAGATGTCATCACTTTTTTCAAAGCAATAAGGCTCCGCTTTCGAGGCGCCGCTCAT
>LSQX01310701.1_pt1 | contig 11225 bp, 8 predicted proteins | sample 654561 | NCBI WGS metagenome assembly LSQX01 (sample SAMN04489861, study PRJNA283612) | anaerobic digester metagenome | isolation source: 4 biogas reactors fed with cattle manure at either 37C or 55C with and... | place: Denmark: Kongens Lyngby | collected 2014 | reverse complement strand
GGCCAGATGCCGATCATCAGGAAGGCGGGCACGTCGTAGGGCAGAAGCCCGAACAGGTTGAAGACCGAGGTCGGGTCCGGGGCCGACAGGTCCCTGATCCAGCCGAAGAACGGCGCGTGCCGCATCTCGATGGTGACGTAGAGCACCTTGTAGAGCGCGAAGAACACCGGGATCTGGATCAGCACCGGCCAGCAGCCGGCGAGCGGATTGATCTTCTCGGTCTTGTACAGCTCCATCATCGCCTGCTGCTGCTTCATCTTGTCGTCCGCGTATTTCTCGCGGATCTCCATGAGCTGCGGCTGCACCTTCTTCATGTTCGCCATCGACTTGTAGGACTTGTTGGCGAGCGGGAAGAACACCGCCTTGACGAGCACGGTGGTGGCGAGGATGGCGAGGCCGAAATTGCCGAGCAGGCGGAACAGCCAGTCGATCAGGTAGAACATCGGCTTGGTGATGAAGTAGAACCAGCCCCAGTCGATCAGCAGGTTGAACTTGTAGATGCCCGCCTCGTGATAGGTGTCGATGACGGACGAAACCTTGGCACCCGCAAAGAGATGATTCTCGATTTCCATGCTCGCGCCCGGCGCAACTTCGCGCGCGCCATAGCGGAAATCCGCCTGAAAATGCTCGACCGTGGGGTCGGGATGCGCGCTGAAATTGGCAACGAAGTTCTGGCCCTTCTGCGGCACGAGTGCTGTTGCCCAGTATTTGTCGGTGATGCCAAGCCAGCCATCCGTATCCGTCACCTTTACGGGGCCGTCATCAGCGGCATCTTCATAAGAGACGGCCACTTCGCCAACGCTCGGGAACTCGCCGATAAAGCCTTCATGCAGAATGAAGAAAGACGAACCTTCGGGGCTCCCCGTGCGCGAGACGAGGCCATAGGGATAGAGCGTCACGCTCGCAGTGCCCTTGTTCTCAATGCGGTCGGTAACGGTGAAGAGATAATGTTCATCGAGCGCAATGGTGCGATGGAAGACAAGACCCTGACCATTGTCCCAGTGCAGCGTGAGGGGGGATTGCGGTGTCAGTTCCGCTCCTTCCTCTGCCTGCCACACGGTCTTTGAATCGGGAACCTTCACGCTGGAGCCGGTCGCCGGAATGAAGCCGAACTCGGCGAAATAGGGCGTCTGCGTGCCGGCGGGTGCGAGCAGCGCAACTTTGGCGCTGTCCGGATCATAGGTGACGCGGTAATTGCGGAGTTTCAGATCATCAAAGCGCGCACCACGAAGCGAGAGCGATCCGTCGAGCTGCTCGGAGCGGATGGCGATGCGCGGGTTCGCGCCAAGCGCATCTTCGCGCGCAAGCGTGCTGCTGGGGGCACCGGCGGGCAGGGTGCCCGGCTCATCAATGCTCGGCAGCCTTGCCTCGCCCGGTGCGGGCGCATCGGTGCCCTGCGTCTCGGCCGTCTCACCGCTGGCGGCGGCAATCGCTTCCTGTCGCGCGCGCTCGGATTCAAGCTGCGGTTCGATGACGAAATATTGCCATCCGACGAAAACGACCACCGACAGGAAGATGGCGAGGATGAAATTACGGTTATTACCCATGAGGCGCGTCTTTCCCGGAATCGGACCTTGAGGCAGCGGAAGAGGACGGCGCCCTGCCGCCGCTCTTTCCATGAACTTTGCTGAGCGCGATTTTCAGGTCGCTGAGAAGCTCGGGCCAGCGCCGTGTCGCCGTGTCCTGCCGCCCGATCAGCACGTAGTCGTAGCCGTCTTTCGCTGCGAGGGGAAGGATTTCGGCGGCAGCCGCGCGCAGGCGGCGTTTGGCACGGTTACGCAGCACAGCGCCACCAACCTTGCGCGTCACCGTGAAGCCGACGCGCGGAGGATTTTCATCATTTCGGAAATTGGCCTGAAGCACGACACCGCGCTCGGCGCGTTTGCGTCCGCGGGCTGCGGCAAGAAAATCGCTGCGCTTGCGCAATCGTTCGAGCTTGCGGTCCATCTGGCTGCCCGCAAGGGCACGAAAAGACGTGCCCGATGGGAAATGAGCCTCGATGACATGGGACCGTGAGGTCGTATCCGTCTGCACGGCGCCCGTTGTCACGGGGCCAGTGTCAGGCGGAGAGCCGCTTGCGCCCCTTGGCACGCCGTGCCGCGAGCACCTTGCGGCCGCCAGGGGTCGCGGAGCGCGCACGGAAGCCGTGGCGGCGCTTGCGGACGAGTTTGCTCGGTTGATAGGTCCGTTTCACGTCTCTTCTCCGGCAGATCTGGGCCGAGCCCGGTGCCTGCCATATGCTGGCTGGTCCGGCTCCGGGCGTCCCGCAGGGGCGCCTCGCTTGCCAATAAAAACAAGAGCCGCAGGCGTTGTCGCCCGACGGCTGTCTGGCGGGCTGTATAAGCGATAAGGCCCGCGGAAGTCAACGGCAGCCCGGCTATTTCGACCGGCAATCGCACCATGCAGGAAGCCTCACATTAAGGTGATTGCCCCTTCCGTGCCGTGAGATTGATACTAATCTGTCTCACGCATGGGGCGCGGGCAGGGCATGGCCTGCAGGCCAGAGGATGTTCCTGATTTGTTTACTCATTCGCAGGGTGATCTTGCATGACGGATGCATCCTCCGCCTCCCGCAGAGGCTTTGTCCGCCGTTTTCTGCCGCTGATCCTGCTTGCAAGCGGGCTTGTCGCCTTTTTTGCGCTCGGGCTTGAGCGCTATGTGACCCTCGACACGCTGCGCGACAACCGGGAGGCGCTGACAGGCTGGGTGGCCGAAAATTGGCTGCTCGCTGCCCTTTTTTATTTAGGTGCCTATATTGCGATGGTCGCCTTTTCGCTTCCCGGCGCGCTGGTTGCGACGCTCACCGGCGGCTTTCTCTTTGGTGTGCTGCTGGGCGGTGTCCTCACCGTGATCGGTGCGACCATTGGCGCGACGCTCATCTTCCTGGCCGCAAAGACCGCCCTTGGCGATGCCCTTCGCGCGCGGGCGGGCCCGGGGCTTCTGCGCATTGAGGAGGGTTTCAGCAAAAATGCCTTCAGCTACTTGCTGGTGCTGAGGCTGGTGCCGCTTTTTCCCTTTTTCCTCGTCAATCTCACGCCTGCCTTTCTTGGTGTGCCGCTCCTTACATATGTGGTGGCGACCTTTTTCGGCATCATGCCGGGCACTTTCGTATTTGCGAGCTTAGGGGATGGGCTCGGTGCGGTGTTTGATGCAGGCCGTGACCCTGATCTCGGTCTCATCTTCGAGCCGCGCATCATCGGCCCCATTCTGGGTCTTGCCGCGCTGGCGCTTGTGCCCGTTATCTATCGCAATTTCGCGGGAAAGAACCGCTTTCCGGACGAGCCTTCCTGACATGCTCGTTCCCTTCAGCCGGAGACCACATGGCCAGACGAATTAAGGCTGATATTTGCGTGATCGGTGCGGGATCAGGTGGCCTTTCCGTTGCAGCGGGTGCCGCGCAGATGGGCGCGCGCACCGTGCTCATCGAGCGTGATGAAATGGGCGGCGATTGCCTCAATACGGGCTGCGTTCCCTCAAAGGCGCTGATCGCCGCCGCCCGGCAGGCCTGGCGCATGGGGGCGGGAGAGGCTTTCGGCGTCGCGCCCGCAGAAGCGAAGATCGATTTCGCCAAGGTGCATGATCATGTGCATGGCGTGATTGCGAAGATTGCGCCGAATGATTCCGTCGCCCGCTTCGAGGCGCTGGGCGTCACCGTCATCAAGGATCATGCCCGCTTCATGGATGGGCAGACGGTGGCGGCGGGCGACAAGGAAATCACCGCGCGCCGCTTTGTCATCGCCACGGGCTCGCGCCCCTTCGTGCCACTGATCGACGGGCTCGACACGGTTCCCTATCACACCAACGAAACAATCTTTTCGCTCAAAGAATGTCCGGGCCACCTCATCGTTCTGGGCGGCGGGCCCATCGGCATTGAGCTGGCGCAGGCGCATCGCCGCCTTGGCGCGAAGGTGACAGTTGTTGAAAGCGCCAAGGTGCTGGGTAAGGAAGACCCCGAGCTTTCCGCCATCGTGATTGCGCGGCTTAGGCGCGAAGGTGTGGAAATCATCGAAGATATCTCCGTCACTTCCGTTGCAAACACTACTGTCGGCGTATCGGTGACGCTGGCGGCGCAGCATGGTCCTCAAAAGGTAGAAGGGACGCATCTTCTCATTGCGACGGGCAGGCGGCCGAATGTCGAAGGTCTCGATCTCGAAAAAGCGGGCATCGATTATTCGGAAAAGGGTTTGCGTGTTGACGGGCGGCTACGCACCACCAACAAGCGCATCTTTGGTGTAGGCGATGTTATTGGCGGCCCGCAATTCACCCATGTTGCGAATTACCATGCGGGCATCGTCATTCGGAATGCACTCTTCCGCGTGCCGGCCCATGCCGATCATCGCGCCATTCCACGCGTAACCTACACGGACCCTGAGCTTGCGCATGTTGGCCTCACCGAAAGCGAGGCACAGGCGGCGAGTATGACGATCAACGTGCTTCGCTGGCATCTTGCCGAAAATGATCGCGCGCAGGCTGAACACGAGACTGAAGGCGTGATCAAGGTGCTGACGGATTCACATTCGCGGGTTCTCGGCGCCACCATTGTCGCGCCACAGGCAGGCGAGTTGATCTTGCCCTGGGTGCTTGCAAAGACTGAAGCATTGAAGCTGAGCGCCATGGCAAGTGTGGTTGCGCCCTATCCGACATTCTCTGAAATCAGCAAGCGCGCTGCCGGTTCCTATTACACGCCGACGCTTTTCGGAAAAAAAACCAAGATGCTCGTGCGTTTTCTTGGTCTGTTCGGCTAAAATCATTGCCGGACATCCAGAAGCGGAGTTGGCCGGCAAGAATGCAGGTAGCGGTAGAAGGCAAGTTGCGCCCGTTTCGGAAGCGCCTCTCGGCATTGAGACGCCCGTTGAGAGGATCGCTTTCGCGCCGCCTGCTTGTCCTTATCGTGTCATTCGTCATGCTGGCGGAAGTGCTGATCTTTGTGCCTTCCGTGGCGAGTTTCCGGCTTAACTGGATGGAGCAGCGCATCGCCGCCGCGCAGATCGCCTCCCTCGCGCTCGAAGCGCCGCCTGACAACACCGTTTCACCCGCGCTGCGCGAAGAGCTGCTTGAGAATGCGCAGGTCTATGCCGTTGCGCTCAATCGCGCTGATGCACGCCGCCTCGTATTGAGCGATGACATGCCGCCCATGGTCGATGCAAGTTTCGATCTGCGCGACACGATGAGCATGCGCCCCATCATGGATGCCTTTGACACAATCCTCGCCGGAGATGGACGCATCGTGCTTGTAACGGCCGAACCGCCTTTCGGTGCGGGTGAATCCATTGAAATTGTTTTCGATGAAACGCCCCTGCGTCATGCGATGATCCGCTACGGCAAGAATGTCCTTCTTTTGTCATTGGTGATTTCAATCATCACGGCAGGGCTCGTCTATATTGCGCTGCATTTTCTGCTCGTGCGCCCTATGCGACGTCTCAAGGCGAACATGGTCGCCTTTCGCGAGAATCCGGAAGATGCACGCCGTGTGATGGAGCCTTCCGCGCGTGAGGATGAAATCGGCGTGGCTGAACATGAACTCTCGCTCATGCAGCGCCGGATCAGATCAACGCTGAGCCAGAAGGCGCGGCTTGCCGCGCGCGGCGCTGCCGTGTCGAAGATCAATCATGATCTGCGGAACATACTCGCAGGCGCGCAGCTTCTCTCCGACCGCATCGGCGCGATTGATGATCCGACGGTGCAGCATCTCGCCCCGCGCCTTTTCACGTCGATTGATCGCGCCATTGATCTTTGCACACAGTCGCTGAAATTCGGCGCTGCGAGCGAGCCTTCGCCCGAAAGACAGATGATAGCTTTGCGGCCACTTGTCGATGAAGCGATGGATATGGCTTTCCCGGCGACGGAATTATTCCGCCGCATCAATGATGTTCCCGAAGGACTCTTCATTGACGCAGACGCCGATCAGCTTTTCCGAGTTCTCCTCAATCTCGCGCGCAATGCCGCGCAGGCGCTGGTGGAAATGCCGGGCGAGAACGCCGGCTTGCTGCATATCTCTGCGCAGCGTCTTGGCGGGCATGTCCATATAGATGTGTCTGATAACGGGTCGGGCCTACCCCCAAAGGCGCGCGAACATCTCTTCGAGCCTTTCTCCGGTGGCACACGCAAGGATGGCACGGGCCTCGGACTCGCCATCGCGGCAGAGATTGTTCACACGCATGGCGGCCAAATCGAGCTTCTTTCTACGGGCGCGGAAGGCACAAGATTCCGCATCTGCATCCCCGATCAAAATGCGAGTGAGCAGAAATGCCCGAAACCGAATAATGGCTTGCGAGCGGCTCAATGAGCGGGGAGGAGTGGCATCTTCCCGCAGCAGAGCGGAACTGGGCGCTGTTTCTCGATTTCGATGGAACACTGACGGAGCTTGCACCTTCCCCTGATGCAGTCTCCATCGATCCGCGCCTTCAGGACATTCTTCTTGCGCTGGAAACGGCTCTTGGTGGTGCCCTTGCTATTGTTTCCGGCAGACCTCTATCCCAGATAGATGAGTATCTGGGGCTGTCGCTGCCGGGTGCTGGCATTCATGGGCTGCAATTGCGCGAGACGCGGAGCGGTGTTCTTCACCCGCCCCCGAAGGGGGGGGCTGTTGCAGAAGTTGCCGCACTGCTCGCGCCCATGGTGGCGGCCGATCCGCGCCTTCTTCTCGAAGAGAAGCCCGGCGCAGTCGCGCTTCACTATCGTCTCGCGCCGGAGCGCGAAGTTGAATGCCGTGCTGCGGTTATTGCCGCGCTTGAGGGGCAGCCGGGCTTGCACCTGATTGATGGCAAGATGGTGCTCGAGGTGAAGCCGGACCATGTGAATAAAGGCCGCGCCATAGCGCAGCTCATGGAAACACGATTGTTTCGGGGTCGCATTCCGGTGTTTGCAGGCGATGACCGCACGGATGAAGATGGCTTCAGGATCGTCAACGCCATGAAAGGCGTTACGATAAAGGTTGGGCAGGGCGAGACAGGGGCTGCATATCGCATCACTTCGGTGGATGGGTTGCTCTCTTGGCTCGGCGGGGTGGCGCGCTCGCTTTCCGGCGCAGGACGGAAGTAAAGGAAGAAGCACCACGGAGGAGCCTTGACCTCTCTTGACCTCGGCGCGATCGGCAATGGCAGCTATGGGGCACTCATCGACAAAAAGGCGCGCATCGTCTGGTGTTGCTTGCCGCGTCTCGATGGTGATCCGGTTTTCCACCACCTGTTGAACGGCGGGGTGCCGGAAGAGGAGCGCGGCGGCTTCTGGTCGATAGAGGTCGAGGACTTCGCTTCATCGCGACAATATTACCGACCCAACACCGCGATCCTTGTGACGGAACTGACGGACAGGCAGGGTAACGCCGTCGAGATCACGGATTTCGCGCCACGCTTCACACAGCGTGAGCGCATCTTTCAGCCAATGACCATTGTACGGCGGGTGCGGCCGCTCGCGGGTTCGCCACGCATACGCATCCGGCTGCGCCCGCGCTTCAACTATGGCCTGCGTGAACCAACTGTCACGCGCGGCAGCAATCACGCACGCTTCTTCCATAGCGGCTTCGCAATGCGCCTCACCACCAATGTGCCGCTCACCTATCTGCTGGATGAAACATTCTTCAATCTCACGGCACCGCTCAGCTTTCTGCTCGGCCCCGATGAAACGCTGACAGGTGGTATCGAGGATACGGCGCGGCTATTTGAGGAGCGCACCGAGGATTATTGGCGCCGATGGGTCCGCCGTCTCGCATTGCCGCTCGAATGGCAGGATGCGGTGATCCGTGCGGCGATCACGCTGAAGCTCTGTTGCTATGAGGAAACGGGCGCCATTGTCGCCGCACTCACGACCAGCATTCCTGAGGCCGCGCATACAGAACGCAACTGGGACTACCGCTTCTGCTGGTTGCGAGATGCGTTCTTTGTCGTGCGGGCGCTGAACTCGCTCGCCGAAGTGGAAACGATGGAAAGTTATCTCCGCTATCTCGGTAATATTGTCGGCACGGCGAAGGGCGGTCATCTCCAGCCTGTCTATGGCATCGGTCTTGAAACGCATCTCGATGAGCAAATCGTGGAAACGCTATCGGGGTATCGCGGCATGGGGCCGGTGCGCCGCGGCAACCAGGCTTATGAGCATTTCCAACACGATGTTTATGGAAATGTGATCCTCGCAGCTTCGCAATCCTTTTTCGATGAGCGGCTGCTTCAGCGCCCGACCGTAGTGGATTTCGAGCGTTATGAAGCCGTGGGCGAGCGTGCCTTTGCGTTGCATGACCAGCCGGATGCCGGCATGTGGGAACTCCGCACCCGCGCCCGTGTCCATACATCGTCTTGCCTCATGTGCTGGGCTGCATGTGACAGGCTGGCAAATATCGCCACGCATCTTGGCCTTGTGGAGCGGTCGCGCTACTGGCGGGCGCGCGCAGATCAGGTCCATCGTACGATCTACGAGCAGGCATGGAGCGAGAAGCTCGGTGCCTTTGCCGAAAGTTTTGGTGGCGACCAGCTTGATGCGAGCCTGCTGCTGATGGCGGAAGTAAATTTCCTGAAGCCGGATGACAAGCGCTTCCACGCGACCATTAGTGCGATCGAGAAGGCGTTGCGGCGCGGGAACCATATGTATCGCTACGCGACCGAAGATGATTTCGGTGTGCCGCGGAACGCATTCAACATCTGCACGTTCTGGTATATCGACGCCCTCGCCCGCGTGGGGCGGACGGAAGAAGCGCGGGAAATCTTTGATTCCATTCTCGCATGTCGAAATGATCTCGGCCTTCTCTCCGAGGATATTGACCCTCAAACAGGTGAACTTTGGGGCAATTATCCTCAAACCTATTCTCTGGTCGGGATCATCAATTCGGCGATGCGACTGAGCAGGAAATGGGAAGAACTGGTATGAGCCGCCTTGTTGTTGTGTCCAATCGCGTCGGCCCGGTTCGGGATGCGGCGCGCGCCGGTGGCCTGGCCGTTGCTCTTGTTGAGGCGCTCAAATCATGCGGCGGCCTCTGGTATGGCTGGAGCGGCAAGATAGCGGAATGCAATGGCGCGAAGCCGTCAATCGAAGATGCGGGTGCGCTGACACTTGCCACGCTTGATCTGTCGCCCGATGAACATGCGGAATATTACAACGGCTTCGCCAATCGCTGTCTCTGGCCGCTCTTTCACTACCGCATAGACCTCACCGCCTTCGACCGGCGCTACTATGAGGGCTATCGCCGCGTGAATGCGAAATTCGCAGCGGGGCTTTATCCACTGCTGCGTGAAGACGACACGATCTGGGTCCACGATTATCATCTGCTCGCATTTGGCAATGAGCTGCGCCATCTGGGCGCGACGCAGGCAATCGGCTTTTTCCTCCACATTCCTTTTCCCGCTCGCGAAGTGCTAGCCGCGCTGCCACATCATGATGCAATGGTACGCGGCCTATTCGCTTATGACGTGATCGGCTTCCAGACGGAGCGGGATTGCGAGCGCTTCCGCGACTATGTCGTCCGCGAGGCAGGCGGCCGCGCACAAGGCGATACGCTGCATTGTTTCGGGCGCACCGTCACCGTGCGGGCCTTCCCCATCGGCATTGATACGGAAGGGTTTGCGCGCCTCGCTGAGCAGGACAAGGAAGCCCGTCGCCAATATGACAAGGTAAAGGCATCTTTGAATGGCCGTGCACAGATCGTCGGCGTGGATCGCCTCGACTACACAAAAGGCATTGCAGAGCGCTTCCGTGCCTATGAGCGCCTGCTTACCGATTACCCGGAAGTGAGGCGACAGGTCACCTACATGCAGATCGCCGCTACCTCGCGCGGCGAGGTGCAGGAATATCGCGCCATGCGCGAGGAACTGGATGGTCTCGCGGGCCACATCAACGGCGCCTATGGCGAGTTCGACTGGATGCCTCTTCGCTATCTGAACCGACCCATGGCGCGGCGCGCGCTGGCGGGGCTTTACCGGGTGAGCAAGATCGGTCTGGTGACACCGCTTCGCGACGGCATGAACCTTGTGGCGAAAGAATATGTGGCGGCCCAGGACCCCGAAGACCCCGGCGTGCTGATTCTGTCCCGCTTTGCCGGCGCCTCTTATCAGATGCCGGAGGCGATCATCGTCAACCCTTATGATATAAAGGGTGTGGCCGACGCTCTTCAGATCGCGCGCTATATGAGCCTTCAGGAAAGGCGAGAGCGCTTCGATGCCTTGATGGCGCGGCTGAAGAAACAAGATGTCGCGCAATGGCGCGATGATTTTCTCGGCGAACTCGCGGCCATTTCGCGAGCCCAGCCAATTGCGGTGGCCTCTGGACGATAATGAGCGACGGCAAAGGGGAAGGCGATCTGCTGGTCGCAGATATCGGCGGCACCAATGCGCGCTTCGCCCTCGCGCGCGCTGCTGTTGATGGCGGATTTGATATTCCCCCGCCCTCCGTTCTCCTCACCGCCGACTTCCCAACAATGGAAGACGCGCTCCGGACCTTTCTGACAGAAGCGGGCGAGCCCCGTCTTGCCGGTGTTGCCGCCTGTGCCGCCGGGCCGCTCGAAGGGGAGGGGCAGTCCGCCCGCATTTCCATGACGAATTGCCCGTGGAATGTGACGGCTGAAAATCTCAGCTCTGTCACCGGCATTCCGCATCCGCGTCTGATAAATGATTTCTCCGCACTCGCTTTCTCTCTCCCGGCTCTCAAAACGGATGAACTTCATACTGTCGGCCCGGCGCTGACTCCCGTGCCGCGCGCGCCGAAAGGCGTTCTGGGCGCGGGCACCGGGCTTGGTGTTTCCGCGCTTGTGTTTGGTGACCAAGAGGAGATCGCGCTGCCGGGGGAGGGTGGGCATGTGGATCTTGCCGCCGGCAATGCGCGTGAAGCGGAAATTCTCTCGCGCCTCCAGGCGCGCTTCGGCCATGTGTCTGTGGAGCGCGTGCTCTCGGGCCCCGGCATCGTCGCGCTCTACACAGCGCTTGCCGAAATCGAAGGCAAGGAGATGCGACTTCTCACGCCGCTCGACATCGCCGCCCGCGCTCGCACGCGCGATGATGCGCTGGCCGTAGAAGCGATAGAACTATTCTGTGGCTGGCTTGGTGCAGTGGCAGGTGATCTGGCGCTAACGCTTGGTGCGCGGGGCGGCATTTACACTGGCGGTGGCATCATTCCCGGCTGGGTCAGCCGGGGTGAGGGGCATTTCAACGAAGAGATTTTCCGCCGACGCTTTGAAACGAAGGGGCGTTTCTCAGCGTGGCTCGCCGCCGTGCCGGTATCCATTATCCTGCGAAGCGATGCCGCAC
>LSQX01343086.1_pt1 | contig 11226 bp, 7 predicted proteins | sample 654561 | NCBI WGS metagenome assembly LSQX01 (sample SAMN04489861, study PRJNA283612) | anaerobic digester metagenome | isolation source: 4 biogas reactors fed with cattle manure at either 37C or 55C with and... | place: Denmark: Kongens Lyngby | collected 2014 | reverse complement strand
TGTATAAGAGACAGCCGTGCAGCCGGCCACTCCGAGCACCGTCATTACGAAGTTCCTCTTGTACCGGATAAGGTTACGCGCTGTCGCCTTATGGCTGAACTTAAGTCGCGACCATATGACCGATATCCGCTCCAGAAACACCCGTTTCCCGACCTTCGGCGGGCGAGGTCGCATGAGTGCTGCCGGCCTCTCTTTGAGGGCGCTCCCGCAGGCCGAAACGGTCGCTCCCATGGTGCAGAGCAAAGCAAGCGCAGACGAAAGGATCGCCAGGTTCCAGCGGAATTCCGCGATCAGCGGCGGCAGACGGTAGACCGTCCTGTAGACCCGCCATATCACGTTCGGGAGGAGCTTGAAACCCAAGAAAGCGCCTGCGACGCAACCCAACACGCTGGCCAGACCGCAATAGACGACATACCTGGACATAATCGCCCAGGTGGGATAGCCGAGGGCTTTCAGGGTGCCCAGCTGGGTCCTCTCCTCTTCGACCATGCGCGCCATGGTGGTGAGAGCGACCAGGGCAGCGACAAAGAAGAAGAACCAAGGGAACACTTTGGCAATGGCGGCGACCTTTTCGGCGTTCATTGAAAAACTCGCGTAGCTTACATTGGATGTCCGGTCAAACACGTACCATTTGGGATGCTCTATATCGCCTAGGGCCGCTTCGGCGTCCAGTATCTCCTGCCACGCATCGGCGAGTTCTTTCTCGACATCGGCCTTGGCCTTCCAGTACTCGGCTTCGCCTTCTTCCAGTTGCCTGAGACCGTCCGCATAGTCCGCTTCTGCTTTAGCCAGATCGGCTTCGGCGGTACGGATTTCCTCCTCGGCTTTCGCAACCTCGGCGGCCAGCTCGGCTTCGGCATCCGCCAGCTTGGCTACTCCTTCACTGTACTCTCTCCACCCGTTGTCCAGCTCGCGGCGGGCTTTGGCGATCTCGGACCGTCCCGACGCCAGCTGAGCCCGGGCATCGTCCAGCATAGCCCGGGCGCTCGCCAATTGGGCCCACCCATCGTTCAGCTGCTGCCGGCTTTTTTCGATCTCGGCCCCTGCAACATCCAACTGCACCTTGGCAGCAGAATGCTCTGCCTTCGCCTGGTCAAGCTGCCGGCGGCCCTCCGAACATGCAGCCCGCCCCGCCGCGATCTCGGCGGCGGCAGCGCTCAGTTCGGCCTCTGCATATGCTATGGCCTGCTGGGTTGCCAGAAGGTCGTCCGGCGTCACGGGCATGCCGGCCCCGCTTAATATAGCGCCCACGGAAGTATAGATGGGTCCGGCCGGATCGGCTTCCAGCGCAGCAAGGAGCTCTTCCGCCGACCCGAAGGGCATTCCGGCGGCATCGAGGGCGCTCAGGACCTGAAACATGAGGATATCGAACTGAGCCTTCTGCCCCTCGAGGGCGGTAAGCCCCGCGTTATACTCCGCTTCAGCCTGGCTAAGCTGCGACTCGGCTCGGACCAAGTTAAGCTCTTCTCGCTCTATCGCTTCCCCCGCAGCTTTCCACTGTTCCAGACCGGCCAGGTATTCCCTTTCGCCCTGGTCGAAGGCCGCTTGGGCCTCTTCTATCTGCCTGAGTCCATTACGGTACGCTTCGTGTCCGCTCTCGTACTCTCGCCAGCCGTCTTCCAACTCCCGCTCGGCTTCCGCCAGACGGCGCTCTCCGTCTTCGAGTTCGTTCAGCGCATCCGCGAGCTCGCGCTTGCCCCGTTCGATCTCCTCGGTGGCCTTCGCGGTCTCTTCTGCCAGTTTGATTTTGGCGTCCGCAAGTTCGACCTTACCTTCGTCTATCTGGCGCCGGGCATCCTCGAGTTCGGCCCTGCCTTTTTCGATCTCGGCCCAAGCATCAGCCAGCTCGGCTTGTGCCTCGGCCTCTGCGTCTCTGAACTCCGCCTTGGCCTTTTCCATCTCGTCACGGGCATCCGCAATGATATCCTCATAGCGGATGGCGGAGCGCGTCTCGCCGAGCGATTCGAGCCTTTCCACTATCTCCTCGATTTTGGCCTCATACTCGCCGGTAAACGCCGTAAGCTCACCTGCGTCCTTGACCGTTAGGTAGAGGTCTGTGTAAACATCCAGCGCATAGGCGCTTTCGTTCACGTAGATAACTGCGTCCAGCCTGCCGTTTCCCACTGTGCACGGTTCGGGCTCCCAAGAGAAGTAGAAAGGACTGTTCACGATCCCCACTACCGTGTACTCGGTAACGCGGTAGATATCGCCCCGGTCCTCAAGACTCCGGTTCTCCGGCGACACCGTGAGGACGGTCCCCAGCTTTATGCCGGCGGGGAGCGCGCCGAGTTCGTGGGCCAAACACTCGTCGTCTGAGACCGGCATCCTTCCTTCGAGGAGTTCCAGGCGGTTTATGAACCCGCCGTCTCCGGCGTCTCCCAGGCGCTCCAGAGGCACGCCGTATATCCTCACGGCCAGGAGCTTCTCGTTCCGTGTGTACATCAGGGCATCCATGACGTAGGCGGGCATGACGGTGTCAACGCCATCCATGGCGGCGACGGCCTCTATATCCTCCTGGGTAATCCCCATAGTGGCCTTGACAAACGCATCGGCCGTGCGTTCGCGGTCGTAATAGGCGTCCACCGACGCATGCATATCTGAGGTCGTGGCCAGCATTCCCGCGAAAAACCCGACGCCCAGGGCGACAATGCCCATGATAGCGGCAAACCGGCCAATGTTTCCCCGGATCTGGCGGAACAGCGTCTTGGCGTAGGTCTTTCCGGAGGCTACCATTCGATCGCCTCTGCGGGCACGGGGTCCGGATTGCGGTACATGTTGGCGACGGTTCCGCTTCTCATGTGGATGACGCGATCTGCCATCCGGGTTATGGCCTGGTTGTGGGTTATCACAAACACGGTCTTCCCCGTGTTCTTGCAGGTCTCGTGAAGCAGTTTGAGTATGCTCCGCCCCGTGGCGTAATCGAGTGCGCCGGTCGGCTCATCGCAAAGAAGGATCTTCGGGTTCTTTGCGAGCGCCCTGGCGATGGCTACCCGCTGCTGCTCACCCCCTGAGAGTTCAGAAGGGAAGTTGAACATTCGGTCGGAAAGCCCGACCATGGCAAGTGCCTCTTTCGGGTCGTATGGATCCTTGCATATCTCCGAGGCCAGCTCGACGTTCTCCAGGGCGGTCAGGTTCTGGACGAGGTTGTAGAACTGGAAGACGAACCCCACGTCGTAGCGGCGGTAGTCCGTAAGCTGCCTGTCGCTCAGCGCGCTTATGTCGCGGCCGCCCAGAAGTATCCTCCCGCTGTCGCAGGAATCCATCCCCCCGAGCATGTTCAGCACCGTTGTTTTTCCGGCGCCGCTCGGACCGACTATCACGCAGAACTCGCCTTCATCCACCGTGAAGCTGACGTGGTCCACGGCCTTGATGGTATGCGTGCCCATTTGGTAGTGCTTGCAGACGTCGTCAAAGACAACATAATCCATAGGCAGCGGATCCCCTCGTTACGCACCGACAATCTGGGTTGACAGGTCGATGAGCCTTATGAGGTCCATGACATTCGCTTCCCCTAGGCCCTCAACCAGCCGGTCGAAGTATTCCTCCACTTTCTGCTGCTTGCGCCTTAGGAACTCGGCTCCTTCCGGTGTCAGGGTAACCCAGACGCGCCTCCGGTCATCCTCTGACCCTTTCAGCGTGACGAAACCTTTCCTCCGTAGCGCCGAGAGCGTGGCGGTAATCCTTGACCTCGATACGCGTAGTTTTTCACTCAAAGTGGAGGGGTTCATCCCGGCCCCGCAGCTCTGGGAAAGGTGGTAGAGCGCGCAGATCTCTCCCTGGAGAAACTCTGCCAGGCAGGCAAAAGCCTCTCCTTCGTAGAGCCTGGAGAGCGACGCGGTCAGGCGGTCTCTTAGCTGGCGTTTATCCATCGGTACCCCTCTTCCGGGAGCGCGATTTAGTTAACAGTATATACGGTTAACACTGTGTATTATATGTCTAAGGTAAGGCTTCGTCAAAACTTTCGGTTCCGCGGCCTGGGCAACATGTACGCCGAAGACGAACGGTTCGCGAGGAACTATGAGGCAGTTAAGAAGGGCTTGTCGGAGTTCCTAGAGCGCGCCATCAACGCTTATTGCGACAACATGGAGAAAACGGAGTAAGGGATACTATCGGCTGCATTGGCTATTCCTTCACAGTAATACGAATCGTACATTGCATTGATACACACATAGTGTAATACTAACATATGGATGACGGTGAACATGTAAGGCTGAGGCGTCGGGGAGGTGCGAGTATGTCAGACAAGGTGTCAACTGTCACGTCCAAGGGGCAGGTGACGATTCCGGCGGAAATCCGGGAGTACATGGACATAAAGTCTGGAGACCGGCTGATGTTCGTCAGAGACGCTGAGCGGGTGTACATCGAACGATTGCCAAGAAAGTCTACTTCCGACGAGGTTTATGGCATACTCAGGCGACCGGAACAGCCGACCCTCGACGTTGAACGGGCGAGGATCGAAGCCAGGGCCAGACGGTCTAGCAGGCAAAAGGTAGGTAAAGGCAATGAGAAGTAGGGTTGGTTGGCTGGATACCAACGTGGTCCTGCGCTACCTTCTCGATGATTGCCCCGAACACTCTCCTAGGGCACGCATCCTGGTTGAGAAGGCTGAAAAGGGCGAGATCACCCTCTATGTGCCAACGTACATCATCTGCGAAACGGTTTACGTCTTGGAAAGCCAAGCTTACACCCGTTCCCAGATATCAGAGGCGCTCTCCCGTTTCTTGGCCATCTCCGGAATATCAGTCGACAACTCGCCACTCTTGCAGCTCTGCCTCAGGCAATACAGGAACTCTAGCGTGGACTTCTGCGATCTACTCCTCTATGCGCAGTGTGCCGACAACGGCGACACGGTCTTCACGTTCAACAAACGCCACTTTCAGCGTCTGGGGACGGACTGGAAGGAGCCCTAAGCGCAAGCATCAAGGGAACTGCCTCCGGCGCGGACAACAAGCCTATTCCCCCACCGCCCGGAGGATCTTCGACACCACTTCATCCACCGGCACGGTGGTGACGATCTCGCAATGGGCGGCGCGCCTCAGGAAAGGCTCCACCGTCTCTATGTACCCGAACACCTCGGCAAGTTCCTCAGGGCGCTTTCCGTAGGGGTTGTTCGTCCTCGATCGCAGGCGCTCCACAATGACTTCCCGAGGCGCGCTCAAGAGGATGATGTAGTCGAACATCGAACGGAACTTGACCTGGTTGGTGGCGCAGCCACTGACAAACAAGATGTCGCCGTCGAAGTCCGTCAGGAGCTTCTGGACCCGGTCCTCCCGCCATATCCAGTCCCCTTCTTCGTCGTATTCCGACCAGTCGGGGTGGTCCAGGTCCACGGCAGCATAGCCGAGTTCGGAGAGCTTTTCGATGACCGTGGACTTCCCGGTGCCGGACATCCCGGTGAGGAGCACTCGTTTCACACACACCACTCCTTTGGAGGATTGAACACCTTCGGGGGATACCCGTGCTTCACCAATACATCGTTGATGATTGCTTTGGCGGTTTCGCCTATCCCCGGCCACGAGGCGATCTCCAGGCCGCTAAAGCGGGTCAACGTGGTCAGGTACTTGATGCCTCGCTCGCGTATGGCCTCCTGTGCGGGAGGGGCAAGCTTCTCGAGCAGTATGTCTACCGGTTCCAACTCGCGCTTTTCCTTGGGTGGGAAGTCCTTGTCGAACTCCGCAGCCTCCTCAGGGTCAATCTGGCAGACCGGGTCTTCGTAGAAGCGGCCCGATATACCGCAAAGCGCGCCCTCATGGAGAGGCATTGCCATGAGAGAGTCGCGGGTGGTGCCGCTTGCCGTGGTTATGTTGAACTCCTCGGCTCTCCGGAACCCGAACCGAGGGTAGTAGTCGGGATGACCGTAGAACACTATGGCGGTGTATCCGAGCCTTCTCGCTTCGGCGATGGTATGCTCCAAGAGCGCTTTGCCGATACCCTTGCCCTGATATTCGGGCAGCACGCTGACCGGGCCAAAGGTGAGCACTTTGTGCTCTACTCCCCGCTCGTCGACAACCTTAGCCTTGGAGTACATGATGTTGCCTACGATCTTGCCCTGAACCTCGGCGACAAAATCGAGTTCGGGGACGAACGCACGTATCTTCCGGAGCTTGTGTACCAAAAGGTGCTCGTCGCAACCAGGCTGGTTCAAGCCCCAAAAGGCCTCCCGGGTCAGTTCCTCGACGAAGCGATAGTCTGCCGGTTCCTCCAAACGAAGCCTGATATCCAACTCGATTCCCCCTATCTCCTCATCGAGATCTCCCTCATATAGGCGGCGACGGATCGGTCGGCTTTAGCCGGTGACGTCCAAAACCGGCTGAATCGCCGGACGACCATAGCCGGAACCGGGCGACCATAGCCGGGCCTCCTCACGACGGTCTTCGATACATGACGAAGTCCTGCATCTCCCTGGAGAAACCCGCTTCCCTGAGGGCTGCGGCCGCTTCAGACGGATATTCCTTCACCGTGATACGGCGCACTGCCGGGAACAGCCGCCGCGTCGCGTAATCCTGCGCGAACACGCGAAGCGCGTCGCCCAGGTATTCGCCGTCGAAAACACGAAGGGTCCTCCCCCGGCGCTCGAATACCGCCACAGGAATTCCCGCTCGAAGCGCAACGACAGTACCCGGCAGGTTCATAAACGCCCTACCTTCATAATGCGCCATGTACTTACCCCACGGCTGAGCCGGGTCGACAGCCGGTAGCCAAATGATCTCGTCATCGGGCTCTTCCATTTCAGACATGATGCTGGCGAAATCCCTTTCCCGGATGTACTGCATGCCCGACAGGCCTTTGATGAAGTATCCTCGCCGGACCTGTCCCGTGTATTCCCAAACCCGCAGGACCTTGACCGCATCTTGCCAGGTGAGACCCTGCGCGGTCTCCCGTGAGAGGATGAGAGACCGGTCAAACCCGCGTTCCAGCTGCTGGTGAGCGGCAAGTTCCTTGAGAGGGCGCATAAGCTCCCAACGGCCTGCCATAAGCGTCATGACCCGGGCTCTCACTCGTTGCCTGATCGGGGCGTTCTCAATTTTCGCCCTGTCTATCCATTGACGCACCGGCACGAAACTGTCTGCATGCGCGATGCCCCTTTCAGCAAGTTCCATCAAAGCGTCGTAGGGAGAGGCCCCTCCCAGAGCCCCGGACAGTCTCTGCATGAAGCTGGCGCCCTTCTGGAGTAGCGCCTCAAAGACGACCCTCGCGCTGCCCTCAAAGTCTGCGCCTATTCCTAGCGGCTCGGCATCCCAGTCAATGTCATTGTATGGATGGAATCCTAATCCTAGATCGGGGACAATGCGCCAGCACACTCCGCCTTCGGCGAGGAGCGCGTCCAAGAGTTCCGGGCGGTAGCCGTGGACACGTGCCGGGAGGAGAGCGCTTTCCCACAGAGCGGGAGGGAAATATAAGCCGTAGAGCTCCTGTAGCGCCGCCTCGAGCGCTTGTTTCCTGTCACCGGGTACTTGCACGCGCCGCGCCAGGAGGGCGGCGTACCTCTCGGGCGGAAGGGTCCTCACTTGGCGCCGGCGCATCCGTATGGTTTCCTTCTGCGCCCTTTCAAAGAGCGTTGCGTGATAATAGAGGCCCTCATATTCCACTGTGCTGCCACTTCCACACAGCGTAGCCAACACGACTTGCGTTTCTTCATCTGTCCAGAGGTACCGCCCGGCGATCTGCTCCCGTGATTGGGCACCGCGATACCGCAAGAGGCGCCTTACGATGCGGGTTCTCGCATCCATGTTCGCCTCTACGAGCGCTGCTTTGTACTCTTCTGAGTGTTCCGCGGCTATCCAGAGGCCGGGCTCGATGTACTTCGCCCGCTCGTTCTCGGCAAGCGCTTCGAGCCACTCGATGGGGACGTCCACTTCGCCGGCGATCATGTCTCCCTCGATCATAAGTTGGGTATGCAGCTCACGTTCGCTTTGAGGCAGGCGCGCCCGCTCGGAGGTCTGGGCCAGCTGCTCGGGAGCCGGGGCGATCATCTGCGCCCGCTCAAGGGCCTCCTGGACGGCTACGTGGACGCCGGACGGCGTGGGCCAGTAATCGTACACCATGGCCGCCTCCGTGCGGTGTCTGAGCGGCAACGACATGGGCGAGGGCGAATCGAGGCGCATTTCGAGCACCCGGATCCCGCCCGAGCGGATCTTGTTCAATATGAGTTCGACGCCGGAGAGATCCCAGTAGTCCTCGAGGCATTCCCTGCGCGTCTCGCGTATCAGCGGGTGGTCGTCGTGCCTTACAAGCGAGTCGAGCATCTCGGCGCCTCGCATGCGCTGGACCCACAGCGGTTGCCTGCCGCCTTTCCGGACACCCATCATGAGCGCGCGGCCCGCGTTGTAACGGAAAGCCATGTTAAAGAGGGGCGTCGCAGGGAGTGCAGCCTCGAGGACCGGTCGCGCCGAACCTGCCACTAGTGAGTGCAAGAGTCCTTTAGGAAGGGGCCGGTTCTCGTACGGGAAGAGCAGGAAACCGTCATCGTCGACAACATAGTTGATGTTGGCTTTCAAGAGCCGCTCGGCCGCTTGGGTGACAAGGATGGCAAGGGGCTCGTTGACCGGCCGTCCGAACACCGAGTGCACCATCATTTGGTGAGCCCCTGTCTCGTCGCGGAAATGCTCGATGATTATGGTACGGTCATCGGGCAAAGCACGGGTAGCGGCAAGTTGTTTGTTGATGAACCCTTCCGCGCTCTCAGCCGCCTTCTCGTCGAGACCCAGTCGCGACAATGCCTGGAGGAGCGAGCCCGCCTTGTAAGCCCTCTCAAGATCCCGGAGGATCTCACCGTAAGCGAACCCTGTCTCGATCCTCCGCCCCTTGATCTCGCCTTTCCAAAAAGGCGGACGCGCGCCCGTAGTAGACGATTGCCTGACGACCACGGTGTCTTTTCTGATGTCGGTGATCTGCCAGGCGAAAGAACCCAGGAGGAACCTGTCCCCCTCCCGGGCCTCGAAGACAAACTCCTCGTCCAGTTCTCCCACCTTCACACCGTCCTCGGTCCTCACGGCGTACAGGCCCTTGTCGGGTATGGTCCCTCCCGCCGAAACCGCCAGCATGCGGCTGTAGGTATCTCCCTCTACCCGCTCGTGAATCCGGTCGTACAAAACCCTGGGCCGGACAGGGATATCCCGGTCGTGCTCGTAGTCGCCTGCCAGCATGCAGAGGACGTCTTTCACACCGTCCCTGGTAACCTCGCGGAAGGGGTAAGCGCGAGGCAGGATTTCCATAACCTCATCCACGGTATATCCGCCGTCTGTCGCCATGGAAACAAGGTGTTGGGCAAGGACGTCAAGACACAGCCTCGGAGGCCGGCACTTTTCTATACCGCCGCGCCTTACAACCTCGGCCGCGAGGCCGCTGAACAGCGCTTCGGCCGACGCGCGGCTAAATATCCTCATGATGCTGACCCTGTTTGGGTTGTGCCCCGAGCGACCTAGCCTCTGCATGGCGCCGGATATGGACCGCGGGCAACCGACCTGGAAGACCTCGTCGATCTCGCCCACATCGATGCCCAGTTCCATGGATGAGGTGGCACACAGGAGGCGAAGTTCCCCTCGCCGGAGCACTTGCTCCACCTCAAGACGCTGCTCTTTGGATATGCTGCCGTGGTGGGTCCGGGCGAATCCCTCTCCGCCCAGCCTGTTTACGTAGTACGCAAGTTTTTCCGCATAGGCCCGCTGCTCCAGAAAAGCGATCACGCTGCGCACCCCTTGGCAGTACCGGTACACGGATTCGGCTATCTCGAGCCAGACGGCATCCTTCTGCGGCGCCTTCTCGAAGGTAGGGCTCGTGACTATCAGTTCGACTTCCTTACGCATCTTAGGCGCAGCGGGCGTCACGGGCGCCGGCGACAGCCACCTCGCCGCTTCGTCCAAAGGCTCAATGGTTGCAGAAAGACCTATTCGCTGGAGCGGTTTGGGGCAGAGCTTGTCTAGCCGGGCGAGCGACAGCGAGAGGTGCGCTCCGCGCTTGGAGTCGATCATGGCATGGACTTCGTCGAAGATAACCCAGCGGGCCGTGCGGAGCACGGACTGCCCCGATTTCCCGGTAAGCATCAGAAAGAGAGACTCAGGTGTTGTGATCAAGATGTGCGGCGGCGACTTGGTCATCCTGCGCCGCTCACTTTGCGGGGTATCGCCTGTCCTGACTTTAACACTCAAGCCCGACTTCTCTTCCCACAGGAAGCCTCCCGACCGGTCCGCTTCCTTCAGGAGCCCTTCGAGAGGCTTTCGCAGGTTCTCCCGGATGTCCCTCGCCAAGGACCTGAGCGGTGATACGTAAATAAGGTAAAGTTCTTGCTTCAGGCTGCCCCGGCGTGCCATCTCCACTAGACGGTCTATGAACACCAAGAAGGCGGCCAGCGTCTTGCCTGTACCGGTCGGTGCGGACACCAATGTATGTTCGCCCGAAGCAATGGCGGGCCAGGCCGCCTCCTGCACCGCGGTAGGCGTGCCGAGCGTACGCTCGAACCAGCGCTTCGTATTCTCGTGAAAGATGTCTAGAGAACCCGTTGGCACCATCGTCCAACTCCTTAGGCAATCATACTTCCCGAACGCCTGTTTGTCCACCTGCGAATATCAAGGGTTGTTTGGCAATCCGAATGTGCTCCTTACGCCGCTCCCCCTGTCGAAGTTTTGACCCCGGAGGAACGCCCGGACCGTCTGTAGAAATCCACGACCGCACTACTTCACTTCGACGAAAGGAGAGAATCCATGCTAGCAATCACGAACGCGAAGGTTTTCCCCGTAGACGCACCTGTGATCGAAAAAGGTTCCATCCTCATAGACGGCGGCAAGATCGTTAAGGTCGGAGCCAATATAGACATCCCGGCGGAGGCGGAAGTCATCGACGCCGGCGGCCGTTCCGTCTATCCCGGCTTCATCGACGCTCACTGTCACGTCGGCATGTGGGAAAGCGCCATCGGCTTTGAGGGCGACGACGTAAACGAGATGACCGACCCCGTGACTCCCCACATGAGGGCCATCGACGGCTTCAACCCCATGGACGAGACCGTGAAAAAGGCCTGCCAGGCAGGTGTAACACTGGCGGCCACAGGTCCGGGTAGCGCGAACCCCATCGGCGGGACCTTCATGGCCATCAAGACCTACGGCCACAGGGTTGACGACATGGTCGTGAAAGACCCGCTGGCCATGAAGATCGCCTTCGGCGAGAAGCCGAAGAGGGTCTACAACGCCAAGAACAAGACCCCTATGACCAGGATGGGGACCGCCGCAATAC
>LSQX01149817.1_pt1 | contig 11226 bp, 3 predicted proteins | sample 654561 | NCBI WGS metagenome assembly LSQX01 (sample SAMN04489861, study PRJNA283612) | anaerobic digester metagenome | isolation source: 4 biogas reactors fed with cattle manure at either 37C or 55C with and... | place: Denmark: Kongens Lyngby | collected 2014 | reverse complement strand
GCAGTTGGGAGCCGACACCGCCAAATTGAAACCCCAACATTTCATCTCCGAACTTTTTGGCAGGCAAAACGAAAGCGACTTCGGCAAATTGTTCGACGATACCCTGGTGGACATTGCCTTCACCAACAACGACATTTTCTCTGTGAAGACTGAAGGCGGCGCAAAGGTTGTTCTGTTCGAACGCCTGACCCAATACATCAGCGACAGCAATAAGCGTGATGCCTTTGCAAAAGCCATCATCAACAAATTGGTTGGAGTAAGCTTTGAGCATATCTTTAACCAGAAATTCGATTTCTACGCCACCATTTTCGAATACCTGATCAAGGACTACAACACCAACAGCGGCGGCAAGTATGCCGAATATTTTACGCCTCACGCCGTGGCAAAGATAATGGCAGCCATCCTTGTAAATGAGCCCGTGCAGGATGTAACGGTTTATGATCCTTCGGCCGGATCGGGAACCCTGTTGATGAACATTGCCCACGCCATTGGCGAAGACAAATGCACCATTTATTCGCAGGACATCAGCCAGAAATCATCGAGCCTCCTGAGGTTGAACCTGATTTTGAACAACCTGGTGCATTCCATTCAAAACATCATCCAGGGGAACACCATTTCGCATCCCTACCATAAAAACGACAAGGGGGAACTGGAAGAATTTGATTTCATTGTTTCCAACCCGCCCTTTAAACTCGACTTTTCCGATTACCGCAACGATCTGGATTGCAAGGAAAACAAGAACCGCTTTTTTGCTGGAATACCAAACATTCCCAAGAAGGCAAAAGACAAAATGGCGATTTATTTGCTGTTTTTGCAGCACATCATCTTTTCCCTGAGCAAAAAAGGGAAAGCCGCCGTGGTGGTTCCCACGGGATTCATTACCGCACAAAGCGGGATTGATAAAAAGATCCGTGAAAAACTGGTGGAAAGCAAAATGCTGGCCGGGGTGGTCAGTATGCCAAGCAACATTTTTGCCACCACCGGCACCAATGTTTCCATCGTGTTTATGGACAAAACCAATAAGGATGGGGTGGTGCTCATTGATGCTTCCAATTTGGGCGAAACCATAAAAGAAGGCAAAAACCAAAAAACCGTTTTAACCCCTGCAGAAGAACAACAGATTATCGACACTTTCAATAACAAAAAGCCCCTGGATGATTTTTCTGTGGTGGTAAGCTATGACGAAATAAAGCAAAAGAACTACTCCCTAAGTCCAGGGCAATATTTTGAAGTAAAGATTGATTATGTTGACATTACTGCCCAAGAATTCGAAGCCAGGTTGAAAAGTTTTGAAGAAAACCTAAGTAAATTATTTGCTGAAGGCAGAGTTTTGGAAGTCGCAATACATAATAATCTAAAAGAGTTAAAGTATGGAAACTAAAATTGTAGCTCTTTCAGATTTGTGTAAAATTTCAGGCAGAGTTGGATGGAAAGGATACACTGTTGACGATTTAAGAGATACTGGACCTTTAGTCATTGGTGCTAATGATATTGACTCTAATCACCAGTTAGATTTAAAAGAAGTAAAACATATTTCAAGAGAAAAATTTGAAGAATCTCCTGAAATTATGATTGAAAAATACGACATTCTAATAGTAAAAGTTGGAAGTACAATTGGTAAGGTAGCAATTGTTGATCAAGATTTAGGCGAAGCTTGTATTAATCCAAATACAGTTCTTTTAAAGAAATGCAGAATCAATCCATTTTTTATTTATTATACATTGATTTCATCTTATGGTCAAAGCTTCTTGTTAAATAATTCTTCTGCAAGTGCTCAACCTGCCCTCAATCAAACAACCTTAAAAGAAATGCCAATTCATCTGCCCGAAGATGAAGCCCTGATTAATAATATTACAAAAACTCTCAATCGTGTCAATGCAAAAATCAAACTCAACAACAAAATAAACCTTGAGTTGGAAGCGATGGCCAAAACGCTTTACGATTATTGGTTTGTGCAGTTTGATTTTCCCAACCAGCAAGGCAAGCCCTACAAATCATCCGGTGGAAAAATGGTCTATAATTCCGAATTAAAAAGGGAAATCCCGGAGGGGTGGGAGGTGAAAAAGTTGGGAAAATGGATAAAAAAAGATAAAAGTGGCGACTGGGGAAAAGAATCGAAAGAAGGTAACTATCAATTTAAAGTTTCTTGTGTTCGAGGTACTGATTTAAATGGTTTAAATGGTTACGGGGAATTTAAACCACCAACTCGATTCATATTAGAAAACAACTCAAACAAGGTTTTAGAAAATCATGACTTAATTGTTGAAATATCAGGCGGTAGCCCCACTCAATCAACTGGAAGATTGGGTTTTATAACCGAAGAAACTTTAAAAAGATTTCCCAATCCATTAATATGTTCAAACTTTTGCAAAGCACTGACATTAAAAGATGAAAAATATTTGTTCAACTTCGTTTACCAATGGAACAGGCTTTATGATAATGGGGTTTTATTCGGTTGGGAAGGTAAAACAAGCGGAATAAAAAATCTGCTTTTTGAAAGTTTTGTAACAAATCAAAAGGAGGTTTTCCCAAATCCAGAAATTGTTGGGAAGTTCTATGAATTTGCTAAGCCTCTTCACTCACAGAAACAAAAGAATTTAATTCAAAACCAACAACTCTCTGAACTTCGTGATTGGCTTTTGCCAATGCTGATGAATGGGCAGGTAACCGTAAAAGAAGCGGAAGAAAGTTTAAGGATGGCAGCAGAGCCGGGGGTTAAATATGAAAAGGGGTGAATAACAGGATAAACCTCAATTAGCTTTCCCTAATCAAAACTAAAAACAAAGATTTAACAACGAGTCTAATTTTGTCTTCGCTCACGTGAATAATAGAAATTATGTTAAAAAATTGAGTTTATGAAAGACTATACACAGCAATTAAAAAGCTATTGGAAATCAGTGGATTTAGAATTTATTGCAAAACTCCATAAGATAAATAATACTCAAGGGTTTTTCAATTATTTTATTAACCCTGTAAGTAAAATGACCTTATTTTATCCGGTATTTGATGAAATAGAACTAGATGATAAAAGAGTGTCATTTTTTTACGGAGATTCAATGAGTTTAAACCATGGCGATTATTATAAAATTGAATTAGAATTTTCCGAAAAAGCCAATGGTAAAAATAATCCCTACTATTTAGAAATTAAAAGTGTGGGTTCATTAGATCAGGAAAAGGTAAAACAGCTTCTAGAGGATAGCCGGATTGTATCAAAAAGGGAAAATAACAAGTATTTTGGTTGTTATCATAAGGTTAATGACAAATTTTGTGTTTTTGAGTATGTAATGAATGTGGAGACACGTGAATTATTGATGAGGGAAAGTGAATATTCTCAAGTTTATGTAACACCAAAAATCAATCTAAATGAAAATTCATACTATTCTTTTAAAATAAGAGAAAATATCGGAAGGCTTCCCAATGCTATCGTTGCTTCCATTGAAAAAATAAATGTTAATCCCTATAAAAAATTTATACGATCACGGTTTGAGCGTTTAAATAATCCTGAAGCAAACAGGATAATTGCTAATTTAATGCGAGAGATTGGCAAAGGAATGTATTCTTCAAAACAACGAATGATTTTCGAACTTCTTCAAAATGCCGATGATGCTCCAGGTAAAGAAAAGGTAGAATTTCATATTGATATTAACGGAGAATATTTTTTTGTAATGCATGATGGGGCTCCCTTCAACGAAGATGATGTTGAAGCAATTACAAGTGCTGCCGAAAGTACTAAAAAGAGTAATATTAAAAAAACAGGGTATAAGGGGATTGGATTTAAGTCTGTTTTTACCGACAGTTCCGAGGTTTGGTTAAAATCAGGTGGTTATCAATTTGCCTTCCTTAGAAATAATGAATTTTTTGAAGATTTTGATAAGTTTTATTTCAGCAGTGAGAGATATAAGAAATACCCTGAACTTCTGGAGGAAGATAAATTAAAATATCGTAATCAAAAATTAAGATTTAATGGTTCAACAGATATTCCCTGGCAAGTTATTCCTATTTGGCAGGATCATTTACCAGAAGAGTTCTCCGACAGTAATTTTAATAATTTTAATAATCCTGTACAATTTGCTTTAAAACTAGGTGAAGCCAATATTGAGGAATATAAACTTGCCATTGATAACATTACTAAACGTCCCCAATTTTTATTGTTTCTTAGAAACACTTCAAAATTTCGATCTCCAAAAAATGGTGTAACAGTTTTTAGAAAAGACAATTTAAATATAATTGAAATCATTAAAGATAAGAAAGGGGACCAAATTCAAAACTTTTTTTACACTAAGCATACATATGAAAATATCGAAGTCTCTGATAATGCCTTTTTATTGTTAAATATTGGGTTAAAAAAAGAGTCTAGAATTAATGACTATAATGAAGTCTCCTACTTTTTTACAGACTTGGATGGAAAAGAGATTGAAACTATTCCTCCAAAACTTGCTTTAGCTAACGAAACAGAAATTTCTTTTGGAATTTCTTTAGTGGATGGTAGAATATCACCGGAGCGAGAGTATTTAAACGGATTGCCAAAATATTCAAGCTTGTTTACTTATTTGCCAATGGAAGACTCAAGATTTCAACTTCCATTCTTGGTGAATGCGGATTTTATTCCCTCATCAGATCGACAAAAAATTCAAGGCGATAACCCCTGGAACAAATACATAATGATAAATGTTGCTGAGAAGCACATCGAAGTGATTTCAAAGTTAGCTGATGATTTTATATATAATAAGGATAAGTATAAAACTTATTTATCGTTATTGTTAAAAAACACATTGCCAGAAGATGATACGGCTCAACAAATAATTGACAGTTATAACCAAAAATATATTGAACAACTCGAAACTATACCATTTATAGTTAATGATACGGATCAAAAACAATTACTTTCTCAAACAATAATTGATGATTCTGGACTTATCGAATTATTTGGCCATGAACTGTTTTATGAAATAATTGATACAGATAAAAAGCTTCCTCATCCTGATTTAGAGATCAAATACCTTAAGCAATACAGTTATCTCGATTTAGAGATTATTAATATTGAGATCCTCGCTGACAAAATTACTCCTGAATTGTGTGAAAAAATTGGAGAAGTTATTAAAGTCAAAGCCTTGTATAATGAAGAATCTTTGCTAAAGTGGTTAAATAAACTTGTTGAATACTTGCCTTCAAACTTTGGAAAAATCCCTTTCATTTTCCACAACGACTCCCTCTTCTCTTTAGAAAGTTTAGTTTCAGAACAAGATGCCTGGATTTTAAACAAGCACACGACAGATTATAATGAGCTTTTTGAGGCTTTAGGATATCACACCGTGAATTTACAACTTGAAAAATTTACGAAGTTAAATAACTTTTTACTCTCTTATGATGGTTATTTGAACGATAAAACGAAGGCGTATGAAAGAATTTACAGTAACCAAAAGTTATTTTCGCTGCCAATTCATAAAAAGATTGAATTAATTGATTTTCTCCAACAAAGTAAATTCATGTACGGCATTGGTGTAAATAAATATTTTGGCGAAATAAAAGTCTTTGTTGACGAAGGGGGAACTCCTAGACCCCTAAGGCAACTTATTAGTAGAGAGGTTTACCTAGAAATTAAAAGCATAAAAAAATTTAGAATAAATGAGGATGAGTACAATGCCATCCCAGAATCTTTAAAAAGTGAGTTAATACATAAGGCTGCCATATTTTGTTTATTTATTCTTAATAGGGTGCTTTTTGACGAATGGTCAATTCAGTTTTCTTCCAAAAACATTGAAACTTATGTTGTTGACCTAAAATCCATTTTCAGTTGGAAGAATGAAAAGGATGAAATACTTCAAAGTCAGTGGGCATCAATACCGTGGCTTTATGTTGATGATGAATTGAGATTTATTGGCAGTGAAAAACTATTTTGGTCTCCGGCATTTATAGAATTATCAGACGAAAAGTATCAAAAAATAAAAAAAATCTTTCATAAATTTCAGCTTAAAATTCTGCCTTTTAAAGAATGTGGCGTTTTAATTCAAAAATTTGAATTAAAAACAGAAAGTTCCCCAATTTCGGATTGGACAGTTGTAAAAGACTTGGATACAATTTCTTTAAATATTCTATTAGACTGGATGGAAGAAGATGGCACTTTTCATGGTTTTTTTGAAGAGTATAATATAATTATGGATAATAGTCTATGGTCAGTTAATTCAGCAGGAGATAAAAAAATCTTTGATGGAACAGAAAGTCCATTAAAAGATTACATAAATGCAAATGAGTTGTTAAAATCATTGTTTACAGAGTTACCTGATGCTTTATGTTCGGAAACTCGGTATAAAATTGGGTTATTACAAGGAGATAAATTACTTAAATCCATTATCGATTCTAAATCATTCGATCAAAAACTGGCAACACACTTACCACAAAACTTAAACTGGAAACTATTAGATGGTTTTATTTCAAACTTAGATGAATTTAACCTAACAACGGGAAATGAGTATAATTCCCTCACGCCTGAACATATTATTTTATCTCATTTACTTAAAGCCGTAGAGGATATTAATTTGATACCTGATGAGGTTCAAACAACAATAGGGCACTTAAGAGAAAAGATAAAAATTAACCAAAATCCTTTAAATTTTTATGACTTAAGCGACAGAATCCCGTTTGGAAAAGCAGAAGATAAGAAAGTACTTAGGCTATCAGATGTAGTGGAAGAGTTCAAAGGTGAATCAGATATTTTAGATCACATTATTGAATCTTTTGTTTCAATTAAGGAGAAAGCAAAGTTACGTAAGCTTGTTTTCAACACTAGAACAATGCACTATGATGATATTTGCTCAAAAATTGAAGCAGAATCTTCAAATTTCTATTCTGAGCATCAGGTTGTTTTTCAATTACTTTATCAAAAATATGTAGGCGAAAAGAAATGGGCTAAACGACATTTTGATGAAATTTGGGAAGAACAAGGGAACAAAGTACAACTTCAATCAGCATATAAAAATTTTTTAGATATTATTTATGATTTAAATTTTACAGATATTGGAAATTTTTATTTCTACAATTTAAAGTTGCAAAACTGTGTGGATAAAAATTTTGCCGTTGAATCCGAGGTTTTACCCCAATGGATTGTAGAATGGATAGACATTGACCAAGTTAAAAGATTGCCTTTTGTTTCAGAACTTGGTTATAACGGTATGAATAGCCCAATAGTAAAATTAAGACAGTCTTTAATTGCTGATCAATTTGAAGCAAATACAGTAATTCGCTATTTTGAAGAAGCAAAGCCCAACACTCAAATTATTTGGAATACAATTGAATGGTTATCAAAGTACAGTTCACAAATAATTACAAGAAACATTGACCTCATTAAACAAATCAATGACTACATAACACTAAAAACAAATGACCTAAATGCAGTTTTAATTCCAGTTATTGAATCAATAGATAATGAAAACAAACGAAGTTATATTTTACAGAACGTAAACGTTGATATTAATTTGTTTGTATTAGAGATGAATGAAGAGTTTGCTTGTTCAATTTTTAATACGCTAAACAATTTAGGTAGTAAATTAATATTCATTGATGGTCATTGTGGTAAAAAATCGGGACATTTTAAAACAGAGACAATTAACTTAAAGGTTAGTGTCGATACTACAATATTAACAAACGAATCAATACTTTGGGACGAACCTTTTTATGTTAAATGGGAGTATTTTTCAAAATACCCAATCTTCATTTATGAAGGTAACGAAATACCATATAAAAGGACATTTAATGATATTACTATCAATAAGTTTTCAAGCGACTTAAAAGTTAAAGAAGGAGATAATTACTATGTTTCAAGCATCTTAAAAACAGATGTATTAAACAATTTACCATCAGAATTCCCACAAGAAGCATTGATCAAACTTAAAGACTGGCATTATAAAACACTTCAAAATGAGACGCTGCTTGATGAAGACTCATTTGAATATAAAGAGGACATTGACAGGCTTATTCAAGACAAACTTGGTATATCAGAAGAAGAGCAGAAAAGCGAAAGTGGTAATGCAAAAACGCATGCTGTTTATTTTCTTTTTGAAGAAGGTTATGACGTAACAAATATTAATACCGTTGGAGCATCTTTAACAAACATAATTGACCCTGATGGAAACAATATTAAATGCATTGTTAGAAGTGCTAAGGGCGGTTTGTTATATTTAGATAAAGACCATTGGGATATGCTCGAGGACAGTCATACATTCTTAGTGGTTATCTATCCAGGTAATAGGCCAAGGCTATTTAAAGATAGGCTGGAATTATTAAATGAAGAACTTTCAGAAAATGTACTTTTTAGAATTCCAAACTCGAAACAAACCGCCGAAATAGATGGCGTCTTCAATGCATTAAAATCAGAATCTCACTTAATTTTGGTTACAAGTGAAAAAATGAAAGAAAGTCTATTTTCAAAATTAAAACAGAATAAACAATTTAAAAAAGAATTGGATTCTGCTGTTGCAGGTGATGATTTTAAATTTTAGATTATGGTTACAAAGAAAGATCAAATACAATTTTACACAGAAGAACTAAAAGAACTTGAGTTCTCGGTTAAAAGAATATTCAACGCAACAGGTTTATCTCTGTTTCAAAATGGTGATATCTATGTTGGTCAGTTTAGAGGTTTGGACGAAAAAAGGGGAAACGTTTTTGTTGATTTACCTGCAGGTAAACAATTCCATGCTCCGCGGCTTGATCAAAAACTAACCTGCTTGACCTTAAAAGAAGGGATGGAACGTCCTTCAAGCTGGGGAAATATTACTTATTCAGATTTGCTTAAAGACCGTAACCGCACAGAAGTAAAGATTATCGACTATATTCCTTCAAAAAGAGATGGCTGGATTACAATGCTAATCAGGGAGATGGATGCTGATTTTATTGAACTCCTTCAATACAATCAGATTTTAGCTTTTGGACCCACTATTCCACCCTTTGAATACCTTCAAAATCTAAAAGAGTTTAGTGAATCAATAAAAGAGATTGGAGACTCAATATGGGATAAAATTTTAAATTTTCAGTATCATCTAAATGAATCAAGACAACCAAAACTAATAACAGAAGAAATAGATATTGCTGATGCAATTATACGTGAGGTAGATAAATCAATAGTTTACCTTTTACAAGGCCCTCCTGGTACTGGTAAGACACATCAAATCGCAGATGTAGTTTCTCGTTTGATACTTAAAAATTACTCTGTTTTAGTTACCGCTCTAACAAATAAAGCCGCAGTTGAAGTTTGTGAAAAACCATTCATTAGAATATTGTTTGAGGAGAATCGAGTATCTAAATTACCTTTATCCATTGATGAAAAAAGAAAGTTCCCAGGTCTTTTGAATGCAAAAAATCTTTTGCCAACAAAAGGCCATTTAACCCTAACAAACTATTATCAGTTTTCAAAAATATGGCAAGCACAAACCCAGTCTTATGATTATGTTATTGTTGAAGAGGCCTCACAGGCTTATCTAACAACAATTGCAGCTGCGTGCAAAGTTGGGAAAAAAGTAATTATTGTAGGCGATCCAAAACAAATTATTCCAATAGTAACCAATAAAAACTATAAAGTATTTCCGAATATTGATGAACTCATTAATGGTATGAACACCCTATGCCAAATCGACAATTTTGCATACACTAGAATTATTGAAACACGAAGACTTACTCCACGCTCAACTGAATATACAAACTGTTTTTATCAAAACACCATTAGGCCCAAATCATTATTTACGGACATCATTGAAGATGTTAATAAATTAAAAGTATTAGCTCGGTTTACTCATCCCAAAGGAGGTCCATCCTTAGTCTTATTTTCAAAAAATGATTTTAATATTATTGATTTAATGCTAAAGTTTTTGGTTGAAAGCATTGATGAGTTATCCAATCTTAAGGATAATAAAATTGCTGTTTTAACTCCGTATGTTGAAACTCTTACTTATTTACAACAAAATTTAAAATCAAAAACAAAAATTAGAAAATTCCTTATTGAATCCGTTGACAAAGTTCAAGGGTTAGATGTGGACTATTGTTTTTATGTTATACCAAAATCAAGTTCATTTTCATTTAACGTCAACCGTTTTAACGTAGCCACAAGTCGAGCTAAAAAATGCTCCTTTATTCTTGTCGAACAAGATTTTGATCGTATAGTTAATCTTCATAAGGAAGTAGCCTCCTATCTTTTTAAATTAAAAGAGGAGTTTTCATTTCCCGTTTTAAATGAAAAAAATAAATACGTTAATAGTGCTTCAACCATTTCCGGTATTAAAGAAGTTGATAAAAACACTGCAAAGGTTGAAGAACAAATAGATGTTGAAAGTATTCCTTTAGGAGTTATTGAAGTGGAAAAAACGGAAACGGAATCAAATGGTAAAGGTTTAAAAATTATTGGGAAAATGGATGTTTCTAAATTTGAAAAACTTAAAAAAGAAATTGATAAGAATAAAATTAACTACTACATCATCGACACAAATGTTTTTGTTGATTACCCTGATATTATATCAAGAATTGATAAAGCATATCAGATAATATTATCTGCTAAAGTAATCGATGAATTAGATTATCTAAAAAATTCGTTAACCGAAGAACAAAAGAAAAATGTCCAAAGGGCCTTAAAACATATAAATGCCAATTTGGATAATCGAAAAATAAAAATGGACACAGCAGAATTATCCTTACTTCCAATAGATTTCAATAAAAAGTCACCTGACAATTTAATTCTGTCAGTTGCTTTGAAATATCAAAATGAGAACCCAATATTACTCACTTCTGATAACGGATTACAAATAAAAGCAAAAGGGTTAGGGGTGACAACTATTACTTTAAAGGATTTTTTAAGGAGGTGAAATTAATAAAACCTAGTAATAAAAATTAGCCATCGCATAGACGTAAAAACATTTCCAAACCAAACAAGCCAATCCTTAAATCAAATCTCCCCAAAAACTTCCACCTTTTCCACCCTCTAAAACCAGCCAACCCATTAATTAAATCACCCCCGCCATAATCCTTCAAATCCCCATTTGCCCCATTGTTCATATCCTGTTCACAAAATTTCCCGTCAAACCCTTTGAAAAATAATTCAAATATTGTATTTTTACCGGCTTGTTGATATCCAACCTGTATTCTATGGAAATCACCCTGCCTGTCCTTGACGCGATTTTGTATGGGGATCAGAGTCCCTGGGAAAAGCGTAAACTTACCGAGGAAGATTACGAGAAACAATTT
>LSQX01283550.1_pt1 | contig 11227 bp, 8 predicted proteins | sample 654561 | NCBI WGS metagenome assembly LSQX01 (sample SAMN04489861, study PRJNA283612) | anaerobic digester metagenome | isolation source: 4 biogas reactors fed with cattle manure at either 37C or 55C with and... | place: Denmark: Kongens Lyngby | collected 2014 | reverse complement strand
ACGACCGGTAGGGAACGGCGGAGTCTGCACGGAAACAACCTAAAAGCAGGGGACAAGCCCCGTTTCGCCCGGATGTTCTGCGGCACCCCGCCGCATCATCGAAAATCCAGCAAAAAATCTCCCAGATGCAAGCCTGACGGCTTGTGTCCGAGAGGGTTTTGCAAGAGCCTCAACAAATAGCACGTGCTAGCCGATTCTTGCTGTGTTTTTCAGATTAGCACGCCTCTTGCGCCCGGCGCAAGCAGGTTTTTCCACGCAAGCAGGTTTTCCTTGCACAAACCGGATGAATATGGGATTATGGCGCACTTGACGGATTGCAGGTGCCTGTATAGTGCCTTTTTCCGGCGGGAGTGTACCACCATGAAACATCACCACGAACGGCGTTCCGCATTCACACTGATCGAGATGCTGACGGTCATCGTGATCGTCGCATTGCTGGCGACAGCATTGGTCACCGGCATGAAGTCGGCCCAGCGCCAGGCGCATGCCGCCCTATGCCAGGCGCGGATGAAGAACCTGCACCAGGCCTGCATGAACTACCTGACCGACAATAATCACTACCCATATGCCGGCTCCCACGAATACTTTGAGCCGACAGATCAAACCTATCACAATCACGTCGGCTGGGTGGCATGGGTCCGGGAGGACAACAAGGATGAGAAGAATCCATGGGCGGAGGACAACAAGGAATCCCATGCCGAGGACTACCTGCATGTCGGCTGGGACGGCGAGAAAGCCCTGCGCTCCATCCGGCTGGGCTCGATCTTCAAGTATGCCTCCCGCGACACATCGTCCTACTTCTGCCGGCAGTTCGACGGTGGCAAAAAGACCGTCCGCCGCACCTACGCCATGAACAACTGGTTCGGCTCGCGCCGCAATCAGCTTACAAAAGGGAAGGAACCGCTCGACTTCCCCAACAACAGGAGGAATAATAAGCCGGCTCCCATCGAGCCCAGCCGCATGGGATACATCATTGAGCTCAACACCAAGGAAACCGGCGAGCACCAGGGCGAAGCGGCGGACGCCCCGGGCAAGCGCGATCCCCTGCCCTACGACTCCGTCTGGGAGTACGGGAGTGACGAGCTCTACGGTCTCTACCACCGCAAGGCCGGCGACATGCATGGCCATGTGATTTTCGTTGACGGTCACATCGAATCCCTGACGGACAAGACGGATGCGCAGGGGAACGACTATAAGACGCGCAACATTAAGCTCGGCGAAGCGACATACTAGCGCACCTACCGGTTACCACAAAGGCGCGGCCCCGGATCACCAGGCGCCTCCACTTAGTCAGCAACAAACGCAGGATTGATGGCACGCACAATGTCTACTCCTAAAAGCTCCTCAACCACCAGCAAGCAGCAGAAACCCTCCACGCCCAAGGCCAAAGCCCCCTCCTCTAAAGACCAAAAGGCGCCGGCGGCAGAGACTGCCGCCGAACAGAAGAAAAAGGCCGCAGCGGCCCCTGGCAAGAAGCAGAAACCCGCGCCGGCCGCCGCCGGCAAATCCACCACGGCGAAGAAGCCGGCAAAGACGGCTGCCGCCGCCAAGTCCGCTCCGTCCGGGACGGCTCCCGTGCCTAAAGCACAAAAGACCGCCACCCCGGACAGCAAGACCAAGGCGAAAACAGGCGAGACCGCAGCCAAGGACGGGCAAAAGCCGGCCGCGGCCCCCAAGACCAAGGCCGTAGAGGACAAGTCCAAGACGAAAGCGCGTAAAACCTCCGCCAAGGATGAAAAGAAACCTGCCGCGGCTCCCAAGACCAAGGCCACGGACAGCAATACCAAGGCAAAACCCGGCAAGCCTGTAGCCAGGGATGAACAGGAAACTGCCGCGGCTACCAAGACCAAGACCACGGAAACCAAGGCCAAGGCGAAGCCACGCAAAACCGCCGCCAAGGACGAAGTGGAACCGGCTGCACCCGCCAGCCCTGAACCCGATGCCCTGGAAGAAATTGACCCCACCGAGGAAGACATGCGCGCCGGGCTGATGGCGGAAGGCGATGACGACAAGCTGGCCGAAGTCCTGCCGCTTGACGCGCTGGACGACGAGCCCGGCATGGAGGACGAGGACGATGACGTGATCGTGCTCGACGACATCACGGCCGAGGAGGTCGAGGCGCTTGAAAGCGACTTCCTTGACGATCCAATTAATGACGATGATCTCGACGAGGACGGGGACGATGGCGAGCAGGAGTTTGACGAAGAAGACCTGCGCCACACGACCGACGCCATGGGGTTCGACGACCTTTCGGCGCTGGAATTCGACGAACTCTCCAGCAGTGTCGACCAGACCGCGGCCAAGACCCAGCGCGAGGAGCGCAACGAGCGGATCAAGGCACTCATCAAGAAGGGCAACGCACAGGGCGGCTACCTGACCATCGACGATATCAACCAGGCGCTGCCCGAGTCGGTCATCAAGGACACCGAGATCGAGGCCTACCACGCCATCCTGCGCGGTGTGGACATCGATATTATCGAGACCTCGGAGGTGGACAACTACCGGCAGGAGGTGGAACGCAGCGGGCCCCGGGTACGCGGTGCCAAGCTCGACTTCTTCGACGATCCCATCCGCATGTACCTGCACCAGATGGGGCAGGTGCCCCTGCTGACGCGTGAGCAGGAAGTTGAAATCTGCAAGCGCATCGAATGCTCCGAAAACCAGATTCGCGAGTACTTCAACCACTTCGGGTTCACGCCCATGCTCTGTCTCAACCTGCTGGACAAGCTGGAGACCGGCGCGGAGCGCTTTGACCGGCTGGTGACGGACAAGTTTTCCGACAGCCGGGACGTCTACATCGAGCGGCTCCCACGCCTCCGCAAGGCCCTGCGCTCCAGCCACGAGAAGATGCAGGCCGCCGCCGCCAAGCGTGAGGCCGCCGGCGACGACAAGGACAAGCTTGCGCGGGCGGAGCGCGCCATGGAAAAGGCGCGCAACGACCTGCAAAACGCCGTCAACGACCTCAACTTGAAGCAGAAGGTGATCGAATCGCTCTGCACCGAGGCGGATGAGCGCATCTACCGCGTCTATCAGGCGCTGACCGGCGATTTGAAGCGCCTCTCGAAACCGCCCAGGAGCCAGAAGAAGACCCGGCAGATCGCCGAGATCCGCACGCGCCTGGCTACCATCGAGAAGGATTTCTGCATGCCGCCCGCGGAATTCGTAGAGCAGTTCAAGAAGCTCCGCGAGGCCCTGCGCGCGGGCCATCAGGCCCGCACGGAGATGGTCGAGGCCAACCTGCGCCTCGTCATCAGCATCGTCAAGAAATACATGAACCGCGGGCTCTCCTTTCTGGATCTCATCCAGGAGGGCAACACCGGGCTCATGAAGGCCGTCGAGAAATTCGAGTACCGCCGCGGCTACAAGTTCAGCACCTACGCCACCTGGTGGATCCGGCAGGCCGCGACGCGCGCCATCGCCGACCAGGCCCGCACCATCCGCATCCCGGTCCACATGATCGAGACGATCAACAAGCTCACCCGCGTGCAGAAGAAGCTCGTGCAGGAGCTGGGCCGCGAGCCGACCGCCGAGGAGACCGCCGAGGAGATGGAGCTGCCCGTGGACCGCGTCCGGGCGGTCTTCCGCATGGCGCAGCACCCGATCTCGCTGCAAAGCCCCGTCGGCGACGGTGACGACGCCCACTTCGGCGACTTCCTGGAAGACAAGTCGGCCGAAAACCCGTCCGAGATGACCGCCTACAGCATGCTGAAGGAGCGGCTTCAGGAGGTGCTTACCACTCTTACCGACCGCGAAAGGCAGGTGCTCGACTACCGCTTCGGCCTCACCGACGGCTACTCGCTCACCCTCGAGGAGGTCGGAAAGCAGTTCAACGTGACCCGCGAGCGCATCCGGCAGATCGAGGCCAAGGCTCTACGCAAGCTGCGTCACCCCACCCGTATGCGCAAGCTGGAGGGCTTCCTGGAGACGCGCTAGGAACCGCAACCGTCCACGGCTTTCCAGCCACCACAGGACTAAGGAAGGAGAAGGATATCTTGAAACTCCACATCGCATTCTGGACCGGAATCGGCCATGACATTGCACAGTTCACCGAACGCTACGACGTGATCATCGGCATCATGGTCGGACTCTGCGTGGGCTATCTCGCCGGGGCGCAGGTGCGCCGTGTGCGCAGCATCGGCTCGACGCGCCCAAAGCGCAGGCGGGGCAGCCCCGACTGCGTCGAGATCTACGTGGGCAACCTGAGCTACGAAACCGCCGAGGATCAGCTCCGGCGCGAGTTCGAGCGCTACGGCAAGGTCAAGTCGGCGCGCATCATCAGCAACCGCTTCAACCGCAAGTCGAAGGGCTTCGGCTTCGTCGAGATGCCCAACCGTGCCGAGGCCGAGGCGGCCATCAAGGCCATGCACGATTCCGAGCTGCACGGACGCAAGCTGCGCGTCAACGAGGCGCGCAACAAGACGCCCTGATGCACTAGCGCCGGACGCGGGCGTTGCCCTTCCAGATGCTCCAGATCTGCTCCTCGTCTGCCGGATGGGCGTAGTCCGTCTCGAGCGTCGCCACCAGCGCGCCGCAGGCCCAGGCAAACTCGCCCCAGCGGGCGGGCTCCCATCCCTTGAGGATGCCGTACAGCAGGCCGCCGACAAACCCGTCCCCTCCCCCGATGCGGTCGAGCACGGTGATCTCGCGCGGCTCGATCACCTGCCACTCCTCACCGGCGCAGATGATCGCGCCCCAGCGGTGGCAGTTGGCGCTCACCACTTCGCGCAAGGTGTTAGCGTAGACGCTCAGGCCGGGGAACTGCTTGCGCGCGGCCTTGATCATGCCCTTGAAGCCCTCGATCTGCTCCGCGATGTCGCGCCCGCCGGCCGGCGGTCCCTGGATGCCCAGACAGAGCTGGTAGTCCTCCTCGTTGCCGATGAGGATGTCCGAGACCGCCGCGATCTCGGTGAAGGCCCGCCGCAGTTCCTCCTCGCGCCCCTTCCAGAAGGAGGCGCGGTGGTTCAGGTCGAAGCTGATGCGGCAGCCGGACGCCTTGGCCTTGCGTGCCAGATCCAGGCAGCACTGGCTCGTCTCGGGCGAGAGGGCGGCAAAGAGCCCCGAGAGGTGCATGATCTGCACGCCCTCATGATCAAAGATGCGATCAAGGTCGAAATCCGCCGCCGTGATCGTGCGGCCCACCTCGCCGGCGCGGTCGTTCTGTACCCGCGGGCCGCGGCCGCCGAAGCCGCTGTCGGCCAGGTTGAACTGGTGGCGGTAGCCCCATGGCGACCCCTGCTCCACCTCCTTGCCCTCGACGCTCATGTTGCGCGAGGCCAGGTTCTCGCGGATCATGCGCGAGATGGGACTGCCCTTGACGAAGGCCGTCAGCACCTTGACCGGCAGTCCCAGATACGAGGCCACGCTCGCCACGTTGGACTCCGCGCTGGTCACCTGCATGCGGAAGGTATCGCCGCAGTGGAACGGCTGTCCGTTGAGCGGCGTCAGCCGCACACCCATGCTCGTCGGCACCAGCAGCGCCGTCCTGGCATCTTGTCGCAAGGTCAAATCCATGTCACTCCCTCGTTTGCGTCGGTCTGTAGATACCGGTAAATCGTACACGCCCCCTGTTGTGTCGTCAAACCTTACTCTTTGCGCCGGGAGCACATCAGCCAGGGGGTGCGCATGAGGAGTGGAGGGAATGCGGATGGATCGTCCTCGTCCTCGTCCTCGTCCTCGATTCAGCCGCCAAAGTGTGGAGACAAGGAGTAAGCGCAAAGCACACCCACTTAAACCCACTCTTAATCCCCCTCTTAAACGGCACACTTCATCCACCCGCTTACTCTCTCGCTTTCGACAAAGCGTAGGGACAAAGTGTGGCGACGAAGCGTAGCCGACAAAGCGTGTAGACAAGGTGCGGAGACAAGGTGTAGGGACAAGGTGTGCCACCGGGCGGCGAAAGGGCTGCGCAGCGCTTTTACCCTCTAAATTGCGCGCCACTGTGTGGTCGCAATAATCACCCCTGCCACTGCCTACTGCCACTGCCTACTGCCACTCCCTGTCCCCTGCCTACTGCCACTGCCTACTGCTACTGCCGCCGCCCCGCGGGGGCGGCGGCCGGACCCCGAAACGGCTTGCCTTTTCGGGTCTAACATGCCATATAATAACACTCAAGCCGTTACTCCCAACCAGTACCACGGCGACCCGTCACATGATCTACTTTGCCCGCGGCTCCATACACGACAACCTGACCACCGCCGATCTGGAACAAGGCCTGACCGAGGCCTTCGACCGGCTCGGCGCGCGGCGCCGTGTGGTGCTCGTGCCGCCGGATATCACGCGCCTGCACTCGCGCGCGGGCGACATGGCCTGCTGCGCCTGGCGGTACTATGGCAAGCGCATCACCGACGTGCTGCCGGCCCTCGGCACCCACACGCCGATGACCGCCGCGCAGATCGACCGCATGTACCCCGGCATCCCCCACGAACTCTTCCGCATCCACGACTGGCGCGGGGGGATCGAGACGCTGGGGCGCATCCGCGCCGAATACGTGCGCGAAATCTCCGGCGGCGCCGTCGACTTCGACTGGCCGGCGCAGATCAACCGCCTGCTGCTGGAGGACGGCATAGATCTGATACTCTCGCTGGGGCAGGTCGTGCCGCACGAGGTCGTCGGCATGGCCAACCACAACAAGAACATTTTTGTCGGCACGGGTGGCCCGGAGGGGATCAACAAGAGCCACTACCTCGGCGCCGCCTACGGCATGGAGCGCATCATGGGGCGCGCCGACACCCCCGTCCGCCGCCTCTTCGACTACGCCTCGGAAAACTTCGCCAGCCACCTGCCGATCATCTACTGCCTGACGGTTGTGGGTGCCGATGACGACGGACGCATGGTCATCCGCGGCCTCTTCGTCGGCGACGATGCCGAGTGTTTCCGCCGTGCGGCGGCCCTCTCGCTGGAGGTCAACTTCCACCTGCTCGATGCGCCGCTCAACCGCGTGGTCGTTTTCCTCGATCCCGAGGAATACAAGAGCACCTGGCTGGGCAACAAGAGCATCTACCGCACCCGCATGGCAATCGCCGACGACGGCGAACTGATCGTCCTCGCACCCGGCGTGCGGGAGTTCGGCGAGGATCCCGCCATAGACCAGCTTATCCGCCGCTACGGCTACAAGGGCACGCCCGCCACGCAGGCGGCTGTCCGCACCCAGCCTGAACTGGGTGCCAACCTGAGCGCGGCGGCGCACCTGATCCACGGCTCGTCGGAGGGCCGCTTCTCGATCACCTACGCGCCGGGCCACCTGACGCGCGCCGAGATCGGGCAGGCCGGTTTCCGCTACGGCGACCTGGACACGCTGCTCAAGCGCTACGACATAGCCAACCTGCGCGACGGCTTCAACCGTCTGCCGGATGGCGAGACCTTCTACTACATCTCCAACCCCGCCGTCGGACTCTGGGCGTACCGCGGCCGGTTTTCCTGACCATGCGGGGATGCGCCCACCCCGCACACCGAAAGTCCCATACAATGAACGTTCCTTTCAAAATCGATCTTAAGAACCAGGTAGCCGTGGTCACCGGCGGCAGCGGTGTCCTGTGCAGTTGCATGGCCAAGGCGCTGGCGGCCTGCGGCGCGCGCGTGGCCGTGCTGGGCCGGAATGCAGAGAAAGCCGAAGGCGTTGCGGCCGGGATCCGCGGGCAGGGCGGCGAGGCGCTGAGCTTCAGTTGCGACGTGCTGGACCGGGAGCGCCTCGATGAGGTGCGCGCCGGGATCGAGGCCGCCTTCGGACCCGTGACCATCCTGGTGAACGGCGCCGGCGGCAACCACCCCAGGGGCACCACCTCTTGCGAGCAACTGCATAAGGCCGAGCTCGAGAACCCGCCCGAGGGCTTCGTCTCGTTCTTCGACCTTGACCCGGCCGGCATCCAGTATGTCTTCAACCTGAACCTGATCGGCACGCTGCTGCCCACGCAGGTCTTCACCCGCGGCATGGTCGACCAGGGCGGCGGCGTGGTGATCAACATCGCCTCGATGAACAGCTTCAAGCCGCTCACCAAGATCCCGGCCTACAGCGCCGCCAAGGCGGCCGTCAACAACTTCACCCAGTGGCTCGCGGTACATCTGGCACCGGTTAACATCCGCGTCAACGCCATCGCCCCGGGCTTCTTCCTGACCGATCAGAACCGCACGCTGATGACCAACGCCGACGGCTCGCTCACCGCGCGCGGCAACAAGATCCTCACGCACACGCCCATGGCCCGCTTCGGCGACCCCGGGGATCTAATCGGCACGCTCCTCTGGCTGGTCTCCGACAAGGCGGCCGGCTTCGTGACCGGTACCGTGATCCCCGTCGATGGCGGCTTCTCGGCCTACAGCGGCGTCTAAGCACCTCATTGACTTAAACCGCCGCAGCAGGTATGTTTTCTTCTTTAACCAACGCACCAAGGATCCTTTAATATGAACACCCAGAAGGCTGATATTGGCGTGGTCGGTCTCGCTGTCATGGGCGAAAACCTGATACTCAACATGGAGAGCCGGGGCTTTACGGTCGCCTGCTACAACCGGACGGTCGGGAAGGTCGACGCCTTCATCGGCGGACGCGGCGCCGGCAAGCGCCTGATCGGCTGCCGCAGCATCCAGGAACTGGTCGACGCCCTCAAGCCGCCGCGCCGCATCATGCTGATGGTCAAGGCCGGCCAGCCCGTGGATGACTTCATCGCCAAGACCGCGCCCCTGCTGTCGCCCGGCGATATCCTCATCGACGGCGGCAACAGCCACTACCCCGACACCATCCGCCGCAGCCGCGAGCTGGAGGCCAGGGGCCTGCTGTTCATCGGCACCGGCGTCTCGGGCGGTGAGGAGGGCGCGCTGAAGGGGCCCGCCATCATGCCCGGCGGACACCCCGGCGCCTGGCCGCACGTCAAGCCGATCTTCCAGTCCATCGCCGCCAAGGTTGCCGACGGCTCGCCCTGCTGCGACTGGATCGGGACCGACGGCGCCGGGCACTTCGTCAAGATGGTACACAACGGCATCGAGTATGGCGACATGCAGCTCATCTGCGAGGTCTACCACCTGCTCTCGCAGGGGCTCGGACTCACGACGGACGAGATGCACGCGATCTTCGCCGAGTGGAACCGCGGCGTGCTCGACAGCTACCTGATCGAGATCACCCGCGACATCCTCGCCAAGCGCGATGAGGAGACCGGCGTGCCGGTTGTCGACCTGATCCTCGACGCGGCCGGCCAGAAGGGTACCGGCAAGTGGACATCCCAGGCCGGACTCGACTTCGGCGTGGCGATTCCCACCATCGCCGAGGCGGTCTTCGCCCGCTGCCTCTCCGCCATCAAGGAGGAGCGCGTGGCGGCCGCAAGGAGCCTGCGCGGTCCGCGCCGCACCTTCAGGGGCGACAAGGCGAAGTTCATCGCCCAGTTGCACGATGCGCTCTACGCCAGCAAGATCTGCTCCTACGCGCAGGGCTACCAGCTCATGCGCGCCGCAGCGGCCGAGATGGACTGGAAGCTCGACTACGGCCGCATCGCCCAGATCTGGCGCGGCGGCTGCATCATCCGCGCCCAGTTCCTTGACCACATCCGCGACGCCTTCGCCCGCAAGCCGAAACTGGCCAACCTGCTGCTCGATCCCTACTTCAAGAAGGCCGTGCGGCAGGCGCAGCCGGCATGGCGCAAGGTGCTGACCACGGCCATCCAGCTCGGCATCCCCTGCCCCGCCATGAGCGCCGCGCTCAGCTACTACGACGGCTACCGCTGCGGACGCCTGCCGGCCAACCTGCTGCAGGCCCAGCGCGACTACTTCGGGGCCCACACCTACGAGCGCGTCGACCATCCGCGCGGTGTCTTCTTCCACACCAACTGGACAGGCGAGGGCGGTGCCACGGCCTCGACAGCCTACACGGTCTGATTCCCCCGATGCAACAGAACGCCGCACCGACACGCCTGGAGCGCCTAGAGCACTTCCTGCTGCGGCTGATCCAGCAACCCGGCGCGGACCAGGGCCACACGCGCGACATCCGCCTGCTGCTCTGGTTCCTGGAGCAGCTCTCGCGGCTCTTCCGGGCGATTGTCCAGACGCGGCTCTTCCTCTACGACGTCGGCATCCTGCCCCGCTTCCACCTCGGCTGCCAGATCATCAGCGTCGGCAACGTCACCGTGGGCGGAACGGGCAAGACGCCGGTCGTGGAGATCTTCGCGCGCGAGCTGCGCGACGCCGGGCGCAAGGTCGCCATCCTCAGCCGCGGCTACCGCAAGAAGGAGAAGCCGCTGATCCAGCGCCTCTTCCTCGGCCAGCAGTTCAGCCCGCCGCGCGTGGTCAGCGACGGCGAGCGGCTGCTGCTCGACAGCGAAATGAGCGGCGACGAGCCCTACATGCTGGCGCGCAACCTGCCGGGCGTGGTCGTGCTCGTCGACAAGGATCGCGTCAAGAGCGCGCGCTACGCCATCAAGCACTTCGGCTGCGACATGCTGATCCTCGACGACGGCTTCCAGTACCAGCGCATGAAGCACCGGCACGAGGTGGTGCTCGTCGACAACACCAACCCCTTCGGCAACGGCCACATGCTGCCGCGCGGCATCCTGCGCGAGCCGGCGCGCAACATCAGGCGCGCCAACTTCATCTTCATCACCAAGTCCGATGGCAACAGCGAGGCCCTGCGCCGCCAGATCCGCGAGCTCAACCCCAGAGCCGAGATCACCGAATGCTGCCACCGGTCGCGCTTCTTCAAGGAGGTCGAGACCGGCAAGCGGATGGAGCTTGAGGAGATCAAGGGGCGCCAGGTGCTGGTGATGTCCGGCATCGCCGCGCCGGGGGGCTTCGAGCGCTCAATCCGCAACATGGGCGCCAAGGTGCTGGTATGCCGTCGTTTCGTCGATCACCACCGCTACCGCCGCGGGGAGATACTCGACGTCATAGACCAGGCTGCCAATCTCGGTGCCGAGATGATCCTGACCACGGAGAAGGACGCCGTGCGCCTGCCGCGCATCGAGAACGCCAAGGTGCCCATCTACTATATGCGCATGGATATCCAAATCCTGAAGGGGCACGACAACTTCAGGGATTGCGTCGACCGCATCTGCTTCAACGAGTCGTCGAAGAAGTGAAGGGGTGCGATCCAACAAGGTTGAATCGCACCGAATTCAGAATTCAGTATCCAGAATATTGCACGACAGCAATTTAAGTGTTTTGCCGTCCATCCAGGATGTGGTCTCAATTGCGCGGACATGAAAAGAGATGCGAAAGGATGTGCTTTTTCATTCTGAATTCTGAATTCTGAATT
>LSQX01123721.1_pt1 | contig 11227 bp, 9 predicted proteins | sample 654561 | NCBI WGS metagenome assembly LSQX01 (sample SAMN04489861, study PRJNA283612) | anaerobic digester metagenome | isolation source: 4 biogas reactors fed with cattle manure at either 37C or 55C with and... | place: Denmark: Kongens Lyngby | collected 2014 | reverse complement strand
ATCTCTTAACTGACTGGCATTACTCCGTAGAGTGCTTTTTACGATGCATTGTCTTGGCGCTAATTAAGCATCAATATCTGCATTTAAGGCATTTTCTTCAATAAAGGCACGACGTGGTTCTACGTCATCACCCATTAAGCAAGAGAACATGCGGTCTGCTTCAATTGCATCATCAATGGTCACCTGCAACATATTACGGTTTTCAGGATCCATTGTGGTTTCCCAAAGCTGCTCAGCATTCATCTCACCTAGACCCTTATAGCGCTGAATCATCATGCCACGGCGTGAGTCTTGTAAAATGTGTTGCCACACCTGATGGAAAGTATTGACCGCAATTTTGCGTTCGCCTTTTTCCAAATAAGCACCTTCTTCAAGCAATGTAAACCAGCTTTTTGAATTTTTCAGCAAACGTGCATATTCAGCTGAACCAAGTAACCCAGCATCCAACAAATATGCATGCGGTAAGTTATGTACATATACCGTGATTCTTGGCCAATAAGTTGCAGATTTTTGACCATCCGCATCTTCTTTCTCAAACTGTTCAATGCTCAGTTCTGGACGTAAACTTGGCTGCAATTTTTCAATACTGCTGCGCAGTTGCTCACCCCATTGCTGCACATAAGCTTGATCTGCAGTCTGATCAATTTTAAACGCCTCTAGCTCTAATAAACCATCCAACAAACTTGCAGGATAACGCAAGGTTAAGCGGCTCAAACTCTTTTGCGAAGTTTGGTAATCTGCAATCACTTTCGCCAACGCTTCACCACGAATGGCAGGCGCATCAGCACTCACATGCAATTCCAACTCATCAATGGCATTGGAAATTAGGTAAGTTTCCAGTGCATCGTTGTCTTTAATGTACTGTTCCTGTTTGCCCTTTTTGAGCTTATACAGCGGTGGCTGTGCAATATAAATATGACCACGCTCAACCAGTTCTGGCATTTGACGGAAGAAGAAAGTCAGTAACAAGGTACGAATGTGTGAACCATCCACGTCGGCATCGGTCATGATGATGATTTTGTGATAACGCAACTTGTCTGGGTTATATTCTTCACGGCCAATACCACAACCCAAAGCGGTAATTAAAGTTCCAACTTCAGCAGATGAAATCATCTTGTCAAAACGTGCACGTTCCACGTTGAGGATTTTACCCTTCAGAGGCAAAATTGCTTGCATCTTACGGTTACGTCCTTGCTTGGCAGAACCACCTGCAGAGTCACCCTCGACCAGATACAATTCAGATAAGGCAGGGTCTTTTTCCTGACAGTCCGCCAATTTACCTGGCAAACCTGCAATATCCAACGCACTTTTACGACGTGTCATTTCACGCGCTTTACGTGCCGCATCACGGGCACGTGCTGCATCAATAATTTTCCCTGCAATTGATTTTGCCGCTTGCGGGTTTTCCAATAAATATTCAGAGAAAGATTTATTCATGGCCTGCTCAACCGCAGGTTTGACTTCACTCGATACCAATTTTTCTTTGGTTTGCGAAGAGAATTTTGGATCTGGCACTTTTACCGAAACAATCGCAGTTAAGCCTTCACGCGCATCATCCCCCGACACCACGACTTTTTCCTTTTTCAGGATATTTTCGCTTTCCATGTAGTTGTTTAAACCACGGGTCAGCGCAGCACGGAAGCCTGCCAAGTGTGTTCCACCATCTTTTTGCGGAATGTTATTGGTAAAGCAACGCACGTTTTCCTGATATGAATCATTCCACTGTAATGCCACTTCTACAGTAATACCGTTTTCAGCTTGCGAGGTGAAATGGAAAATTTCATTCAGGTGAGTTTTGCCTTGGTTGATATATTTAACGAACTCAGACAAACCACCTTCATAATCATAAATGTGTTCTAAATTTACACGCTCATCACGCAATACAATGCGCACACCCGCATTCAGGAAAGACAGTTCACGTAAGCGACGCGCCAAAATATCGACATTAAAAATGGTTTGGCTAAAAGTGTCAGCACTTGGCCAAAAACGCACTGTTGTACCCGAATCTGCGGTTTCACCCACCACTTTTAAAGGATATTGTGGGTCACCATGACGATATTCCTGTTGGTGAATTTGCCCTGCACGTTTAATCGTCAGCTCAAGTTTGCTCGATAGTGCGTTCACGACTGACACACCTACACCGTGTAAACCGCCCGACACTTTATAACTGTTATCATCAAACTTACCGCCTGCGTGCAGAATAGTCAGAATAACTTCTGCAGCTGACACCCCTTCTTCAGGGTGAATATCGGTTGGAATACCACGTCCATTGTCAGATACGCTGACAGATTCATCTTCATGGATAGTCACCAAGATTTCATCACAATGACCTGCCAAAGCTTCATCAATAGCGTTATCAACTACCTCGAACACCATGTGATGCAAGCCTGTACCATCATCTGTATCACCGATATACATGCCTGGACGTTTACGAACAGCATCTAGGCCACGCAATACTTTGATACTAGAGGAATCATAAGCCTTTTCATTGGTTTGTTCTGTAGTAGAGACAGATTGATCTTCTGAACTCATGGTTTCTCCCTAGTGAAAAATAGGTCTATCCAAAGATAAAAAATTATTGCTCAACAGCCTGCACCGTTCCGTGATCGACCTGAAATAAGCGATAAGGAATCGACAACGCTTGTAAGTGTTGTTGCACGGATTGATGATCTAAAGTGGTAATAAAAACTTGACTACCCAATTGGCTTAATCGTTCAATTAAACGTTGTTGTGCGCTTAAATCTAATTCTGCTGTCAGATCATCTAATAATACCACAGTTTCCTTGTTGCACGCATGCAGCATTGCAATCTGTGAAAGTTTTAAGGCCATAATCAATAGCTTTTTCTGCCCACGTGACAGCACGACATATGCATCGCCCATTGGGGTTTTTAGGCGTAAATCGGCACGGTGTGGGCCGTATTCGGTATAACGACGCTCTAGGTCTTTTTGATGATAATTGCACAGATCATTCAGCAATCCCGTATCGGTATGAAAGCCTGCACTGTATTCCAAACGAATCTCTAAATCTGGCAATAACTGCTGCAAGTCCTGAGCAAAAAACTGTTGCCATTGTTCCATAACATCAACCCGCTGCCGATGCAAAATCTCACCATAATCACTGAGCATTTTGTTCCACGGCTCCAGATCAGACAGACTTAAATGACGTTGAGATTTGAGTAGGCTATTGCGCTGTTTTAAGGCGCGGGAATAGTATTGCCATGCATGATAAAATTCAGGTTCCACGTGGAACATTAACCAGTCCAATAACTGACGCCGTGGTTTGGCCCCATGGTCAATAATTTCGGTACTGAGTGGGTCAATCAATTGCAAAGGTAAAATCTTAGCCAACTGACCTTGAGTTGCAACAGGGTCACCATTGACTTTAATCAACTGCTCACCTGAAGCCATTTTTTGCATACCAATTTTTTCTGTCAAAGACTGAGCAAATACAATCGCATCTTGGCTGCTGTTCTGAATATAATTTTTAGGAATATGGGTACGAAAAGAGCGGCCTGTGGCAAGTAAATGAACCGCCTCTAAAATAGAAGTTTTTCCTGAGCCATTTTGCCCATAAAAGACGTTAAACGGCTGCAACTCATGAAGTGCAACCGCTTTTAAGTTCCGAACACGCTCTATATGTAAACGCGTAATATGCATGATTCAGCTAAATTTATTTTTTGAATACACGACTCGCTTAAACACGCATTGGCATTACAACATAAGTCTGATCTTGATGCGCTGGGTCTTGTACCAATACTGACTGATTGGCTTCAGTCATGGTCATAGAAACATCATCACCATCTAATGCGCCTAATACATCTAACAAATATTGCGCGTTAAAAGACATTTCTAACGGTGAGTCAGCATATTGAATCGCTAAATCTTCAATGGCTTCATCTTGTTCTGGGTTATTGGCACGTAACTGCAAAGTGTCTGCACTAAAGTTCAGAAATACACCACGTAATTTTTCATTACTTAAAATCGCAACACGCTGTAAAGACTGTTTAAAAACATCGTGTGCAATCAACACGTTTTTGTCGCCACCACGAGGAATCACACGACGATAATCTGGGAATTTGCCATCGATCAGTTTTGTGGTGAAACGCACGGTAATATCCGCTTGTTCTTTGTCACGACTTGGGGTACGAATGGTCACGTTTAACAATTCACGTCCAATTAACAACGCCAATTGCTCATCTTCAATACTGAGTAAACGTTGCAATTCAGCCACTGCCTTACGCGGCACAATTGCTTGAATCAATTGCGTAGCCGTAGAAGATGCCACGGTTTCACATAAAGCCAAACGGTGACCGTCGGTGGTTACTGCACGTAATTGATTTTCGTCAATTTCAAGCAAAGTACCTGTTAAATAAAAACGAACATCTTGCACCGCCATGGCAAACGCAGTTTTTTCAAATAGGCGTTTTAATTCACGTTCGGTCACTGTCACTTGTGTACCTTGAGCATTTTCAGTGGCCAACAACGGATAATCTTCTGCAGGCAAAGTGCCCAATACAAAGCGGCTATTGCCTGATTTTAAAATACAACGCTGATCTTCAGTGATTTGTAAATCAATTAAAGCTGCGCTTGGCAAAGATTTACAAATATCCATGAGTTTACGTGCAGGTACTGTAGTTTCCCCAGCTTGCAAACATGCACCTTCTGCCAATTGAGTACTGGCCACCAATTCAACTTCTAAGTCTGAACCTGTAATGGTGAGCGCTTGCTCTGTCACCTGTACTTTGACATTAGATAAAATATTTAAGGTATGGCGACGTTCAACCGCTCCTACGACATGTGACAGAACATTCAGTAAGCTTTCTTTCGCGATTTTTAAACGCACGGTGCATTCCTCTAACAACTGAAGATTGGAGAATAAAATAGATTTTTTAGCAGTGTACTATGCGGCAAAAGATGCCGCATGGCAAGAACAGAATTTGAGCAAATTCGGTCAACTTTGCAACAAGCGTTGCAGGTTCTTATAGTCTTCGTTAAAGATCGGATCTTCTTCACGCAGGCTTTGTACTTTTTCGCAGGCATGCATCACGGTACTGTGATCACGCCCACCAAATGCCATACCAATTTCAGGGAAACTATCACCTGTGAGTTCACGCGCTAAGCCCATCGCCAACTGACGTGGACGTGCATAAATACGTGTACGTTTTGGCCCCACCAATTCTTTTAAAGGAATACGGAAATACTCACTTACCACACGCTGAATATTTTCTGTGCTAATGGTACGCGCACGAATTGCTAAAACGTCTTTTAAAGATTCACGAACCACATCTAGATCAATAGGTGTGCCTTTAAAACGTGAAATGGCGACGACTTTATTCAAGGCACCTTCCAATTCTCGGACATTTGCCACCACTTGTTGAGCAATAAATAAAGCACAATTACGTGGTAAATCTACTGCACTGCTTTCTGCTTTCTTTAATAAAATTTCAATACGGGTTTCAATATCAGGTGGTTCAACCCCCACAGACAAGCCCCACGAAAAACGTGACACCAAACGAGCATCCAATTCGGTTAATTCTTTTGGATAACGGTCTGAGGTTAAAATAATCTGTTTAGATTCATCGAGTAATGCGTTAAAAGTATAGAAAAACTCGACCAAACTGGCTTCTTTACCAGCCAGTAAATGGATGTCATCGACCAACAATAAATCTAAAGAACGACAGTTTTTCTTGAATTCTTCAACTTTACCTTGCTGCAAAGAGCTGACAAAGTCCTGCACAAAACTTTCTGCAGTCATATACATGACCCGAGCATTGGGTTTGGCTTGCAACAAAGCATTACCCACTGCTTGCATTAAGTGGGTCTTACCCAAACCTGTAGGGCCATACAAAAATAACGGGTTATGCTGAGATGCCCCCAACTGGGTCAAAACCTTGCGACAGGTTTCCGCAGCCATTTGGTTAGAACGACCTTCTACAAACAAAGAAAAGGTGAATAACGGATTTAACTGGCGTTTACGACTCTTTGCAGAAGACTCTTCTTTTTCGCGCTTAGGTTTTGCAATAGGCACAGGCGCAGATTCCAGCGCAGCTGTAGTTGTAGCAGGTTGTTCACTGGCAGATAAAATTGCACCTGGACGTGAATCGACCAAAATTTCAACCTTACGCACCCGTCCTTCAGACAGTTGTTCGGCCAAAATAGCAATTAACTCGAGATGATGCTCTTGAATGTAGCGTGTCCAATAAGGATTAGGCGCATAAAGTTTTAATGTATCTTCAACTTCTTCTGCCACCAATGGGCGAATCCACATTGTAAAGACATTTCCAGAGAGCTCTTGTCGCAAGCGATTTAAGCAGTCCGTCCAAAGCATGTGAAACCCCTATTCAATCCATTTTAAATTTAAAACTTACCTAGACCGCCTGAGCGGGTCGCCATTCTAACCAAGTTATCCACATCTGTCATGACAAAATCAGCAAAATTGCTCAAAAAAGAAATCATCAAACCTGAATTTAAATTTATATCGTGGTGTGGATAAGCTTATCCGCAAGATGTGGATAAAATATAACATAAAGTTATCCACAAAGTATTAAAATTATAAAAACACAGATATCCACAATACATCTCATTGTTTTATTATATAAAAAGTGGCTTTCCCACAGAAAAATACTGTCCTAATAGTAATAAATTTAAATTTATAAATTTGAATTTATTTATAAGAGCGCAAGCTGCTGTGGATAATTCAGCTATGGTTTAAATTTAAATTCAAAACAACAGCCATAAATTAAAAGCGAATAAACTTGTGGATAATTATGTGAATAATACTGTTAATAACTTATTAGTCAAGCATAAACAAATATTTATCTTGTGTATATTTTAAAATTACCAAAAAAACTGAACACGCTGGCAAAAGTAAGTTGAATGAAAAATTAAGGCTTATTTAATAAGAAAACGTGTTTTTCATTGACAGCTCAAGCAATGAGCACTAAAATCGCGGACCTTTATAGAAAGATCATTTTTGGAGTTTCGATATGAAACGTACATTTCAACCATCTGAATTAAAGCGTAAGCGCGTTCATGGTTTCCGTGCTCGTATGGCTACTAAAGCTGGTCGTCAAGTATTAGCTCGCCGTCGTGCAAAAGGTCGTCACAGCTTAACTGTTTAATACAGTCACGCTGAACCGACTTTTGGGTGTTATGACAACACTTTATGGCTTCAGCACAGAGTTGAGATTACGCTGTGCTGCCGATTATAAAGGTGTGTTTGATGGTGCGCTTTTTAAAGTGCATCAACCCCATTTCTTATTTCTTGCAAAACATTCCGAACTGCCAAATAGCCGTTTGGGTCTTGTCGTTGCAAAAAAGAAAGTGCGTCGTGCACACGAACGAAATCGAGTAAAACGACTTGCTCGCGAAAGCTTTCGCTTGCATCAACAGCAATTAAATGACTTGGATATTGTGGTAATGCCCAAAGTTGGAATTGACACTGTATCTAATGCGGAATTGCATCAGCAATTACAATTTGCTTGGCAAAAGTTGCAACGTCTTGCCAAAAAGCATTCAAAAATAGCTCCCTCCCCACAAAAGTAGAGATGGCCAATGGTACGTTTACTGCATTGGTTGATACGTTTCTATCAGATCGCGATTAGTCCGTTATTGGGCCCGCGCTGTCGTTATATTCCAACTTGTTCTCAATATGCTTTGGAAGCAGTACATAGCCATGGTGCTGTGAGTGGTGTGTGGCTGGCTACAAAACGTATTTGTCGTTGTCATCCGTGGGGTGGTTCAGGTTATGACCCAGTGCCGCCAAAAGTCATTCGTTTTATTTCATTTCAGCAAATAGATTCTCAAACGCATCACATTACTGTACCCTTTCGTGATCGTTTATTGAACCAAAAATCACTCTAACCACTTGGGGTAATAGATATGCAACAATGGGCCAGGTTTGCAATTCTCGGGGCCATGTTTGTCGTCGCATATTTGCTCATTTTGGCGTGGCAAAAAGATTATGGAAATGCTGAAACAGCACCGCAGCAACAAACTGCCGTTGTCTCACATGAAGTGTCTGCAGATTTGCCGAATGGCCAAACGGCTACAGCAGCTTCTGATGTACCGCAAGCAAATATTCCTGCACAGCAAACAACCGATGCCACAGCACCTGTAAGTCAGCAGCTTATTTCAGTACAAACTGACCTTTATCATCTTTGGATTAATCCTAAAGGTGGTGATATTGTTCGTGTTGAATTACTCAATCATGACAAGAATAAAGACAGTGACGATCCTTTCGTGATGCTGGAAAGCGACGCTAAGCGCACTTATGTCGCGCAATCTGGGTTAATCGGGTTGAATGGTCCAGACAGTAGTCGTAATGGTCGTCCAAGCTATGAAATTGAAAAATCAAACTATAGCTTAGCCGATGCCAAAGACAGCAAAAATAAAGCCGGTGAAACAGTTAAGACTTTAACTGTACCAATGGTGTATAAAACTGCAGATGGCGTTGAAATCATCAAGACCTTTAGTTTTACTGCGGGTGAATACCCTGTATTGGTCAATCACAAAGTGATTAACCGCAGTAAGCAAAACTGGCAAGGTCAGATGTTTGGTCAGATCAAGCGTGACAATTCAGATGATCCAGGCAAGTCAGACCAAGGTATTTTTACTTTGGGAACGTTCTTGGGTGGTGCATGGGGTACGCCTGATGAGCACTACAACAAGCTGAAATTTGACAACTTCAATGAAGAAAAACTGAGTGTTGATGCAACAGGCGGTTGGGTGGCTGTGGTACAGCACTATTTCGTGAGTGCATGGGTGCCAGGTCAGTTAAAACTGACACAAGCCGATGGTCAGCCGTACGCTGCGAAACTGGAATCACGTAAGTCTAACGATGAAATGAACATCATTGGTTTTACTTCTCCAACCATTAACGTACCTGCTGGTACGGTGGCTGAAGTCGATGCAACGTTCTATTCTGGCCCAAAAATTCAGTCTGAATTAAAAGATTTAGCGACTGGTTTGAACCAAACTGTGGATTATGGCTGGTTATGGCCAATTGCTAAGCTATTGTTCGTTGGCTTGCAATTCTTCCATGGTTTAGTGGGGAACTGGGGCTGGTCGATTATTCTATTGACTATTTTAGTGAAACTGATTCTGTGGCCATTATCGTCTAAGAGCTATCGCTCTATGGCGAAAATGCGTGTGATTGCACCTGAAATGCAGCGCATGAAAGAAGAGTTTGGCGAAGACCGTATGCGTTTCTCGCAAGAAATGATGGCGCTGTACAAGCGTGAACAGGTCAACCCACTGTCTGGTTGCTTGCCATTGTTACTGCAAATGCCAATTTTCCTTGCTTTGTATTGGGTATTGATGGAATCGGTAGAGCTCCGTCATGCGCCATGGTTAGGTTGGATTCAGGACTTATCGGCAATGGATCCATGGTTTATCCTACCATTATTGATGGGTGTGACCATGTATGTTCAACAAATGTTGAACCCACAACCGACTGATCCAATGCAGGCTAAAATCTTCCGTGTGATGCCTGTCGTGTTCACCGTATTCTTATTGTTCTTCCCTGCAGGCTTGGTTCTGTACTGGATTGTCAACAACTTGATTACGATTTTACAGCAAAGCTTGATCAACAAAAGTGTTGAGAAAGACCGTGCCAAACGTGAGCAGGCAACTCCAGCCAATTAAGTGTGGCTGAGCAGCTGAATAAATCCGCTTAAGATGGTAATCTTAGGCGGATTTTTCTTTGCATATCTTTTAAAAGTTTTAGGTGAATTTATGTATAACCGCAGCACCATTGCAGCAATTGCGACTCCGCCTGGCCGTGGTGGTGTGGGGGTAATCCGCCTGTCTGGCCCAAAATCCTATGCCATAGCCGAGGCTTTGACCGAAAAAGCTTTGCCTAAAGCACGTTATGCAGGCTTTAGGCAGTTTTATGATGCGGCAGGTGAGGTCATGGATGAAGGCTTGGTGATTTGTTTTCCTAATCCAAACTCATTTACTGGTGAGGATGTGGTGGAATTGCAGGGGCATGGTGGCCCTGTCATTCAAAATGCCCTGCTTGCGCGTTTGTTTGAGCTTGGGGCAACGGCTGCTAAAGCGGGTGAATTTTCCATGCGTGCCTTTGAAAATGGCAAACTAGATTTAGTACAGGCTGAAGCGATTGCCGATTTAATTGATGCCACTTCGCAAGCTGCAGCTCGTTCTGCTGTACGTTCTTTGCAGGGGGCATTTTCCACCAAAGTGAATACCGTGCTGGAAAAATTAATTCATTTGCGCCTGCACGTAGAAGCTGCCATTGATTTTCCTGAAGAGGAAATTGATTTTCTAGCCGATGGGAAAATTTTAAATTTGCTGGATGATGTTGCTGCTTCGGTGACTGCCGTGCAACAGTCTGCACGTCAAGGGCAATTGTTGCGTGAAGGTTTACAGGTGGTGATTGCGGGTAAACCGAATGCAGGTAAATCATCTTTGCTGAATGCACTGGCAGGAATTGAACGTGCCATTGTGACGGATATTGCAGGTACTACACGTGACGTGTTGCATGAAAAGATCAGCTTAAATGGTTTACCCATTACTCTGACCGATACCGCAGGTTTACGTGAAACAGGCGATATCGTTGAAAAAGAAGGCATCCGCCGTGCCATTAAAGAAATTGAACAGGCAGATTTATTGCTATTGGTTTATGACTTAAGCCAGCATGAAGATCCACTGCAATTGGCACAGCACTATTTTGCTCAGCATATTGAGCCAAAGCGTTTAATGTTGATTGGCAATAAATGTGATTTAACTGGAGTCGCTGCTGAAATTTCAGATTTCAATGGCTTTAGACATATTACGGTGTCGGCTAAACAGGAAACAGGCGTTCAGTCGCTCATAGAAGCGATTACAGCGCATGCAGGTTTTCAGCCTGAAGAAGATACCTTTATTGCACGTACCCGCCATTTAGACGCAATGAAGCGCACTCAGCAGTACTTGGCAGAAGCACGTGAGCAGTTGGTGGTCTATCATGCAGGTGAATTAGTAGCTGAGTCTTTACGTTTGGCGCAAAATGCATTGGGTGAAATTACAGGTGATTTCTCTGCTGATGATTTGTTGGGTAAGATTTTTGGATCATTCTGTATCGGAAAGTAATCTCACTTTTAGCTCATACTCCAACACATTCTAATAAGTATTAATACAAACAAAAAAGCATTAATTTTTAATAACTTAGTGCTTTTTTATTTTTCTCATATTTACTGCACACGGCTTTGTTGCACAAACCTATCT
>LSQX01202382.1_pt1 | contig 11228 bp, 10 predicted proteins | sample 654561 | NCBI WGS metagenome assembly LSQX01 (sample SAMN04489861, study PRJNA283612) | anaerobic digester metagenome | isolation source: 4 biogas reactors fed with cattle manure at either 37C or 55C with and... | place: Denmark: Kongens Lyngby | collected 2014 | reverse complement strand
GGTTCAATGGCTTCTTCAAACCGCAGCACCCGTTTAGAGCCTTCCAAAACCTCAGTAACAAGCCCTTTGGGTCCATCAATCACTTGCAATGCTCGACCCACTTTCATGCCTTTGCCACCAATCAGGCATTCCCAATCACAGGCATTCAGCTTACGCAAAAGCAAAATTTCCAGCTTTCCCAATCCGGGTATCTTTTGAGCGTATAAACGAGCAGGGATGACCCGGGTTTGGTTCACAACCAACAAATCGCCAGGATTGAGATAATCAATCAGGCCGTAAAAGTGTTTGTGGTCAACTTGTTGGCTTTTTCTGTCAAAAACAAGCAATCGCGCATGATCCCGTGGTTCCATTGGGGTTTGCGCGATTCGCTCTTTTGGTAAGTTGTAATCAAAGTCTGATGTTTTGAGCATTTTGTTTTGAAGGTCATTAATGAGGCTTATTCGCCACCAAACAAACCCAGCTGATTTTTAGGCGCCACATAGGGTCGTCCCATATGTTCATATGCCAATTGCGTTGCCACACGGCCTTGGGCAGTACGGTCAATAAAACCCAACTGCAGCAAATATGGCTCAACGACGTCCATAATCGTATCGGATTCTTCACTTACAGAGGCAGCAATCGTATTCAAGCCAACCGGTCCGCCATTGTATTTGTCAATAATGGTGAGTAATATGCGACGGTCCATTTCATCAAGCCCCATGCCGTCGATATTCATCAAATTCAAACCGGCTTCAGCCACATTAGCGCTAATCTTGCCATCGGCTTTTACTTCAGCATAATCCCTCACCCGACGCAACATGCGCAAAGCGATGCGTGGTGTGCCCCGGGCTCTTCGGGCAATTTCAACGATGCCATCTTCATCCGCTGGTACTTGTAATAGTCGAGCGCCACGGCGAATGATGTCACCAAGTGCTTTTTCATCGTAATAATCGAGGCGATAGACCGCGCCAAACCGTGCTCGCAAAGGTGCTGTAAGCAAAGCTAAGCGCGTTGTTGCCCCCACAACGGTAAAGCGAGGCAATTTTAATCGCACAGATTTTGCAGCTGGGCCCTTGCCAATCACAATATCCAGGGCATAATCTTCCATCGCTGGATACAAAATTTCTTCCACCTGTCGCCCCAAGCGGTGGACTTCGTCAATAAACAAAATGTCTCCGGCACGCAAATTGGTCAAAATTGCCGCTAAGTCGCCAGCGCGTTCAATTGCCGGCCCGGATGTAATCTTGATGTTTACGCCCATCTCTGAGGCTAAAATATGTGATAAGGTCGTTTTGCCAAGCCCAGGCGGACCATAAAAGAGCACATGATCCAAAGCTTCCTGGCGTTGTTTGGCTGCCTGGATCTGAATGCGCAAATTATCCTTAACCGCGTCTTGACCAATTAAATCGTCAAGCGTGGTGGGTCTTAAGGCGTTATCGATTGGGTCATCGGGGTTAGCTTTCCCACTCAGGACGCTATCTTCGTTCTTTTTACTCATCGCTGAAATTATACTCGAAACTCACCACCAAACCGCTATTTGATAGGTATAATAAGCACATTAGCTAAATTGTTGGAGCCATAGTGATGAATCTTTCAATCGTCGTACCTGTCTATAATGAAGAAAAAAACCTGCCCGAGCTTTATGAACGCCTCGAAGATGCCTTAAGACCTTTGGGACATCCCTGGGATGTCACCTTTGTTGATGACGGCAGCCGGGATAAAAGCCTTGAAGTGCTCAAAGCCTTGCAAGCTGCTAACCCAGACAAGGTGCGTGTGGTCGAATTCAGGCGAAATTATGGCCAAACTGCCGCGATTAGCGCTGGCATCGATCATTCCAAAGGCGATGTGGTCATCCTGATGGACGCAGACCTGCAAAACGATCCGGCTGATATTCCTTTGTTGCTTTCAAAGCTTGATGAGGGCTACGATGTGGTTAGCGGTTGGCGCAAAGACCGGCAAGATAACAAACTCACCCGCAACCTGCCCTCAAACCTTGCCAATGGGCTTATTTCCCGCTCTACCGGCGTAAAATTGCACGACTATGGCTGCACACTCAAAGCCTATCGCCGTGAAATTTTGGATAACGTCAAACTGTATGGCGAAATGCACCGCTTCATTCCGGTCTATGCCTATGAAGCCGGCGGAAAAATAACCGAAGTTGTGGTTCGACACCATCCACGCAAACACGGCAAAGCCAATTACGGGCTCGAACGCACCTTTAAGGTCGTACTTGACCTGATTACGGTCAAATTCTTGATGGCATTCTCAAAGAAACCCATCTATCTTTTTGGTGGGGTTGGTTTAGGACTGATGTTGATTAGTTTAGGCTTGTTTATCTGGCTTGCGGTACGCCGCATTGTCGCGGAGATATCCGTTCTTGGCTCGCCATGGTTCCAAATTAGCATCATGATGTTCATTTTAGGCTTCTTAGCCATTTTGTTGGGCTTAATCGCCGAGCTTGTAATGCGCACCTATTATGAATCGCAGGATAAAAAGACCTACACGGTCAAACAAGTGATTGAACCAGTGCAAGCAGCCAGAATGAGAAAAATCGCCTGACTAAGGTTTAGGCAATAGCAAGTTTATAGCATCAGATCGAAAGGCTTGTTCAAGCTGGTAGTGCTCCAGCATTGGAATAACAACTTTTCTGACCCAGGCATTGTTTTCCTCATTAAAAGGACGCGACCTGTCTTGCAATGCGGTTGAAATAGGATCGGTAACGATGGCGGCAAAGGCTTGCTTTTCAAGTTTCTCATAAAAGCCTTGCAAATAGTGCTCATTATTCCCCATCGCCATTTCCATCAAAAACACCTTTTCATAGTCATGAATCACTTCGATGTCTTCGATTTCTGAAAAAGTGAGCAGTTGGCGTTCGGTAATAAAGAGAATTGGACCCTCTTTTAGAGCATCAGAATTTAGTGCCATCTTTATAGCCTTTAAATCATCTTTTTGGCTTTGATCTGCTTTAAACTGCCAGGTACCCGCGCGCATAAAAGCAAAAAAGACTGGCAGAATAACAGCAATCGCGATCCAAAAAGGATGGATTTTCAAGGTAGTAAGCCGCTCTTGAGAAGACACTTCCTCCGGCAAGATGCGCTCGCTTTCCGAATCCAGAACCAGCTTTCCCGCCAGGATGTAGCCAGCAATAACCAGCCATAAAAAGATAAAGGCATCCAAATTGTGCAAGTCGCCACCGCCACCAATTTTAACGCTAACCACAATGCCACCAGCCAGGAAAGCAAGCAAAACACCAGCTAATCCGAGCCAGCGCAAGGGATGCACACGCTTGTAATTCCCTTTCAATTTACTCACCACGAGCACAGCAAGAGGCAAACAAAGTAAGACGATGCCAGGCAAAATGCCAATAAAAAAGGTTTTATTGGGAAGCAATCGCTCCCATAACAAGGCTGATGAAAATGCCGAATCAAAGACATACGCCGGCTCGCCACTCCAGCGAATGTAAGCCTGTTTGCTCAGCCAGGAAGCCAGAAGTCCAAACACCACCCACACAGCAGGAAATTGCAAATACCGCACCCATTTACCTTTCTCTATGGGTGACTCGATTAAATACAAAACCACAGCCAGGAGCGCAGGCAAGGGCATCCAGTTCACCCGGCTTATGCCTGCCCAAATTGAAGCCAAAACCACAAACACGAGCGTCCGCCAGGGTTTATCTTTGTGGTAGCCGTACAAGACCATCAAAACGCAAACCATCATGTGGTAATAAACCGCGCCTTGAAAAAAGAACAAAAAGAAAAATAAGGTCAGCCAAAGCATGGGTAATTTCAAGCCCTCTTTAAGCTTTTTTGCTAAGGCAATCGAAGTCCAAAGCGTCATACCCAACCATAGCAAAACCTGCCAAATGCGATGCGCCAAAATCGCGCGTATACCCAGCCAAAATGGCACAGCTTGCATCAAATACCGACTGGGATGCAAAACCGGTAAGGGCAATTTTTGAGCGTAAGTCGCCTGGGAAGCGAACAATGAGGCGTTGTAATAGCGACTTCCTTCCGACCAACCCAGCGAGAAAGGTCCGCTTTGAATTTCATTCAAGAAGGCCAAGGAACGATGCAATACGCCTGATACCAGTAAGAAGACTGCAAAATCAAGGTAAATGCTCTTTTTGCTGCCTGAAGCCTGCATCATCAGCGCGCCAGTACCTGCCAAACCAACCGCAATAGCCATCCTTGCCGCGCTTTGATTGAATAAACCATATGGCAAATTAAAAAAGAGCACGGTGGCAATCAAAATGAACCCTAACCATAAGCCCAATACCAAGTTGGTTTTACCTTTGCAAGATAAAACCAAGTCCTTATTAGGTTTATAAAAACTGATAAAAACCAATGCCAGCAAAACCACTGCGCCAACACCCGCCATCATAAAGAACCAAATGTTGCGTGTATAAAGACTTTGGTATAAATACCAGGCAACCGTCGCGCCTAGCAAAAGCAACCATTGTTGGATAAAAGCTTTATTTTCTTTAAAGTTCATTCTCCACACCCTCTGTTAAGTCCGCTTTTTCTTTACCTGCCAAAACATCCCCAATAAAAAAGGCGCCTGGTATGCTACCAATCATCCACAGCAAGCGCAAAATAATGGCAAGTGCAATGCTCGTTGCCGGGCTTATGCCTCCCAGAGTGGTATAGAGATTGGTAATGGTAACCTCTGCCAAACCTATCCCATTCACAGAAATCGGTAACAAAGTGATGAAATAAGTCAGGCTCCAAATCCCTGCCACCTGGTAAAAAGCAAGTTTTTCGCCCATGCCAGTGATCAACAAGCTGATAATGGCATAAACCGCCAGCTGATGAACCAGGGTAAAAGCCAATGCCTTGAGCAAAACAAGTGGGTTTTTAATCCAATAACGAAAGATTTCCCTCAGCTTTTGCCAGCCATTTTTAAGTTTTCTTAAACTTTTTTTGATGAATGATTCTCTCGCCACTTCGTCCGGCTCTGCTTCTGGGCCAACAGGGTCCGCACCATCAGAACCGCTTGGAGCGATAATTGCAAAAAGGCTACCAGGCATAACTTTGGACAAAGAACCCGAGCGTTCTTTAAGGTATTGAACAAAACCAGGGATAGACAAAGGCAAAACTAAAGTCATGCCGGTCAAGCCCACAATCCGATCCGCAATCAATGAGGCAGTTGCTAAAGCACTGTCCACGCCTAAACGAACTGCTCCAGCCAGCCTAAACACATCACCACCGATAGTTGTGGGCATAAAATTGCTGGAAAATAAACCAACAAAGGTCAGTTTTAAAACTTCCTTGTCAGCAATGGACTCATCCTGAACCGATAAAAGCGCGTGCCAACGTAAATAGGTTGCCAGTCTGGAAACATAAACCAACCCAATCACCAGCACAATGCGCCACCAATCCAACAGCTTAATGGTTTCCCAGGCTTCTTTCCATCCTACTTTGGATAGCAACCACACCAAAATGCCCAAAGAAAGTGCTGTGCCAAGCCACCTGATGATTGTATTCAGCTTACCTTTTTTTCCGCTTTGCATTGACAAAATTATACACGCTAAGCGGGATTGGTTATACTACTTATCAAAACTAACTATGGAGTGATTATGACTAACTTAGTTCAAATTGACCCCAAAGACTTTTGCGCTAAACCGCATTTCCTTTTCGACCGTCAATGGCTCTTGCTCACTGCTGGCGATTTCGCAAACAAGAGCTACAACACCATGACCATTGGTTGGGGTAGCATTGGCACCATGTGGAACAAACCTTACGTTAGCGTTGTGGTTCGCCCCACCCGATACACCTATCAATTCATGGAAAAATATCCCGATTTTACGCTCACTGCCTTTTCAAAGGACTACCAAAAAGACCTTAGCTACCTGGGCAGTCATTCCGGGCGGGATTGCGACAAAATTACCCAAACCCAACTCACGCCCGTCAAAGCGCAAAAGGTGGCATCACCCAGTTTCGCTGAGGCAGAACTGAGCATTGAATGTATAAAAATCTATACGTCAGATTTTGTCCCCAACCGCTTTATAGATGCCAGCATTGAGAAAAACTATCCACAAAAAGACTATCATCGCGTCTATTATGGCGAAATAGTGAACCTATTCTGTACAGAAAAGTATCGCTAGAATAGCCCCAAGCGTGTTTATTGCATTATAATGGAAGCATAACAATTGGAGGATGCAAATGTCCGAGAAAAAAATTCGCGTATTAATTGCCAAACCTGGCCTTGATGGTCATGATCGTGGCGCGAAAGTGGTTGCCCGCGCGCTTAGAGATGATGGCATGGAAGTCATTTACACCGGCTTGCGCCAAACGCCAGAAATGATCGCCGAAGCCGCCCTGCAAGAAGACGTTGATGTGGTGGGTCTTTCTATTCTGAGTGGTGCCCACAACGCTTTGATACCTCAAATCATCAAAGAACTCAAAGAAAACGGGCAGGATAATGTCGTTGTTTTCCTTGGGGGCATCATCCCTGAAGATGACATCAACGGCTTGCTCGACCAAGGTGTGCATAAGGTTTATGGACCTGGTACCGACACCAGAGAGGTCTGCAAAGACATCCGCGAAGCGGTCTTGGCTGAGGCATAGGCATGCCCGCTGAGCAAATAAGCGAACTCAGAAAGGGCAACAGACTTGCCCTTTCTCGCATTTTAAGCCAAATTGAAGCCGCCTCACCAGCCGGTGAAAAAGCATTGGAAGAACTCTTTCCATACACCGGTCAAGCGCACAAAATTGGCATCACCGGACCTCCCGGTTCAGGTAAAAGCACGCTTGTAAACGCCCTCGCACGCAATCTGCGTGATTTACCGGAGAAACCCAAAGTTGCCATTATCGCCGTGGATCCCACCAGTCCCTTTAGCGGTGGTGCGATTCTTGGCGACCGCGTGCGTATGCTCGACCTCCAGGGCGACAAAGGAATTTTCATCCGCTCAATGGCTTCACGCGGCACCTTGGGTGGCTTGGCTGCCCAAACTGAGATGCTAAGCCAGGCTTTTGATGCCGCTGGTTATCAATACATCATTATCGAAACCGTTGGTGCTGGTCAAAGCGAAGTCGACATCGTCAACCTTGCCCACACCACGCTGGTTGTGGACGTTCCTGGCATGGGTGATGACATCCAAAGCATTAAAGCCGGTATTCTTGAAATTGCGGATGTTTTGGTGGTTAATAAAGCTGATCATGTGGGTGCTGATCAAAGCGTTAAACACTTGCAAACCATGATTGCCATGGGTTACCGCGCGCTGCGCTATGCAGGTGGCAAACACATGCTGCACGAAACCGTCACCCAAAAGCATGAAGAAGAAGCCCCTACACAGGCATGGATCCCACCAGTACTCAAAACGATTGCCTCTGATGGAAAAGGCATCCAGGAACTTGTTGATGTCATCCTCAAACATGGTGTTTATCTTAAAGAGACAGGTTTGTGGGCAGAAAAAGCTCAATCAGCTATTACAGAAACCCTGCGCAAACTGATTATCAGCAAACTTTACACCCAGTGGCGCCAATCCGTACCTGAAGAAGCTCTTCAAGACATCATTCAACAAGTCAGTCAACGAAAATGCCACCCACATCAGGCGATTGAGCAATTGCTGGCGTATAATAAAACCACATCTAATTAAATCGGAGTTATGACCTATGGAACGAACATTAATTAAAGACCTGCCCCAAAAAATTGGCGAAACGGTCAAACTAAAAGGTTGGTTGCAAGTATTACGCGACCAAAAAAGCATGCAATTTCTTATCATCCGTGACAACACCGGCCTCGCCCAGGTTGCGCATTGGAAAAAAGGCAACCTCGAACTCGCCGAGCTCATTTCAAACATCGGTACCGAGTCAGCTTTAACTTTGACCGGCAAGGTAGTTGAAAACGAAGTCGTCAAGTTGGGTGGTATTGAAATTCAGCTTGAAACCCTCCATGTGGACAATAACGCCGAGTTACCTTTGCCTTTCGAACCTTTCGCCGAAACTCTGCCCGATATGGATTATCGCCAGGATTGGCGTTATCTGGATTTGCGTCGCGAACGCAACCGCCTTATTTTCGAAATTCAGACCACACTCGAACACGCCATGCGCGAATTCTTTGTAGAGCATGAATTCATCGAGATTCATTCCCCTAAAATCATGGGCACGCCCAGCGAAGGTGGCGCAGAAGTCTTTCACATCGACTATTTTGAGCGGGATGCCTTTTTGGCGCAATCTCCTCAGTTCTTCAAGCAAATGGCCCAAGCTGCCGGCTTTGAAAAAGTTTTCGAAATTGGTCCGGTTTTCCGCGCTGATCCTAGCTTTACCTCACGCCATATGACCGAATTCACCGGTATCGACTTTGAAATTTCATGGATTGAAAGCCATGAAGACGTCATGAAAGTCATGGAAGAACTCTTGGCATACAGTTATAAAGCAGTCAAAGAGAAGCATGGTGACAAGATTAAGGAAGTCTTTGATGTTGAAATCGAAGTCCCCACCACGCCTTTCCCGCGCTTAACCATGGCTGAAGCCTATGCCATCCTCAAAGAGATGGATTACAAATTGCCACCCGAGAAAAAAGGTGACCTGGATCCCGGTGCTGAACGTGCTTTGGGCGAATATGTCAAAGAAAAATACGGCAACGACTTTGTCTTCGTCAAGGATTGGCCTGCCACCGTCCGCGCATTCTACCATATGCGCTTTGAAGACCAGCCTCTGCTCACCATGAGCTTCGACCTGCTCGGTAAGGGGCTTGAACTGACCACCGGCGCGCAACGTGAACACCGCTATGAGGTGCTCAAAGTGCAAGCTATTGAAAAAGGCTTGGGTGTTGAGCTTTTGCAAAACTACCTCAACTACTTCCGCTATGGTTGTCCACCCCACGGCGGTCTGGGACTCGGACTCAACCGTCTACTGATGGTCATGCTCAACCTGCCCAGCATCCGGGACGCGGTCTACTTATTCCGTGGGCCTAACCGCCTGGAACCTTAGGAGTAAGAATGCCCATTTTGTACGGCAATAAGGTCAGACTACGCGCAATCGAGCGATCAGATATTCCGCTTTTTACGCGATGGATTAACGACCCCGAGGTAACTGAGTACCTTAGCAACGTTTTTCCATATAGCCTCGAAACCGAAACCCAATGGTTCGATTCGATGCTAAAACTTCCAATGGAGGAGCAACCCTTGACGATTGAGGTCAATGTTGCCCTCCCGGAAGATGGGTTTGCAGAATGGCTTCCCATTGGCACCTGTTCTTTTATGGACATCGAAAAAATTCATCGCAGTGCGGAAGCCGGCATATTTATTGGCGATAAAGACTACTGGAACCAAGGTTTTGGCACAGAAGCTATGCGCATTTTGCTCAAATTTGGGTTTGAAGACCTTAATTTTCACCGCATTTGGCTACGTGTGCTCGAAAACAACCACCGTGCCCGAAAAAGTTACCTCAAAGCCGGTTACCTGGAAGAAGGTCGTTACCGCAAAGCCGAATTTAGGCATGGTTTTTATAATGACATCATCCTGATGAGTATTTTGCAGGATGAGTGGTTTACAAAGAAACAAAAGGAAGGTTAGATTAATGACATCTCAACAGCCAGATCATGGCATGCGATATGGTAATATTCGCCTCTTTGCAGGCACCGCTTCAATGGAGCTGGCACAGGAAGTTGCTGAATATCTCGGTCTTGAACTTTGTGGCCGTGATGTGATTCAATTCACAAACGAAAACCTTTTCGTAAAGCTCCATGCCTCTGTCCGAGGACAAGATTGTTACATCATTCAAACCACTTCCATGCCGGTTCATCGCAATTTGATGGAACTGCTCATCATGGCACAGACCCTCAAACTCGACTCTGCTGGTCGCATTACCGTTGTTTTCCCTTACATGTGCTACGGACGATCCGACCGCAAGGACCAACCGCGTGTGCCCATCACCGCCAAACTGGTTGCTGAGATGATGGAAGTCGCCGGTGCAGACCGCTATATCACCATGGACCTCCACGCCGGGCAAATTCAGGGCTTTTTCTCTATCCCCGGTGATGTGCTTTCTGGCTACCACATTCTTAAACCCTATCTCACCAATATGCTGCCGGAACTTACCAACCCGGTTATTCTTACTGCGGACCTCGGTTTTGCCAAACATGGCAGACGCTATGCCATGGCGCTGGATATTCCGCTCTCTTTCATCGAAAAACGTCGCATCGACAACCACGATCACACCGAAGCGCTCAACCTGATTGGTGATGTCAATCATCGCGATGTAATTTTGATCGACGACGAAGTGGACACCGGTGGTTCTATTTGCGAAGCAGTCGAAACTGCCAAGCTCAACGGCGCGCGTGATGTCTATGTGGTCTTCATCCACCCTGTGCTTTCCTCCAACGCAGCACAGCGTTTGGCAGCCCTGCCAGTGAAACAATTCATCACCACCAACACCATCCCGCTGAGCGAAAGCCAGATTGCCGCCTTTGGCGACCGCCTGACCGTGCTCAGCATTGGACCCTTACTGGGTGAGGTCATTAAACGCACCAACGAAAGCACCTCCGTTGGCGCGATGTTTAACGAATAATGCCAGAACTTGCCGAAGTTGAGACAATCGCGCGAATACTCGCAAAAGGTGATGTTCAAACCCCGTCTCTCATCGGGCAAAAGATAGTTGGCACGAGCGTTTTTTGGAAGAAAACAGTCGCGGAACCTGAACTTGAGACCTTTCAGTCCGCTATAAAAAACCAAACCGTAAATAAAATTTCAAGGCGTGGCAAGTTTCTGATTTTAGAACTTGACCACGCTTTTTTGCTTTACCATTTGCGCATGAGTGGTGACTTGAAAATGCGCTATGCGAACACAGCAATCCCATTGGCATACCCTTTTTATGCCCATGACCATGTTTATCTCCATTTCGAGTCGCATTGGCACCTTGCTTTCAACGACACCAGGAAGTTTGGCAGGCTATGGCTGACCCAATACCCGCAAACCATTTTGAACAAACTTGGGCCAGAACCTTTTGATCCAAAACTCACCGGCACTGTCTTTTTTGAAATGCTGAAAAAGCATAAAAGACAGCTTAAACCGCTCTTGTTGGACCAGAGTTTTTTGGCAGGTTTGGGGAATATTTATACCGACGAAGCATTGTTTCAAGCCCAGCTTCATCCCAAGCGCCTCTCAAACACGCTTACAGAAGAAGACGCCAACCGTCTACTAAGAGCCATCCGAAAGGTGCTACGCCTGGGCATTGAACATAACGGTGCCAGCATTGATTGGGCTTACAAAGGCGGCGGGTTCCAAAACTACTTTCAGGTCTATCAAC